>Ga0315273_10000917_pt1 | contig 32213 bp, 31 predicted proteins | sample YL17G02_0_MG_FD_205753 | JGI IMG/M metagenome (GOLD analysis project Ga0315273, IMG submission 205753) | Sediment microbial communities from Yellowstone Lake, YNP, Wyoming, USA - YL17G02_0 | ecosystem: Environmental > Aquatic > Freshwater > Lake > Sediment | place: USA: Wyoming | collected...
CGTTGGCCGGCGCGATTCAGGCTCACGAACCGCCAGATGCCGGGCGCGGTCCTGATCTTCTTCACGATGCGGACGGACTTTTGAGCTTTTATGGGGCGACGCTTGGTGTCTATATTCAGACTTCGCCAGACACTAAGAGCGTAGCTCATCTGTTAAGTCATTGCAATCAAATGAAGAAATGAAAGGATGGCGGTGAGGGTGGGATTCGAACCCACGGAGGAGTCACCCCCTCAACGGTTTTCGAGACCGCCCGATTCAACCGCTCTCGCACCTCACCGGGTCTCACCTTCTAGGCTATCGGATTCGGCTGGGGGCCGCAAGCGGCGGGCTTGAACGAAAAGAAGCCTCGTGCCGCTTTACGCGACGCGAGGCTTCCCGGTAGCCTTGGAATCTCGCGGGCAGGAAGCCGGTCCTCGGGAACTCCGGCCTCGCCACTGATCGAGGTCCAGTGCGATTAGAACGGTCGACTCAGCAGTCGGCCACCTCCCGCGCGGATTTTCCAGCTTTTCTACTGCCATGTCTCATATGATTGACTGGACCACCTCCTTTTTCAGTGATACCACCATGCTAAGGCCGATGCGCCCTTCTGTCAAATGTTTTTTTCACCAGGAAGACAAATTCGTCGCGTTCTGTTTCATAGCTCGCGCGACAGGTACCGGCACATCGCGAGACCATCGATCAGGTCGAACGGAAAGCGGCCGGTGGTGTAGTGCGCACAGGGCAGGCACAGGGCTTTGTGCCGCGTGCCGCTGGTGGCGAACCACTCGACCACCTGGCGCGAGAACTCGGGCAGAAACGTCGTGTCGTAGCGCGCCCAGATCAGGAGGGTTCGGATGTCGCGGCCGCGCACGCGCTCCAGATGCGCCGCCGGGCTGATGAGGCGCCAGCAGGAGCGGAGATCGTCGCGCGTGATCGAGCCCTCCAGGCCCCGTCGCACGTGCTGTGTCGACAGGCCCGTCCAGACGACATCCGAGAAGTACATGGAGACGTGGTTCAGCACGGCGGCGCGGACGCGGGCATCGTGCGCGGCGGCGATGAAAGCGATGCAGGAGCCGAGGCTGGTTCCGAGAATCGCCAGCCGCCGGTAGCCGCGCGCCTCGAGCCAGTCCAGGCAGCAGCGCGCGTCGATCACCGATTGCCACGAAGCGTGAATGGTGCGGCCGACATTGCTGGAGACATGATAGTCGGCGCGCTCGAGCCCGGCAGGCATGCGCCGGTCGTGATAGGCCATACTCATGCGCAGCGCCGACAGGCCGAAACGATTCAGCAAGCGGCACAGCCCGGCGTGTCCGTGGATGTCGGCGTTCCACTGCGGCAGCACCAGCACGGCGCGGTCGCCGGATCTCTGGCAGGGGAAGAAGTCCGCGTGGACGGTGTTGTTCTCGGGATAGGGGGAGCGCAACGCGCTGGTGAAACGCAGGTGCGAGCCCTGGAGGCGATAGTCGGCGGGACCCTGGTAGGAGAAGAAACGCTCCGAGTCGGCCAGCGCCTGGTCCGCCCAACGCCGAACGGCGCTCAGCGCATCGCCGTTCGCCGCGGTGATGCCGAGCCAATCCAGGCCCCACTCGAACGGCCGCACCAGGCGGTTCGTGTCGCGCCCGGCGAGTTTGCGCTCCCAGCGATCGATCCAGCGGGCGTAGAGACCAGACATCGGAAAATGGGGGAAAACTGCAGTGTAACAAACGAGGACCAATCTTTTGACGCATCGCACCTGTTCGGCCGCGTCACCGTTCCGGGGAATGCCGCGCAGCCGCGGCCGCGTCCGCAGGCTACGCAACCCGCATGCACAAACCGCTGAAACAGCACGGCCGGCCGAATCGGAATTCCGAGGTTACGTAGCCTGTGGTAATGATCGCGTTGCGCTCACCGAAGACGATGAAAATGGGGGACACGCCTGTGGGGTGGTTGAAGCGGTGGTTTGCGTGAAGGGAGCCCGGAGTGTCCCCAGGTCTCTCCGATTTTCGAGAGTGTCCCCGGAATTGCCCGCCCTATTGCGCGTGGTAGGTCGTCTCGCCGGCTTCGATGCGCACCGGCAACCAGTTCTGGCGCGGCGGCAGCGGGCAGGTGGCGTAGGGCGTGAATGCGCATGGCGGGTTGACGGCCTGGTTGAAGTCGATCGTGACTTTGCCGCCGGCAGGCGCGCCGGCGTACAGAAAACGTCCGGCCGGGTAGGTTTGTTTGCCGCTGGTTTGGTCCTTGAAGATGAACCACAGTTCTTTGCCGGCCGCGACGGGCTCCAGGCTGACCTCCTGCCCCAGCCAGGTAAAGACAACGCGGCCCGGCGAGGGCATCTGCTCCCGTTGGCCAAGCACGTTCGGGATGGTGAGCATCTTCGGCGGTGTGTAAGGAACGAACCGGGCCTGGATTCGATAGCCCTCCCGGACGGGGAACCACTGGCAGCCGGTGAAGTTCTTCCGGAAGCGGCTGTTCCGGTCTTTGAGGCGAATGCCGTAACGGTCGCCGCGCTTAATCACGAACATCGACACCGAACCGATGGTGACGATGTCGGGTTTGCCCGACGAGTCGGGTTTCAGTTCCCGCGTGGCGCTATCCGGCATGCGCACCGTAGTCTTGCCGCCGTGAAACTCGAACACCGGCGCCGGCCCCGAGCCTTCCGGCAAGTCAATCCGGTTCTCGCCTTCCTTGAGCCAGAACAGTCCGGCCACGGTCAGCCAGCCGTCGTCGGTTTTGAGCGACTGTTCGACCTTGAGCCGCCAGCGTTCGATTTCGGCCCGATAGGCCGCGTCGGCGCCGAAGATTGGCGCCACACAGACGAAACAGAGAAGCAACCGGTGCATAATCGATACAATACAAGTATCTTATGAAACCCGCGATCGCCGCCTTGCTCCTTTGCTCCTGCGCCGTCGCGCAGGATTTCTCCAAGCTCACGGTCGAGAAGGCCGTCACCGGATTCCGGTTCACCGAAGGTCCGGTCTGGTCGCCGGAAGGCTTTTTGCTTTTCAGCGACGTCCCAAACAGCCGGATCCACCGCTGGACGCCGGGCCAGCCCGCCGAGGTGTTTCGCGAAGACAAGAACTTCGGCAACGGCAACGCGCTGGACGCGCAGGGCCGGCTGTACACCTGCGAGCACGCGGCGCGGCGCGTGGTGCGGACCGACAAAAAGGGCAAGGTCGAGGTGCTCGCCGAGAAGTTCGACGGCGCGCGGTTGAATTCCCCGAACGACATCGTGGTGCGCCGCGACGGCCACGTCTGGTTCACCGACCCCGCCTTTGGCAGCCAGATGGATGTTCGCGAACTGGATTTCCACGGAGTCTTTCACATCGCACCCAAGGGCGTGCTCGAACTGGTGGCGGCGATGAAAACGCGGCCCAACGGCGTGACGCTCGCTCCGAAAGGCCACACGCTTTACGTCGCCGATTCCGACGCCAAGTGTGTCCGCGCCTGGGATGTGGACCGGCAGGGCAAGGCCGCCAATGGGCGCGTGGTGATTTCCGGCATCCAGGGCGTTCCCGACGGCGTCCGGACCGATGAGAAGGGCAACCTGTACGTGGCCGCCGACAAACTGCTGGTCTACTCGCCCGAGGGGAAACCGCTCGCGGCGATTGACATTCCCGAGAAAACCTCCAACTGCGCCTTCGGCGATGCGGACTACCAGACGCTTTACATCACGGCCGAAACGTCGGTCTACCGCGTGCGGCTGAACGTGAAAGGATCGATTGAGTACTAAGGGCTCGTCAATAGATAATCGTTCCAGGCGGAAAGTACCGCTTGCCGACGCGCGCGGCTCAGAAGAAGTTTCCGAGCCGCGACCGTCAGGGAGCGGGCACCCTCTGGGCGAAGATGATCGCCGCTACCCGAAGCGCCCCATCCTGGGCGTCGGCGCCGTGATCTTCCGGCACGGCCGGGTCCTGCTGGTCGAGCGCGGCCACGAACCGTTCAAAGGCTACTGGTCTCTGCCGGGCGGCGTGCTCGAGGTGGGCGAAACGCTCGAGCGCGGCGTGGCCCGCGAAGTGAAGGAAGAGACGGGCCTCGAGGTGACGCCAGTCGCGATCGTCGGGATCTTCGAACGCCTGATCCTGGACCAGCAAGGCCGGCCCGAGTATCACTACGTGCTGGTCGACTTCCTGTGTGGCGCGCGCCCCGGGAAGCTTGCGCCGGCCAGCGACGTCCCGCGCGCCGAGTGGGTGCGGCTGATGGACCTGGCGGACTATCCGCTGACCGACAGTGTGCTGGAAGCCATCGACAAGGCGTTCAGGCTCCGTAAGGAAATGCGGAAGAGATGAAGTACTCGGGCGCCGATCTGCTGGAATTTGCCGCGTTGAAACAACTTCTGGGCCGGTATGTTTCGAGCGCGATGGGCCGGGCCGGACTGGAAAAAGTCGCGCCCGCTTCCGATCGCGCGCGCCTGGAAGAGGACCTGGCCGAGGTGGCCGAGGCGATGGAGTACCTGAGCGCGGCGGCGAAGCCGCAGCCTGCCTCGCGCGGAGCGGCGCTGCGCCTGCGTTTCGACATGCTGCCGGACATTGGCGAGGCGGTCGGGCGGCTGCGCATCCAGGGCGCGGCATTGGATGGCCGCCAAATCCACGAGTTGACCGAGGTGCTGGACCGCGCCGCCGACATGCGCATGGTTCTTGAAGCGGTGCGCGAGCGGTTTCCGCGAATGGCGGCGCGCGCCATGGGCATCGGCGAGTTCCGCCCGATGCTCAAAGACATCATCGGCAAGATTCTTCCCGACGGCACGCTGGCCGACCATGCCAGCGTAGCCCTGGGCCGGCTCCGGCGCGATATCGAGCGCCAGCGGAAGTTCATCCAGGAATCGCTCGAGCGCTTCCTGCGCCAGCACCGCGAAGACGGTCTCCTGCAAGAGGATTTCGTCACGATTCGGAACGACCGGTTTGTCGTGCCCATCGTCGCCGGCCGCGAACGGCGCGTCGAAGGCGTCGTGCATGGAGCCAGCGGCAGCGGCCACACGCTGTTCGTCGAGCCGCTGGATACCATCGAGCTGAACAACGAACTGGTCCGGCTGCACGAGGAGGAATTGTGCGAGACGGCGCGCATCCTGGGCGAGTTGACGGACCGGCTGCGTCAGCACGCGCCCGCCATCGCCGATGCGATCGAGATCCTGGGGCAACTCGAACTCCTGTTCGCCAAGGCCGGCTTCGCCCTCGATTTCGGGTGCGTGATTCCGCGCTTCAGCCCGCCGGATGCGCGCCGGCTGATGTTGCGCGAGGCGCGCCATCCGCTGCTCGAGGACGTTTTGCGGCGGCGGAAGAAACAAGTCGTGCCGGTCACGCTCGAGCTGAGAGAAGACCACCGCACGCTGCTGGTCAGCGGCCCGAACACGGGCGGCAAGACCGTCGCGCTCAAAACCGTGGGACTGCTGGCGCTGATGGCGCAGTCGGCGTTGCCGGTGCCCTGCGCCGAGGCCGAACTCCCGCTGTTCGACCAGATTCTGGCCGATATCGGCGACAACCAGTCGATCCAGGAGAGCTTGAGCACGTTCTCGGCGCACATTACGCGCGTGCGCGACATGGCCGCGGAGGTGACGCCGGATTCCCTTGTGCTGCTCGACGAACTCGGCCGGGCGACCGACCCCGAAGAGGGTGGGGCGCTGGGCGTGGCGCTGATCGAGCGCTTCCGCGCCGCGGGCGCTTTCACCCTGGCTTCCACTCACCTGCTGGCCCTGAAGGTTTACGGCGCCACCACGCCGGGCGTCGAGAACGGCTCGATGGGATTCGACGACCGCACGCTGGAGCCAACCTACCTTCTGCGCCTCGGCGCGCCGGGCAAATCCGCCGGCCTGGATATCGCCAGCCGTCTCGGGTTGCCGAAGGCGATGATCGACCGTGCGCGCGCCGCCATGACCTCGAGCCAGCGCGACCTGGCGCGCCTGATCGGCGAACTCCATCAACGTCTGGCCGATTTGGGCGAAGAGCAGCAGGCGCTCAAGGAGGCGCAAGCCGATCTCGCCGCCCGCGAAAAGACGCTCGAGCGCGACTGGTCGCAGCGCGAATCGGCCAAGATTAAAGAGATCGAGCGCCGCTCGGACCTGTTGATGGAACGTTTCGAAGCTCAGGCGCAGGAAGCCATATCGGGCATCCTGCAGACCGCCGGCCAGCGCAAAACCGCCGAACAGGCGCAGCGCAATGTGGCGCACGCCAAGCGGGCCTTCCGCGAGGAACTGGAAACCACCGTGCTCTCGACGCAAAGCGACGCGCGCGAGGGGGAACTCGCACAGAGCCGCCCGCGCGTCAGGGAGGGATCGCGCGTGCGGCTGCGCGGAGTTCGCGAACCGGCGCGCGTGCGGCGCCTGCTGGCGCACGACCTGCTCGAAGTCGAGGCCGGGTTCCTCAAAATGCAGGTCTCGGTGGACGACGTGCTCGAAGTGCTCCAGGACGCGCCCGAGCCGGAGCGTCTGCCCAAGGGCGTCTCGTTCCAGGCCGGCCCGCGCTGGAACGTCTCCTACCGTGAGATCAACCTGATCGGCAAACGCGCCGAGGAAGCCTGCGACCTGGTCGACAAGTTCCTGGACGACGCCGCCATGGCCTCGGTGGACCGCGTCCGCATCGTCCACGGGCATGGCATGGGGATTCTCAAGAAGGCGATCGCCGGGCTGCTGGCGGCCAGCCCCCACGTGGAGAAGTTTTATCCGGCGCCGCAGGCCGAAGGCGGCACGGGCGCCACCGTCGTCGAACTGAAACCGTTGTAGGGCGGGCTTTCAGCCCGCGGCCGGGCTTCCAGCCCGGCCAACCATTGCGAGGCATGGAATGCCTCGCGCGGGCTGAAAGCCCGCCCCACCCGGCCTCAAGCAAGTACTTTACAAGACAAAGTACATTACGGTACAATCCTCCCATGCGACGCTCATTCTGGATCTGGATTGGCCTGGCAGCGATCGGCATCGGTTGCGGGCGCGAGGGAGTCAACAACTGGACGCCCCTGATGCACGCGGTCCATAAGAATCAGACCGGAACGGCCCGGGTGTTGATTGAAGGCGGCGCGGAAGTCGATGCGCGCGGTCCGCACGAGGAGACCGCGCTGATGATGGCCGCCGGTTATGGGCAAGAGGAGATGGTGCGATTGCTGCTCAAGGCGGGCGCCGATCCCGGCCGGAAGGAGGTCCACGGCCTCGCGGTGCTCGACATGGCCGTAATGGGGGTTGTCGACCTCGATGGGATCACCGTGGGCAAGTGCCAGACCGAGACGGTCAAGGCGCTGCTCGATCACGCCCCCAAGCTTTCGGTAAATGAGCAGGCTTGGGGCAATATGGGCCGGATGGTGAAGCGCCTGGCCGGCTGCGAAGAAGTAGTGCGGCTGGTCGAGGAGCGGCGCGCCAGCCGCTGACTACCGGAGCGCCGCCAACGCCTCGAGCACCTCGGCCGCGTGCCCGGCCGGTTTCACTTTGGCGAAGATGCGCGCGATACGGCCATCCTTGCCGATGAGGAAGGTGGTCCGCTCGATGCCCATGTGCTTCCTGCCGTAAAGGGTCTTCTCTTTCCATACGCCGAAGGCCTGGGCGGCCGTGCGCTCGACGTCGGCCAGCAGCGTGAACCCCAGCCCGTACTTGCCCTTGAAACGGCTCTGGACGGCCACGCCGTCGGGCGATACGCCGAGGATGACGGCGTCGGTGAACTTCGCGGAAGTGTCCCGAAACTCGCAGGCTTCCACCGTGCAACCCGGTGTGTCCGCCTTGGGGTAGAAGAACAGAACCACGCTCTTGCCCTTCAGGTCGGCCAGGCGCAAGGTCTCGCCGCTGTCGGTCTCCAGGCGAACGTCGGGCGCTGGATCGCCTTCTTTGAGAATCGTCTGTTTGTTTGTGGGCATCTGTGGACTTAGATTCAGCATACGCCGCGCGGACTCCAAATCGTGACGCCAGCCGGGTAGACTGGAATCGAGAGGCTTCACCGCAAGGAGAATTTGACATTCCATGTTTCGACATCTACTGTTGACGCTGAGCGTTTCCCTGGCGTTGGCCGCATCCACTGCCGGCCTGGCGCAAAAGAAAGGCGGCAAAGCCCCCGACGCCGCCAAGGGTAAGGAAGTCTTCGAACAGTGCGCCGTCTGCCACAACGCCGCAACCGACGAGAAGAAAGTGGGCCCGGGGCTCAAGGGTCTGTTCAAGAAGGCCAAGTTGGGCAGCGGCAAGAAGCTGAGCGATCAGACGGTCCTGGCCAGGATCAACGAGGGCGGCGGCGGCATGCCGTCCTACCAGGACATGCTCAGCGACGAAGAGAAGGCCAACGTCCTGGCGTACCTGAAGACGCTCTGATTGACTCCGGTCGCCCGGAGACGCTACATTGGAAGTGTAGTCCTCCGGCGTCCTTGTAACGTCCCCATCGTCTAGCCCGGCCTAGGACATCGCCCTTTCACGGCGGTAACGGGGGTTCGAATCCCCCTGGGGACGCCAAACCTGATCCGCCCTCGCTTTCCGCTTCTAGCTGCTTCAAAAGACAGTAGGGAACTGGGGTTCGAAATCCATCCTTCGTCACGGCGAGACCTCCTGGGAAAAATGCGGCCTGGACCACAGTACGGCGACGCCTACCTGAACAGCTTCTTCGCCACTGATCCCGGCGAGGCTCTCGAAACGGCTCGGCGGCAATTGTAGGACAAGGCGGGTGAAGACCTCGGGCGATACTGCCTGGACCACCGATTGGACGCCGGTAAGGCAGCGCGGTCGTCGAGGCTGCCTGTGGCGTGAGGGTGGCGAAGTCCGCCGACTCTTTCGAAAACCTGACGGATGAGCAAGTCGCAAGAGTGTGGGCGCACGTAGACGGGATTTCTGCGCCCGCAAGCGGCAGAATATAGAGAAGGGTTGGGCTGACAATGTCATACGTTCTGACCATTCGAGAGCGCAACGGTTCGTGCGCCGGACGCTCTCCAGCCCGGAGCGTCCACGCGGCCCGGGACGCGGCCGAGGCTGCTCTGCTAGACTACGTTCAACCCAACGGGGACGCCGAATTGGGCACGAAGCCGCTCGACAGTCCCGAAGGAGCCGTTGAGGAACATTTCGCGGAGGCCCTGGAAGCGTACGATATCCGGGAATCGGCTTGAGGGACAGGATGAAGAAATCAGGAACGCAGCCGATGAGAACCACAGAGCGTATGAAGCGGCGGCGTGATGACAGGACCGGAGATCTTTTCCCGGAGATGTCCGAGAACCCTTGGCTGACCAGACTGGGGAAGAGGATCGGGACTACAGGAAGAAGGCGCATGTGCGGCTTGACCACTCTCGAACTATGCGCCGGGGCTGGAGGTCAGGCTCTAGGCTACGAACAAGCCGGGATCGACCATGCTGGACTTGTTGAACTCGACAAGAGCGCGTGCGCCACACTTCGCCTGAACCGTCCGAATTGGAACGTGATTGAGCACGATCTAAACACCTTCGATGGCTCCGAGTTCAAGGGAGTGGACATCATCTCTGGCGGCTTGCCGTGTCCACCATTCTCGGTTGCAGGAAAGCAACTTGGGACGAAGGATGAACGCAACCTGTTCCCTCCGATGATCCGCCTGGTAGATCAGATCCGCCCGAAGGCGGTGATGATAGAGAATGTCCGTGGCATCTTGGATGCCGTCTTCATCGACTACCGCTTGTACATTCGGGACCAGTTGAAGAAGCTAGGCTTTAAGACCGGGTGGAAGCTGATGAACGCCAGTCAATTCGGCGTCCCGCAATTGCGTCCAAGGGTAGTCTTCGTAGGGCTGAGGGAAGAGTATGTCGAGCACTTCGCTTGGCCCGAAAGCGATGCAGTGCCGCCCCTGACAGTCGGGAAGACGCTGTACGATCTCATGGCAGCAAACGGCTGGAAGGCGGTCAACGTTTGGCGGGACCATGCTGACGAAATCGCTCCCACTGTTGTGGGTGGCTCTCATAAGCACGGTGGTCCTGACCTTGGACCAACAAGGGCAAGAAAAGCGTGGGCCACACTCGGAGTGGACGGACTTGGCATCGCGGATGCAGCACCCGGCTCCGACTTCGTTGGGATGCCACGGCTAACGGTTCGCATGGTTGCACGCATCCAAGGCTTCCCGGATGATTGGCAATTCCATGGGAAAAAGACAGCGGCCTACCGGCAGGTCGGCAACGCGTTCCCTCCACCGTTTGCCAGAGCCGTAGCCGAGAATCTGGGGGTTTGTCTGACCGCATCCCGGTTAGTGCGGGTGGCCGGATAGTGGCAGTTCAGGCTGTGGCATTCGGGGTGGTCCCAGGTGGCTAGGAAGCAAGTGGAATACGATGGCTGTTTGAGATCAACAGACTATGGCATCCGAACGTGGCAAAGGCTCCAGAGCGAAGCTCCGAGCATACATTCTCGCAAACATTGGGCGTGTACTCGAATCCGACGAACTCCGTGAGGCGTCCGGGAACGCGAGCGAGTGGGGAAGGCGAGTCAGAGAGCTTCGAACAGAAGAGGGATATCGGGTCCTCACTCACAATGACCGGAGCGACCTGAAGCCGGGGCAATACTTGCTGTTGGACCCGAAGCCGATCCCGGCCTTTGAGCGGGGAACCTCGAAAGAGACAAGAGCGCTCGTTTTGGATCGTAACGGCTTCACTTGCCAGATGTGCGGTGCTGTTGCAGGAGAGCCACACCCTTACGACTCCACCCGGAAAACTCGGCTCCAGATTGGACACACCATCGACAAGTCCATGGGGGGTGGCGACGACCCCACGAACCTGCGTGCGATTTGCTCAGTCTGCAATAAAGGCGCAAAGAACCTCGCCTTAGATAGACCATCACTTCAGAAACTCCTGATTCAAGTGCGGTGTGCGACGGGAGCCGATCAAGTTGAAGTGCTCCGCTGGCTGGTTCGGAAATTCCCGAAACAGACCTTCGACTTGTTGAAAGAGGAATAGACCTTCGATGCCCCGATCTCCGAACGCCCAGACAGCCGTTGTACTGTACAATCAACTACTTCATGACTCCGGGTGGACAGCCCCGAACGCTTGGCACGGCATCGCCCGGCTCTTGCTCACTACGAACGTGTACAGGTCCGGCACTGGATGGCAACCTCTTCACAATGTGATCGTCTATCGAGAGAGCAACGACTTCAAGTTCAATGCGAACGGTGCTCCAAACGCTGTCTTGAAGCGTGCAGAAGCTCTGACCGCATATCTGGCGGCTCAATTGGGAGTTCCGAGAGCGGACATCAATGAGCACATCGGACTCTACTGGAACCAACCGCAAATCGCCGCACTCCAACCGCACAATCTGGTGGGCCATGCCTTCCGGTCCCTGATCGTGACCATTCTCGAAACGTTTGGCGATACGGGAATCGTGTACGAAGAGGAAGTGGACCCTCATGCTGAGTTCCCCGGCTTCCAATTTGCCACCCGGAGTCCTGATGCGAAGCTGGACATTGTGGCACGTAGAAATGGGCGTCTGGTAGCGTTACTCTCTACCCGCTGGCGGTATCGCCATGACCGAGTCGATTTGGTGGATGAGGCACTGGCGTATGCCCCTCCAGCACGCCGCCAGAATCCAAACTGCAAACTCTATCCAGTGGTCGGTGAGTTCGCCCCGAACCGACTGCATAAAGTGCTCACGAATTGCCCACCAGCAATACAAAATGCCGCTCTCTCCGAGGCTGTTCACTTCGCCCCAGAGCTTATCTGGCATGGTCTGCACGAAAACGGCAGAATCACGCACCTCCGGAATTTGGAGTGGCTGATCCAACAGACGCATTTGTGGCGGTAGCCTACAGCCGTGGACAAACTACCTCCCAAACGCCGTTCCGCCAACATGAGCCGGATTCGGAGCCGAGACACGTCGCCGGAGATGATCGTGCGGCGGCTTGCTCACGACATGGGCTACCGCTACAGGCTCCATGTAGCAACGCTCCCCGGCAAACCCGATCTGGTTCTCACCCGACTGAAGAAGATCATCGAAGTGCGGGGGTGTTTTTGGCACCAGCATCCCGGCTGCATCGATTCGCACATCCCGAAGACTCGGACAGAGTATTGGGGGCCGAAGCTCCGGCGAAATCGACAACGGGATGTTGAGAACCTTCAGGAACTAAAGGCTCTCGGGTTTGCCGTCCTCATCGTGTGGGAATGTGAGGCCTCGGACGAGAAGCGGCTCACCGGCAAGCTGCGGCGCTTTCTGGAGCGCTGATCCTCATGTCGATCATCTCCGCGTTTCCGCTATCGCTGGAATTGGCCGATCTCATCTCCGGAGTCTGGATGTGACGAAGCTCACGAAACCACGGTTCCACACAACGTTGGGACTAAGGGGGGAGCGCAAAGACCGTGCCAATTTGCGGGCGCCCTCGGACAATTCTGTGTTCCAGCCAGCCCGTCGAGACGAGATCCCGGAGGGATTCGATGGCCCTCAGGCGCTCAATGAGCGGGTTCCAACTCTGGGTGATTAGGGACGCCACTCTTCAGTCGCCGATCACCGCGCTCAGGCCGGCGCGATCAAGATGGAACATCTGCCGCGGTTGTTCGTCTTTACCCTTGTGCACTCGCTTTTGCAGGACCTCAAATTCTCGGCAAAGCTGCTGCTGAAGGACAAAGCCTTCAACATCATCGCGCTGCTGACGCTGGCACTGTGCATCGGGGCGAACTCGGCAATCTTCACGGTCCTCAATTCGGTCATTCTTCGCCCGCTGCCGTTTCCCGAATCGGACCGGTTGGTCACGCTCTACAACCGCTATCCCGGCGTCGGCATCGAGAAGGGCGCGAATGCCATCCCCGACTACCTGGACCGCAAGAAGGAGACCGACGTCTTCGAAGAAGTAACACTGATCGACTTCCTCGGTTTCGACGCCGGCATGGAGGGCTCGCCCGAGCGCGTCTCGGCACAACGCGTCACGCCCTCTTTCTTCCGGATGCTGCGGGCGTCTCCCACGCTCGGCCGCGCCTTCACCGAGCAGGAGGCGGTGCTGGGCAATGAAAAGGTTGTGGTTCTGAGCCAGGGACTGTGGAAACAGATGTTCGCCTCCAATCCCAGTGCGATAGGCAAGGATATCCGTCTGAGCGGAGTGCCCTACCGGATTGTCGGCGTCATGCCGGAGGGCTTCGAATTCGCCTCGCGCACGGCCCGGCTCTGGGTTCCCTTCGCTTTCACGCCCGAGCAGACCTCCGACAACAACCGCCACATCGACAATTCGACCATGGTGGCCCGGCTCAAGCCCGGCGTGCCGCTCTCGCTGGCCCAGCAGAAAATCGACGCGCTGAACCAGCGGAACCTCGAGCGCTTTCCCCAGTTACGTCAGTTGCTCATCAACGCCCGCTTTTGCACCAAGGTGGCGTTCTTCCTGGATGAGATCACCTCCGACATCCGCCCGACACTGTATCTGTTGCAGGGCGCGGTGGCCTTCGTCCTGCTGATCGGCTGCGTGAACGTGGCCAATCTCATGCTGGTGCGCTCGAACGTGCGCATGAAGGAGTTCGCCGTCCGGTTCAGCATGGGCGCCGGGCGCGGCCGGTTGAGTCGGCAGCTTCTGACCGAGAGCCTGGTGCTGGCGGTGCTCGGCGGCTTGCTGGGCCTGGTGACCGGCTATTGGGGTGTGCGGCTGCTGAATTACCTGGGCGCGGATCAGCTCCCCCGGGGGACCCAGATTCGGGTGGACGGCCTGGTTACCGCCTTTACGCTGGCTGTGGCGGTCCTCACCGGCATCGTCTTCGGTCTGGCGCCGGTAGTCCACCTGATGCGGCGCAACCTGCTCGCCGTCTTCCGCCAGACCGAGAGAACCGGGACGGTGGAAAAAGGCGCGCTGCTGACGCGCGCCGTACTGGTGGTCTGCCAGGTGGCACTGGCGTTCGTGCTGCTGATCGGAGCCGGACTGATGACCACCAGCTTCGTCCGGGTGATGAAGATCGACCCCGGCTTCCGGCCCGAAAACGTCACCGCGGCCCGCGTCTCGCTGCCCCGGACCCGCTACGGTGACGACACGCAGCGGCGGGGATTCATGGAACGGCTGGTCGAACGCGCTCAGTCGCTTCCCGGCGTGAAGTCGGCGGCCATCACGACCTTCCTGCCCTTTGGCGGCAACAGCAACTCCAGCCCCATCGACATCGTCGGCCGCACTCGCGGGCCTGGCGAGAACCCGCCGGTGCCGGGATGGAATACGGTGAGCGGCGATTACTTCCGCGCCATGAACATTCCTTTGTTGCGCGGCCGGAGCTTTCAGGCCAGCGACACCGCCGACGCCGAGCAGGTGTGCATCATCGATCAATTCCTGGCGCGCAAGTACTGGCCCACGAGCGACCCGATCGGCGCGAAGATCGCCAGAGGCATTGCCATCGGGGACAACAAGCCGCCGGTGACGATCGTGATCGGCGTGGTCGGCAGCGTGAAAACTTCGGACCTGGCCGAACAGAACCCGCGCGGGCACATCTACTTCCACTACAAACAGTACCCGATCAACACCGTTCACCTGGTGCTGAAAGGCGAACGCGACCAGATGCAGGTGGTGAGCGCCGCGCGGGCGGAAGTCCTTCGCCTGGACTCCGAATTGCCCCTGTTCGACGTCAAGAGCATGAACCAGCGGCTTTCGGAATCGCTGGTCGGCCGGCGGGCGCCCATGGTGCTGTGCCTGATCTTCGCCGGGCTGGCCCTGCTTCTGGCGGCCATCGGCCTGTACGGCGTGCTGGCCTACGCGGTCACCCAGCGAACGCGCGAGTTCGGCATCCGCATGGCGCTCGGGGCGCAATCCAACGACGTGCTCGGCATGGTCCTGTGGCAGGGCGTCAGGCTGTCCGCAATCGGCCTGGTGATTGGCGCCGCCGGCGCCTGGTCGCTCACGCGCGTGATGACCAGCCTGCTCTATGAAGTGAAACCGACCGACCCGTCGGTGTTCCTGCTGGTCTTCGTGCTGCTGGCCGGCGTCGCGCTGGCGGCCTCGGCCGCTCCTTCGTTCCGCGCCACGCGCATCAGCCCGGTGGTGGCTTTGCGCTACGAGTAGCGAGGTGCAAAGATAGGAGTCATGCTTCTCCGACTCCTGCTCTCGATCCTTCTGATTTCCTGCGCCGCCGCCGCGCCGCAAGGATTTGGCGTTGACACTCCGGCCGGGCGCGGCGGTAAGATCCTGCGCGTGACCAACCTCAATTCCGAAGGCCCCGGCTCGCTGCGGGAGGCGATTGAAACCAAGGGGCCTCGCATTGTGGTTTTCGAGGTCGGCGGCGTGATCGATCTGAACCGCAAGACGCTGACGATCGGCGAACCGTTCCTGACCATCGCCGGCCAGACCGCGCCGTCGCCGGGCATCACCATCATTCGGGATGGCATCAAGATCCTCACGCACGACATCCTGATCCAGCACATCCGCGTGCGCATGGGCGACGCGGGGCAGCCCAAGAAGAGCGGCTATGATCCGGAAGTGACCACCGGCGGACCGGAGTGCTACCGGATCGTGGTCGATCACTGCTCGTTCTCCTGGGCCGTGGACGAGAACCTGTCCATCTCGGGGCCGCGCCACGATGGGCCGGAAGGCACCTCGCGCAAGATCACCTACAGCAATAATTTCATCGCCGAGGGGCTCTACAATTCGAGCCACGAAAAAGGCATCCACTCGATGGGCACGCTGGTACACGACAGCGCCACCGACATCGCCATCATCGGCAATCTGTACGCGCACAACAACCAGCGCAACCCCTATTTCAAAGCCTGGACCACCGGCGTCATCGTCAACAACCTGATCTACAACCCCGGCACGCGCGGCATCACGGTGAGCTTCGTGCCGGATGAATGGAAAGGGCAGGCCGTCCAGCCCATCAACGCGCGCGTGGCGGTGGTAGGCAACGTCATGATCCACGGCGCCAACACGCGGCCCGACGTGGCCATGGTGGGAACCCGCGGCGACGTGTACCTGGAGGACAACATCGGCCAGGACAAGGACGGCAAGCCCGTCCCAATGACCGCCGGCGACATCCGGATTCTCAAGGAAAAGCCGGTGTGGCCGGCCGGGTTGAAGGCGCTCCCGGCCAGCGAGGTGATCGAGCACGTGCTGAGCCACGCCGGCGCGCGCCCCAAGGACCGGGACGAAGTGGACCTGCGCATCGTTCGCGAGTTTCGCGAGCGCAAGGGCCGCCTCATCGACAGCCAGGACGACGTCGGCGGCTACCCCAAACCCGAGCCCGTCACGCGTAGACTGACGATCCCGAAGGACCGCATCGACGCCTGGCTGGCGAAGCTGGCGGCGGAGGTGGAGTAGGGCGCTGCCCCATTACTCTGGTAATATAAAGGCATGGCACTCGCTCAATCCAAGGTCACTGCGCAGGGGCAGATTTCGGTTCCCGCCGGCGTTCGCCGAAAGCTCGGCATTGGCCCAGGGTCGATTTTGGAATGGGTCGAAGAAGGCAATGACGTCGTCGTGCGGCGCTTGGCCCGCTTTACGTCCCTCGACATCCACCGCGCGTTGTTCCCCAAGCAGGCGCCGAAATCGCGAACCCTCGATGACATGGAAAAGGGTATCCGGCGCCACGTCCGGGAGCGTCATGCGCGCCATTGACACCAACGTCTTGGTTCGCCTCATCACCCGAGACGATGGTCGTCAGACTGCTTCCGCCGACCTCTTCGTCGAAGAAGGGGCCTGGGTATCGGTTCTGGCGCTTGCGGAGGCGACCTGGGTCCTTGCCGCCGTGTACGGGCTTGAAGCGGCCGGCATTGCCACCGCTGTCGACATGCTCCTGAATCACAAAGACCTCACTCTACAGGACTCGGACGCAGTGGCGGCGGCGCTCGATCTGTTCCGCTCTCGGCCGGCCCTGGGTTTCTCGGACTGTTTGATGCTGCATCTTGCCCGGAAGGCCGGACATATGCCGCTCTGCACCTTTGACCGCAACCTCGCGAAGGTCGAAGGCGCTCAGAAGCTGTAGCGCGCCGTCCAGACACTTGTGGAGCACCCCTGTAAACCGGCGTCCAGCCGGCTGGATTGGGCCCGCGTACGTTCAAACGTTCGAGGTCGCTAGCCGGCCAGCGGCGTCGCGTCGCGGACCTGGTTGCATGACGCGTTAGGCCGCCAGAACCTCACGGAAGCGATAAGCTTGAAGAGTGCCGATCGTCTCGGTGTTCTTCGGATCACTTCCACGCCGAGCACCAGGGACAGCAGGCGAAATTCGACCTGGAGGGTAAGTCGATCGCCGGAAACATCCAGTCGAGGACGGTACGCCGGCTGATCCGGCAATGGGCATCCGTGGAGGGAATCGAGCCCTTGCCTTGAGGTGTTGCCATGACGTTTTTGCCTTCGGTGATTCGCGCTGAGTACCGTGGCGGCTATTGCATCCACGTGACCTTCAGCGACAACTCCGAGAAGACGATTGATTTCGCTCCTTGGCTGGACGGTCCGGTATTCGAGCCGTTGAAGGCCCCGAACTACTTTCGACGATTCTTCCTCGACGGTGGCACCGTCGCGTGGCCGAACGGCGCCGACATCGCACCGGAGACTCTCTATGAATATCACGCCCCGGGGAATCGGCCTGCCCGGCGCACGCAGCCGGTGCGCCGGACCTCGGTGCGCGGCTGATGCGCCGATGTCAGCGCCTCTCCGCCCCAGTCTCCGGCACGATTTTCCCGTCGCGGTCGAGGCGTAACCGAATACCGCGCCACTCGACCGTGTTGCCGGCCAGGCCGGCGCACCAGACGGTGAACGCCCAGAGGTCCCAGAACGGGATCAGCGGCCACCATCGAAGCGCGACCGGACTGCGCAGCACGCCCCAACCGGCGGCTAGCCCGGCGGCGATGCGAAGCCCCGCCAGCGGCGCGGCCAGCCACCACAGACCGGCGGCGAAACACAGCGCGATCCACAGGCCGGCGTGGGTGATGGGCAGCCCGAGATAACCGCCGCCGCGCGAGACGCGAATGGTGCGCGCCCAGCGCACCTGGTGGCGCCAGACGCTGGCCCAGGTCCGATCGCCGAGAACGGTCTCGACCACGGGCTTGGCCAGCACGGCGCGCTTGCCGAGCCGCGTGATATGGCGCGCCAGTTGATAGTCGTCGGCCAGGTAATCGGCCAGAGCCGCGAAGCCGCCGATGCGGCCGAGATCGGCGGCGCGGAAAACCAGCGTCGCGCCCAGACCGAACTCGCGCACCCCCGCCAGCGGCGCCACCAACACGCTGGGCGCGAAATCCGTGGCAATCCCGAGCGCCTCCCAGCGGCCCGGCAGGCTCTCGGCGCTGGCGCGATAAAGGCAAGTCGATATTCCGATTTTCTTGCTCGCCAGCGGCCGGACAACGCGGCCCAGGTAGCCGGGTTCCACCAGAATGTCGCTGTCGTTTACCAGCAGCACCGGGTAGCGCGCCTGGCGCGCCAGTTCCGCCAGCACCCCCACCTTGCGATTCGGGTACCCCAGGCCGCCGGCGATCAGCCGGATGGCCCGGTCCGGAAACTCCGCCTGGAGCCGCTGGATGTCCTGGATGGCCGGATCGAGCGGGTCGCTTACGCCGAACAGGATCTCGAACTCGGGGTAGTCCTGGGCGGCGTGCGAGCGGATGGCCTCATAAAAGCGCGGGTCGCGGCCGTGAACCGGTTTCAGGATCGAGACCGGGGGGGTGAAGCCGTTCCTGGGTTCGCGGCGGGCCATCTGCCGCAACGCGGCAATCAGCGACACCAGTTGATACAGACCCGCCAGGGCCGCGGCGACAACTATCAGCGTGGTCACAGCGCCAGCATCGCCACGCCGCCGGCGACCAGCGCGACGCCGGCCCAGCGCTTCCAGGTGACCCGCTCTTTGAGATAGCAGCGGGCCAGAATGGTCTCGAACACGTAAGTTGCGGCGGTGGCCGGAACCGCGAAGGTCAGATCGGCCACCGAGAGCAGGGTCATCAGGGCGAAGAACGAGATCGCCATGAACACGACCGCCAGAATCAGCGGCCAGCGCCGCGCCAGCGCAACCAGCGCCCGCCCGAGCATGCCGGGGCGGAAGTCGCGGATCTCGCCGTGGCGTTTCATTTCGACGCTTTGCAGCACGTCGGCGGCAATCGTCGCCCCGACGATGGTCGCCACCAGCGGCCAAGTCACGGCTTGCGCTCCTTCGTAAGCGGGTCCGTGACGCCCACCAGCGCCACTCCCGCCACGATCAGGATCGTGCCGGCCCAGCGGGTAGCCGATAGATGTTCACCCAGCAGAAAGTGCCCGGCAATCGCGGTGAGGACGTAGCCCGAGGCGGTCACCGGCAGGACGTAGCTCAGGTCGGCCCAACTCAGCAGCGCCATGCGCGAAAGCATCCACAAAATCAGCAGGCACACGCCGGCCGCCACCCATGGATCGAGAAACGCCGCCAGATAGGCCAGCGGCCCCGCGCCCGGCGCCGGCCCGTGGCCGCGCAGCCCGTGGCTCAGCGACGCATTGCCGGCCACGTTGCTCAAGACCACCACCGCGGCGGCGACGCACGTCTTGCGAACCAGCCGGGAGCCCTCGGCGCTCATCGCGAGGCTCAGTCTCCCGGCCCGGCGTCCGCGCAGGCTCGGCCCTGCTGCTTGCGCTCGGATTTGACGAACCGCTTGCGCTTGGAGCGCAGCGCCAGGTATTCGCGCGCTTCCTTGTACAGGCGCTTGCGTTCGTCCCCATCGAAGATCGCCTTGCGCACCACGCGCCAGGCGACTCTGGGGCGAAAGTAGTACTCGCCGTAAAAGCGCTCGACCCAGTCGACCAGCTCGGCGCGATCCAGTCCCGGATAGACGATGTTGGGCAACTGGTGGCCGGTCTCGTCGGTCATCGAGTCCAGCGTGATCAGGCCGTTCTGCTTGACGTAGTCGTAGAACTCGGTGCCCGGATAAGGGTGCGCGATCGAGACCTGAACTGTGTCCACGTCCAGCCGCTTGGCGAAATCGACCGTGCGGCGAAGGCTCTCGCGCGTTTCGCCCGGCAGGCCGACAATGAAGTCCCCGTGGATCAATAGGCCCAGTTTGCGGGCGTTGTGAGTGTATCGGAGCGCCATGTCGATGGTGGCGCCCTTCTTGATGTTCTTCAGAATCTGAGGGTCGCCCGTCTCATAGCCCACGATCATGAGCCGGCAGCCGGCCTCTTTCATGGCCTTGAGCGTCTCGTAATCGGTGGTGACGCGCGAGGTGCAGGACCAGGTGAGGTTGAGCGGCTTGAGCTGCTTGCAGACCTCCAGCGTGCGGGCCTTCTGGTAGTTGAATGTGTCGTCGTCGAAGAAAATCTCTTTGAGGCCGGGGAAGTTCCCCATCGCCCAGCGCGCCTCATTCGCCACGTCGCCGGCCGAGCGCTGCCGCCAGCGGTGACCCGAATGCGTCTGCGGCCACAGGCAAAACGTGCACAGGGCCGGGCACCCGCGCGAGGTGTAGAAAGCGATGAACGGATTCAGCAGGAACGGCACGTTGTAACGCCGGAAGTCGAGATCGCGCTTGTATACTTTGGTGACCCAGGGCAACTGGTCCAGGTTCTCGACCGATCCGCCGTCCGGGTTGTGGTGGAAGCTCCCGTTCGCGCGGTAGCTGACCCCAGCCAGTCCGGCCAGCGGCGCGCCCTTGGCGAAGGCGGCGATCTGATGGTCGAATTCGCGCCGGACCACGAAATCGATCGCCGTCGAGGCCCGCAGGCACTTCTCCGGCTCGATGGTCACCGGCGGCCCCACGAAGGCGACCTTCAGACGCGGATTCGAGTCCTTCATCCGCTCGGCGATCTTCACGTCGACGTGAAACCCGGGCGTCGAGGTGAACAGCACCAGCAGCTCGAAGTCGTCCGCCATCGCCACCGTCTGGTCGATGGAGATCTTGTGAGGCGGCGCGTCAACCACCTTCGAGTCTTCCAGCATCCCGGCCGGGTAGCACAGCCAGACCGGATACCAGTACGACTCGATCTCTCGCGAGGCCGGCCAGCGCGAACCCGCGCCGCCGTCAAACCCTTCAAAAGACGGTGGATTCAGAAATAGCGTACGCATCGGGGACTTCTTTGAGCTTAAGGCAGCCGGGGGGGCTGGCACAACCGCCGGCGGCTAGGCGTTTACTGAACTTCGACCGCCGTCGAAACCTGCGCCTGCTCGGCGGTCTGCTTGGCGAAATTGGAGAAGTTGATGTTCATCTCGGCGCGGCCGACCAGACGCGTTTCGATGCGGCTTTCCACGTGCTTGAGCAAGGACAGCCCGTCCCGGATCTCGTAGTCCCGAACGAACTCGACCTTTTTCAGGAATACGGACGGATTCCTGACGAAGGTGCCCGACTCGCGAACCGGAAGGTACGTTGCGGCGTCCACCCAGATTTCGCCCTTGAACAGCCCGACTCGCTTCTTTTTGGGACTCACCGCGAGAATGTGGACCTTGCTTCCATCCCGTTCGAGCGCCGCTTTGTACTTGAAGCGGTAGTTGTCCGGCGTGATGGCCATGGTCTTGCCGCCCTCGCGCGCCGCGGTTTCGGCCGCCAGGTAGCGGGCGATTACGTCCTTCTTGATCGTGTTGTCGCCGTCAAATCGGATCGCGCGGTAGGTGATTTCGCCCAGGCGGGAGATATAACGCAGCGCCTGCAATGTCCCCTTTTTCTTCAACTTAGGGATGCTGGCATCGATCTCGACTTCCATCGACAGACCGCGCAGACCCTCTTGTTGCGCCTGCGTGGCGCTCACGTACTGGTCAACGATTTCGTTGACCCGCGCCGAAGGAGGGCCGGGCTCCGCCAGCAGAACCGGTGCAACCGCCAGCGAAACGACGAACGCTAGGATCGGGAATCTCAACAGATTACCTCAACGCGGCTTGTCCGGGCCGCCGCGGGCTGAACGCGGAGACCTTCGGAGTAAACTCCGCCCTTTGGTCTGCAGCGCATATAACCATTATAGACTCTACAACGTTTAGATTCACTGCGCAACCATAAAGTTTCCCCTTCCAGCGGCAAGATCGGGTACCATAGCGCGTATGCCCCAGATCCAGGCAGGCGCGAAACTCGAGGAGCGGTTGCTGGTGACCAGCGAAGAGGTCATCGATTTCCTCGGCCTGGAGAGCGCGCGGGTGCTCGCCACGCCCTACCTGGTCGGTCATCTTGAGTATACCTGCCGCAACCTGGTGAAACCGATGCTGGAGGACGGCTATGACACCGTCGGCACGCATATCGACCTGAAGCACCTGGCGGCCACGCCGGTGGGCATGGCGATCACGTTTGTGGCCGAAATCCTCTCGGTCGAGGAGCGGCGGGTGAATTTCCGCGTCCAGGCCTTCGACGAAAAGGAGAAGGTCGCCGAAGGCACGCACCAGCGGTTCGTCGTTAACGTGGCGCGATTCGCCGCGCGCCTGGCCGAAAAGGCGGCCACCCCCTGACACTCCCAGTTCACAGGGGGAGCGAGACGGGCAGGGTGATGCGCTTTCCGGCGGTGCGGTCCTCGATGGTGAGGACGCCACCGGCCAGCGTGACGTCGTCCACCTTCGTCAGCCATTCGGGCGCCTGCGCATAGAAGAGCAAGAAGCGCGACCGGATTTTGGACTTAGCCGGCAGCCAGCGGAAGGTGGGCGTCCCGAACATCGGGTTCGCCTCTACCGTTTCACGGCGTGACACGTCGAACGGCTGAGTCGAGAATTCCATCCCGCGCGCGGCCCGCGCGTTGCCGGTGTAATTCATCCAACTCATCACCCAGGGATACTCCTCACGGCGGAAAACGTAGCCGAACATCAGACGCTTGCCGAGATGAAGAGCGGTGACGAAGCCGAGCGTTCGTTTCGGGTCCATCTGGCAACTGGCCAGGTCGAGGTAGTTCTGTTCGGGGACGAAACGCAGGTCCGCCTGGCCGCCGTCGACGGCCGGAGCCATCGGCCAGGTGAAATCCCGCAAGAAGACCAACCGGTTCGGGAGCGCGTGCGGCTTCTCCGCTCGAACGCGGCACCGCGCGCCCGGCATGTCCACGACCAGCTTTCCCTTCTCCAGGAACGGCGGCCCGAGAGTGGCGTGTTCGGCCCAAGACACGGGGCGGTCGGCTGCGACAAGGTTTTCGAGTTCGCTCTCCACGTAGACGACATTCTCACCGTCGACGATTTCGAACGTCCGGGAGATGTGCTCCTGCGCCAGCGGTAACAAGGCATGGATGCCGAGCGAACGCAGTTTGCCGGAGGATGGCGAGGAGGTCACCGTCCAGAGCTGCTTGGAGGCCTCGCCGTGGAACGGCATGCCGGCCGCCATCTCTTCGCTGGACGGCGCCCCGAAACCGTCGAGGCAGAGGAAGTGGCCCAGCGCCCCAAGCGGGCTGATTTTCTCCGGGTCGTTGGACAGAACCAGCCTCGCCAGCGTTCCGCCGTTCAGGAGAACGGTGAGGTCGATCTTGTCGTTGGACAGGCTCACCGCCGGTCGTCCATCGGGATCCACGGGCCGCTGCGCGGCTACGGACGGCGGCAGCATAAGCAAGGCCAACAAGAGCTTGCGCATAAGGAACCTCCACTGGTTGTAGCGTTGGCCGGGCGGCCTTCAGCCGTCCAGCTCGATCTCCTGGTGCTGCATGCCGCCGTATGGGTACACCGCCACCCGGACGCTGTCGCCCTTGTGCCGCTCCTGAAGGATCTTGATCACCTCTTCCCACTTGGTGGCGAACTGCGCCGTTGGGGGGTAGTTGTTCATCAAGGTCCGGGTCATGTACTGGGAGTAGACGATCAGACCTGTGTTCCGGGTCGGGGGCCGGCTCACGCGGGTGGCCGTGATCTGGTAGTAGCTCATGCCCCTGCGGCTCATCGTACGGTTGTTGAGGAAGTGAATCGGGTCGAGCGTCAGCGGATGTTGGATGATGAGCACGCCCGTGCCTCCCTCCTTGACGGAAAGGTTGATCCAACGCTGCGAGTGGCCCGCCTGCGCGTTCTGCGGATAGCCGTTGGTCACCACGATGTCGGCATCCTTGAAGGTGGGGGTGCAGTACGTCTTGGCGGCTTCCCGGACGATGGAATGATGCGCGTCCACAATGTCGCCCGAACGGACCTGGATCGGCCTCAGCTTCTGGTCGTACATGAGCTGCACGCTGAAATCCACCTTGGCCATACGGGCCGCCTCGATAATGTCCAGCCGCATCTCGTTCTTGAAGATCCGGACCGGTCCGGACGTCTTGATCTGCCGCAGAATCACGTTGTGGTTGTGTTCCACCGTGTCGATATGGGACAGCCCGGGCAGAATGGCCTTCGCGCCCCCGCCGTAGCCGGCGTCATAGTGGACCTTGATGCCGCTGAGCGTGATCTTGAGATCGGCATCCAGGAAAGTCTGGTTCACCTGCACGTTGGTCTTGTAACTGGTGGTGCCGATTTCCTTGCAGCCGTAGAAGCAGGTGTGGTTGAGCCAGGCATACTTGTTGGCTGGTTCCTTCCCGATCTTCTTCTCGACCTCGGTATGGGTCATGGGCCGGTGCGTGGCAAATGAACCCATGAACAGGATGTCTTCATCCTTGATCCCCGCGGCCTTCAACTCCTGGAGAACCCACGGAACCATGACGTAGGCGGGAGTCGCGCGCGTGAGATCGTCGAAGGTGATCGCCACCGTCTTCTTGCCGGCGGCGATCTCGCGCAACGGAGCCGTGCCGATCGGCTTGCTCATCCCTTGCGCCAACTGCCGGCCGGTCAGGACCGGGGCGCCGTATCCCTTCATGTTCATGACGTTGATTTCCCAGCCGGCGGGAAAATCCAATCGTTCGTCCAGGTTGCCGTAGAACTCGTGCGTGGGAATGATGACGGATTTTGCGGAGCCCTTATTAGCAGCGACCTTCGTGGCCTGGTACGGTTCGACCGCCATGGCCGTGCCGATCAGGGGCGCCGAACTGACGCCTCTCAGGAAATCCCGGCGGTTCACACTGAGCTTTGACACAAACGCCTCCCTCTCAATAAAGCGACAAATCTTTCATCGGCCCGCCGAAGAACCGGGTCACACACCGTCAATTCTTCCACAAACGCGACTCCGCCGCCCCAGTCGAAATCGGAAAACGTGCTTCCAGCGTCTTGCCGATGAAGGGGAGATGAGGTTCTGGCCGCCTTTGAAACCTACTTGCGGGGCCGGTAGGTCTTGCTGAAACCGTTGCGGCTGTTGGTTACAGTAAAGGCGCCGTTGCGCCCGGCCGACAGCTTGATCCACTTGCCCTGGCAGTTGGCGGGCTCCGGGTTGGCGATGAAATTGTCGGGTGGATTGTTCTCCTTCCCCCCGGCGACCGAGAAGTGGAGCTGCCAGATGTCCTCCAGGCCGGGCGCGCCGCGCAGCACTGGCCAGGTCTGAGGGTCGCCGCCCTTCCTGGCTCCGTTGTTCATGATTGCGACACGCGCTCCGATGGCTCTCTCCAGGGCCGGCGAGGACCCTTTGGCCTGGCCATGTACGCTGACAAAGTAGACTTCCACTTTGCCGGCCAGATTGCCGGGACACCCCAACCCGTAGCTGTAGTGCCCCTCCAGGTCCGACAGGTCAAGCATCCGGAATCGCCCCCATGTGAACAGCAGCCCGACCGACATGTTGTCTTCCCGGTCGACCGCGATCTCGTCCGGCCGGGGCGTCGTGCCGCAAGCCGGATTGGCCTGTCCAGCGCCCTTCACGGGCTTGCCGATGAGCTTCGTCCACGCCGACACCACCTGCACATCCACACCCTTGATCGGAATCCTGTCACCCGGCCCGACGGTGGTGTGGGGCAACTTGTCGCGGATCGCCGAATAGACCGCGTAGCGCTTCTCGACGCCCTTGCCCGTTGTCTGTAGCGGCCCGTTATCCACGATGTGGCCTACCGGCAGCCTCGACGACAGCAGCGCCAGGTCGCCCACGTGGTCCAAGTCCAGGTGAGTGACGACAAGGTAGTCAATCCGCTTCACCCCGGCGGCCTTGGCTGCCTCGACGATGCGGAGCGTGTCACGGCCGTCGAAACCCGGCCACCCGGCATCCAAAAGCATGGATTCTCCCGAGGAGGAGACAACCAGCTTGGCGTTGCCGCCCTCGACGTCAATCACGTACACATCCAGGCTGCCGGCTGCCGGCGCCAGCGGTGGGATCAGGGCGATAAGGAACAGCGAAACGGGGATTCTCATGTGCGTCTCCGACTTCTTGGATGCTTCCCATCCAGATGAATCATGTACCTCGATCGATTTCCATTTTAGCGCCCGGCTTTGGGGCCAATATACACCCAGCCGCCTGCCTTGTCTTCCGCTTCTGGCAGTGCGATAAAGAGAATCACGGCTGGCGTGAAGGCCCGCCGCTGACCGTTCCCTGCCAAAGTTTCGATCCGCTGGCCGAGCCGTCACCCTCTGGCAAAGTCAGTTTCGAACAAAAATAGAATACTGCTTTGCACTGGCGGCCGCCAGCCTCTCACTCAGAACATTGGCCGGTTTAAAACGGCATCCCGGAGAAATGCCCCGGGTGCCTCGACTCCTCGGAGAGGCGACGTTAGGAATCCCTGCGACGGCAGAGGCGATCGCTGTCCCCACTTGGCGTTCACCACGGGCCATGGCTGGCCATGCCAAAAACCTCCCAAGCGACCCGGCTGACCCGTGCTCAAAACTAGCCAAACAAATTTGAAAAAAGGCGGCCACTCCCTGACAGTCGTGGCTCAGTAACCCCTTTCCGAGCCGCGACCGGCGGCCCTCTGGGCGGCCCTCTGGGCGGGGAGCCGTTTCCTCGCCTACTTCTGCAGCAGGAAGTGGCCGACGAACATCGACTCGATGCCCGAGGAATAGAAGCTGCGCACGGCGTCGCGCGGGGTGCACACCAACGGGTCGCCAAAGAGGTTGAAGGACGTGTTGTAAAGCACCGGCAGTCCGGTTGCCTTGCCGAAGGCGTGGAGCAGCCGCCAGTAGATCGGGTTGTCCTCGCGCGTGACCAGGTGCACGCGCACCAGGTCCCGGCCCAGAAGCGCGCTCGCGAAGGTCTTGCGATGCTCCGGCCGCACATGTCCGACGGTGGCCAGAAAACGGGCGTTCCCGCCCACCTCGAAGTATTCCGGCGCGCGCTCGACCGGGACCGAGGCGGCGAACTTGCGGAACGGCTCGCGGTGCTTGATGTAGATATTCAGGTTCTCGGTCGAGTAGGGGTTCAGCGGCGACGCCAGAATGCTGCGGTTGCCCAGCGCGCGCGGTCCAAACTCCATCCGGCCGTGCATCCAGGCCACGATCTTCTCGCCGGTGATCTCCGAGACCGCCGCATCCACCAGCTCATCGCCGGTCAGCAGGTAGCGGAAGCGCAGCTTGCAGTTCTCCAGCACCTGCTTGATCTGTTCGGGCGTGAACTCGGGACCCAGGCAGAGGTTGCCCATGGTGGCCCGGCGCGTCTCGCGGTGAACGGTATGCCAGGCGTAGAGCACGGCGCCAACCGCCGCGCCCGCGTTTCCAGCCGCCGGTTGCACGAACACGTTCTGGAACGCTCCCGATCGCTCGATCGCCGCAACCAGCAGCGCATTCGTCGCGACGCCTCCGGCCAGGCACAGGTTCTCGCCGCTGCCGGCCATCGCGACCACCGCCTGTTCGACGGCGCGCTGAAGTCCCGCGGCCACCGCCGGCTTAAGTTTCTCGGGAACGGCGACGCCGTCCTCGATGCCCAGCCGCTGGTAGAAGCGGGCGCTGAACCCGCCGTGGCTCAGCCGGTCGCCATCGAAATAGGAGCGGTCGAAACGCGGGACGCGCTCCCCGCCCATCGAGAGAATCTCGAGGAACAGCGGGGTGAAGCGGTCGTCGCCGGAAGCCGACAGCCACTGGACCTTGTGCTCGTCGGCGCGCGGCTCGAAACCGAGGAACTCGGTGACGCGGCCGTACAGGTCGCCGAACGAATCCGGGTAATAGATGTCCTGTTCGAGTTGGATCGCGTTTCCGGAGGCGTGCCAGCGCGCGCCGCTGCGAAAGTCCGAGCCGCGGTCGAGGGTCAAAACCGTGGCCTCCTCGAACGGCGAAACGTAATACGCCGACGCGGCGTGCGCCATGTGGTGGCCCACCAGCACGATCCGCGCATTGGGGTACTTCTGCCGGAGCCCCAGGTGCAGGCCGCCGGCCGGCCCGGCGGCGAACGGCCGCGCCACGGCGACGCAATCCACCGCGGCTTCATTCACGCGGGTCATTTCCAGACACGCCGCCATGGCCTCGGCGGGTAACTCGCCCGCCCGATGCCGGCGCGCCAGTTTCTTCTGCTCGACGGCGGCGACCAGCTCGCCGTCAATGAGAATCGCGCACGCGGCCTCGTCCAGGATGCCGCCGATGCCCAGAATGATCATTTCGCCAACGCCTTCTCGATCTTGGCCCAGGTGTCGCGTAGCGCCACTGTCCGGTTGAACACCGGGTTCTCCGGCGTCGAGTCCTTATCGGCGCAGAAATAGCCCAGCCGCTCGAACTGGTAACGGCTGCCCGGCGGCGCGCCAGCCAGGCTGGGCTCGAGCTTGCAGTTAGTCACTACTTCCAGTGATGCCGGATTCAGATAAGCGGTGAAATCCAGACCTTCGCTGTCGTCTCCCGGATTCTCCCGGGAGAACAGGTGGTCGTACAGCCGCACTTCGGCTTCCACGGCATGGGCGGCCGAAACCCAATGAATGGTCGACTTCACTTTGCGCCCGTCCGGCGCATTGCCTCCCCGGGTTGCCGGATCGTAGGTGCAATGGATCTCACTTACTTCCCCGGTCTTGTCATCCTTTGCCACGCCGGTGCAAGTTATGAAGTAACCATAGCGCAGCCGGACTTCGCGGCCGGGGGCCAGCCGGTAGTACTGCTTGGGCGGGTCTTCCCGAAAATCGTCCCGCTCGATGTACAGCACCCGGGAGAATGGCACCTTGCGAGTGCCCATGCCGGCGTCTTCCGGGTTGTTGACCGCCTCCACCTCTTCGACCAGGTCCTCCGGGTAATTATCGATGACCACCCGCAGCGGCCGCAGCACGGCCATGACCCGCTGCGCCCGCTTGTTCAGATCCTCCCGGACGGCGTGCTCGAGCATGCCAATCTCGATCGTGCCGTTGGTCTTGGACACGCCCACCCGGCTGCAGAACGCGCGGATCCCCTCGGGCGTGTAGCCGCGCCGCCGGATGCCGCACAGGGTCGGCATTCGGGGATCGTCCCACCCGCTCACGCGCCCCTCCTGAACCAGCGTGAGTAGCTTGCGCTTACTCAACAGCGTGTGAGTCAGGTTGAGCCGGTCAAACTCGATCTGCTGGGGATGATAGATGCCCAATGCCTCGACATACCAGTCGTACAGCGGCCGGTGATCCTCGAATTCAAGCGTGCAGATGGAGTGAGTAATCCCCTCGATGGAATCCGACTCGCCGTGAGTGTAATCGTACATCGGGTAGATACACCACTTACCGCCCGTGCGGTGGTGCTCGGCGTGAAGTATTCGGTACATCACCGGGTCCCGCAGGTTCAGATTCGGCGAGGCCATGTCGATCCTGGCCCGCAAGGTCCGGGAGCCGTCCGGAAACTCGCCCGCCCGCATGCGCTCGAACAGGTTCAGGTTCTCCTCCACCCTGCGGTTGCGATAGGGGCTTTCCTTGCCTGGTTCGGTCAGAGTGCCCCGGTGCTCCCGAACCTCCTCCGCGGTCAAATCGCAGACGTAGGCATGACCCGATTGGATCAACTGAACGGCCCACTCGTACAGTTGATCGAAGTAGTCGGATGCGTAGAAGAGCCGGTCTTCCCAATCGAATCCGAGCCAGCGGACATCTTCGATGATCGAGTCGACGTACTCGGTCTCTTCCTTGCAAGGATTCGTGTCGTCAAACCGCAAGTTGCACTTTCCGCCGAACTCCGCCGCCAGGCCGAAGTTGAGACAGATGGACTTGGCATGGCCGATGTGCAGATAGCCGTTCGGCTCGGGCGGAAAGCGCGTATGCACCCGCCCGCCATACTTGTTCGTCTGTAAGTCCTGTATAACGATGTCGCGGACAAAATTGGATCTGCCATCGGTGAGGCCGGGATTTGGCGGGTTCATAGTGTTCTTCCTCGATCTGACTTATTCGAGCTTTCCGATCGCCTGGCCGATCCGCTTGAGGCAGGTTTCCCGGCCCAGCACCTCCAGGGTTTCAAACAAGGGCGGCGCGTTCTTGCGGCCGCACACGGCCACTCGAATGGGCTGGAACAGTTGGCCGGCTTTGATACCCATGCCGCCCGCCTCGGCCCGTAGCGCCGCATCCAAAGCCTGGTGCTCGAACTCGACCGTCGCCAGAATCTGGCGAGCCCGCTGCAACGCGGCCAGCGCCATGGCCGCGTCCCCTTTCTGGGGGATTAATTCGGCGCTGTCATAGGGGGCGAGTTCGTCGGCCAGGAAGAAATCGGCCACCGTGACCACATCGCGCAGCGTCTTGATGCGCTCCTGGATCAACGGCACGATGCGGAGCAGTTTGCCTCGTTGCACGCTAACATAAGGCAGCAACCGATCAGTCAGATCTTCCACCGTCATCGCGTACAGGTGCTGCGAATTGAGCCACAGCGCCTTGGGGTCGATGGGATCGTCTTCGGTGAAATTCACGACGGCGTTCGAGCGGTTAATGCCCTCGAACGAGAAGGCGTCGGTCAGTTCCTGCCGCGACATCTTCTCGCGGTCGTCTTTGGGCGACCAGCCCAGCAAGCACAGGAAGTTGATGTAGGCTTCGGGCAGAAAACCCGCGTCGCGGTAGGTGGTGACGCTAACCACCGGGCCGTGGCGGCGCTTGGAAAGCTTCGAGCCGTCGGGCGCGATCAGCAGCGGAAGGTGCGCGAACTCGGGCGCCGGCGTGTTCAGCGCCTCGAAGATCAGCACGTGTTTGAAGGTGTTAGTCAGGTGGTCCTGACCACGGATGATGTGCGAGATGCCCAGGTCCACGTCGTCGGCGCAGGAGGCCATGTGGTAAGTGGGCATGCCGTTGGAGCGCAGCAGGGCGAAGTCCTCGATGTCGCCGCCGGACTTCGACTGCTCGCCGTAGACCAGGTCGCGGAACTTCACCGTCGCCTCGGGCGCCCGGAAGCGCAGCACGAAGGGTTCGCCGGCGGCGGCGCGGCGGTCGCTCTCTTGGCGCGGCAACTCGCGCATGCCGGCATTGAAAAGCCACGCGCCGGCGCCGCGGTCCTTCTCCTCGGCGCCCGTCTCGGCCGGCGTGAAGTCGCGGTAGGCAAATCCCCGGTCGAAGATGATCCACGCTACCCGCCGGTGCAGTTCGAGCCGCTCGCTCTGATGGTACAGTTCGTCCCAGCTCAAGCCGAGCCAGTTCAACCCGTCGAAGATCGAGTTGAGCGAGACCTCGGTGTTGCGTTCGACGTCGGTGTCGTCGATGCGCAGGATCATCGTGCCATGGTTGTGCCGCGCATAGAGCCAGTTGAAGATGAAGGTCCTGGCGCTGCCAATATGCAGATAGCCGGTCGGCGAAGGGGCAAAACGAACGCGAGGCATTAACTTTCAGTATAAAAGACCGCCAGAACGCGCCGTCGGATAACATCAAAACAGGCCCACTTCTCCGGAACTCGGCCGCCGGTGTTTCGTCTACTGCTGGTAGCGGCGCCGGGTCCCGGAGGGGACAGGTGAGTGTGTCCCTGGGGACTGGCCAGTGTGTCCCTTGTGGACACCGGCCTGTCCCCGCGCACACCAGTCTGTCCCCTCCGGTGCGAGTTTCGAGCCTGTCCCGAAACTGCCCGGGCGGCTGAGGTAACACGCATGAGAGGTATCGTCGAAGATCTGCGCTTTGCTGTTCGCCTGCTGGCCAAGAACCCGGGCTTCACACTGGCGGCCGTGTTGACGCTGGGCCTGGGCATTGCGCTGAATACCTGCGCCTTTGGCATCGTGAGCGCCCTTTGGTTTCGGCCGCTTGCGGTGCGGGACGACGCGCGAGTCGTGGTGGTCAGCACGGTCAACCCGAAGAAGGGCGTGCGGTTGTACGCCTCTCTTCCGAATTTTGCGGACTGGACCGCGCAGAACGGCGTCTTCGAGCGCACCTGCGACCTGAGCGGCGCGGGCGCCGGCGACCGGGAACCGGAACGCGTGAGCGGCGGCGAGATGTCGGCTTCGAGGCTGGATCTGCTGGGCATCTTCCCGAAGCTCGGGAGGCCGTTTCTGGCCGGCGAGTACCGGGGCGTGGGAGATGCGAACGGCGCGCGCCCCGTCCTGATCAGCGAGCGGCTCTGGCGGCGGCGTTTCGCGGCGGATCCCGGCATTGCCGGACGCGAAGTACGAGTCGACGGCCGCCGCGCGGTGATCGTCGGTGTCTTGCCATACCACTTCCGGTTCATCTAAGGGGGTTATCACGTGGTCGCGCCGCTGGACGAGAGCGCCATCGCGGGCGCCGCGCGCGACGGCCGTTTCGTGCAGGTCATGGCCCGGCTGAAGCCGGGTGTGACGCCGGAGCGCGCGCACGCCGAAGTGAGCGCCATCCCGGCGCGCCTGGCGCGCTGCTGCTGCCGATCGTTTGCGCGAACGTGTCGAGCCTGGTGCTGGCGCGCGC
>Ga0315273_10000918_pt1 | contig 32204 bp, 28 predicted proteins | sample YL17G02_0_MG_FD_205753 | JGI IMG/M metagenome (GOLD analysis project Ga0315273, IMG submission 205753) | Sediment microbial communities from Yellowstone Lake, YNP, Wyoming, USA - YL17G02_0 | ecosystem: Environmental > Aquatic > Freshwater > Lake > Sediment | place: USA: Wyoming | collected...
GGTCGAGCGGCTCGTACTCGACGCGCACCGCCTGGCGCGCCGCCTCGGCGCGTTCGGGGTCCGCGTGGGCCACGAGCAGGATGGCCTCGTCGGCGTGGCGCACCTCGCCGGCGGCCAGCAGCGGCTGGTCGTCCTCGATGAGCGCGACGACGTTCTCGCCGGGGATGTCCTTGTGGTCGGCGAGCACGACACCGGTCCAGTCGAACGCCGGGTCGAGCTCTACGCGCCTGATGCGGCCGCGCGCGATGGTCGAGCGGACCGTGCGGCCGTGCAGCGCGCCGGGCACGCGCAGGTCGTCCACGTAGAGGGCCCGGCCGGTGACCTTGTCGTAGCCCTCGAGCTTGGGGACGCTCACGCCGACGGAACGCGTAGACGAGGCGGACGGCGCGCGGCGCGCCCCGCGGCGGCGCGGCGCGGCGGGCGGGCGGGGCGGGGAACCGCGTCTGGATCCGGTAGGCATGGGCGTAGGGTAATGCGAACCCGGCCCGGCGCCAAGACGAACGAGGTCAGCCTCGGCCCGGGCCGGGAAGCGGCCGGCGGCTAGGTGAGCGGCGAGGGGCCGCCGCCCGGGCCTCCCTGGTAGTAAGGGTTCGTCCCGCCGGCGTGGTCGGTCTGGTCCACCACCTGCTTGATCTCGGGGATGGCCCGCTTGATCATCACCTCGACACCCTGCTTGAGGGTCGCCTCGGCCTGCCCGCAACCCCGACAGCCGCCGCCGAGCTGCACGTAGGCGACGCCGTCCTTGACCTCCAGGAGCTGGACGAATCCGCCGTGCCCACCCACCGCGGGGTTGATCTGGGAATCGAGCAGCTTCTGCACGGCGGCCGAGACGGGATCGTCCCAGATCGAGTTGGGATTGTCGATCTTGAAGCCGCTGTCGTATTCGTCCTCGGTGAAGTCGATGACCGATCCCTTGAGCTTCTCGGCGCTCTCCCCGTCCACCACGAGCAGCAGCCCGCCGGCGTCCACCTGCACGTCGCCGACCGCCGGCGTGCCCGCCTCGATCAGCTCCATCTCGTAGCCGAAACCGCCGGGGCCGCGGCCGGGACCGGTGATGGCCAGGCGCAGGGCCGCGCCCTCCTGCTTCCCCTGATGCATGTGCTCGAGTACTTTCTGCTTCGCCAAATCGGTGATGGTGATCATGTTTCCCCCTGGCCGGTGGTCCCTTGGTGGTCCCTACCCGGCCATCCTAACCCGACGGGCGCCGCGCCCGAAAGTGGGCGTTGAGTTTCGCGCCGCGCGGGCGCATCCTCGGTGCCGCAGTCCCCTCCCCCACAGACGGAAGGAGGCCCGCCATGGCTCTGTGTGAACGTCTCAAGCAGTTCCTCGCCCAGGAGAAAGCGCCGTACGACCTGCTGCCTCACACCCAGGTCTTCACCGCCCAGGAGGTCGCCGCCCAGAGCCACGTGACCGGCTGGCACCTGGCGAAGGTCGTGGTCGTGCGCGACGAGGCCGGTGGCGCCTACATGGTGGCCATCCCCGCCCCGAGCCTGCTCGACATCGCCGCCGTCCAGAGGGCGACGGGCAAGGCCAAGCTGCGTATCGCCCACGAAGAGGACTTCCGCACCCTGTTCCCCGACTGCGAGACCGGCGCGATGCCGCCGTTCGGCAACCTCTATGGCGTGCCGGTGTACGTGGACGCGTCGCTGACGCGGTCGCGCGAGTTCGTGTTCCAGGCGGGGAGCCACAAGGAAGCGGTGCGCATGAGCTACGCGGACTACGAGCGGCTGGCCAAGCCCGCCGTCGGCGAGTTCGCGGCGCGCGAGGCGGTCAAGCGGGCGTAGGCGCGCGAGGCGGTCAAGCGGGCGGCGGCTTGCCCGGCCGTGCGCCGCCCGCGTAGGCGACCGCCAGCCGGTCCGCCACGGCGCGCACCTCGGACTCGACGCCGGCGTCGAAGGCGGCCACCTCGTGGCTGTCGATGTCGATCTGCGCGTGGATCACGTCGGCGCTGCGCACCAGCACGACCAGCTCGGAGCGCGTCTGGAGGCTGCACGCCAGATAGTTGCCCACCTCGCGCACGTCCGGCACGTTGAGGTCGCGCCGCTCGGCCACGGCCGTGCCGCACACGCCCTGCCCCACGGGGATGGCGGTGTGCTCCGTGGGCGCCCCCACGAAGGGTCCGAGGCGCAGCACGCCGTCGGAGCCCAGCTCGTAGATCCCCGTCCAGTGGAAGCGCGGGCTCAGCCCGTGCACGCCATGCACGGCGGCGCGCAGGAGTTCGTCGAGCGGGGTGCCGGCGGCGGCGAGTGCGTCGAGTCGGACGATGATCTCGTGGGCGTTCATGGGCGGTCGGGTCTCCCTGGGGTGGTGTGGCGCGCCGGAGCGCGGCCTCAGAGGATCGTCCCGCCGCCCAGCAGGCGGTCGCCGTCGTAGAGCACCGCCGACTGGCCGGGGGTGACGGCGCGCTGCGGGGCGTCGAAGACGACGCGGGCGCCGGCCGCCGGGTCGAAGGGCGCGGCGGTGACTGGGTCGGCCGCCGCTCGCCCGCTCCCCGCCTCCCCCGGCCAGAGCGTCGCGTCCGCCGCCCCCGCCCGGTAGCGGATCTGCGCCTGGAGGCGGCGTCCGGCTTGCGGCGGGTCGGCCGGCAGCCAGTTCAGCGGCCCGGTGCGCGCCTCGCGGGCCAGCAGCGCCGCCTCGGGACCGACCGTGACGGCGTTGCGCTCGGCGTCGAGGGCGACGACGTAGAGCGCGCCCCCGCCCGCCACCCCGCGGCCGAGCCCGCGCCGCTGCCCCACCGTGTAATGCGCGAGGCCGCCGTGCTCGCCCAGCTCACGCCCCTCGAGGTCGAGGATCGGGCCGGGCCGCTCGACCCGCTCGCGCCCCGCCGCCTCGGCGAGGAACGCGGCGTAGCCGCCCGGGCCCACGAAGCACAGGTCCTGGCTCTCGTGCTTGTCCGCCACGCGCGCCAGGCCCAAGCGCTCGGCGTGCGCGCGCACCTCGTCCTTGGTGAGCCCTCCGAGCGGGAAGAGCAGCGACGGCAGGCTCGCGCGCGCCACCGCCCACAGGGCGTAGCTCTGGTCTTTGGCGCGGCCGACGGCGCGCCACAGGGCGGGCTCTTCACCGCCGCCGGCCAGGGGCGCGGGGGCCCGGCGCGCGTAGTGGCCGGTGGCCACGAAGGCGGCGCCGATGCCGCGCGCCTGCTCGAGCAAGCGCCCGAACTTCAGGTCGGCGTTGCAGGCGGCGCAGGGGTAGGGCGTGCGGCCGGCGAGGTAGCCGGCGACGAAGGGCTCGGCGATGCGGGTCCGGAAGTCGGCGGTGTAGTCGAGGACGTGGTGGGTGAAGCCCATGCGCAGCGCCACCGAGCGGGCGTCGGCGATGGCCTCGAGCGAGCAGCAGGGGCGCGCCACCGGCTCGCGCTCCTCGTAGCACCAGAGCTTGAGGGTCGCCCCCACCACCTCGTAGCCCTGCTCGGCGAGCCGGGCGGCCGCCACGGAGGAATCCACTCCCCCGGACATGGCGACCAGGACGGTGGGGCGGCGCGCGGTCAAGGAGTCTTCATCAACTCGCGCAGCGTGGCGATGCTCTCCTTGGCCGAGAGCGCCTCGGGCGTGTCGGGCGCCACCTCCACGACCTTCTCCCAGGCGCGGATCGCCTCTTCGTAGATCTGGGCGTCGGCGAACGCCACGCCGAGCGTGAAGTAGGCGCAGTACGAGCGCGGGTGCTTGGCCAGCGCGACGCGCAGCGTGTCCATGGCCGCGACCTTGCTGCCGCCGGCGTAGAGCGAGGCGCCCAGGCGGCAAAGCGCGATCTCGTCGCCGGGGGCGTGGCCGAGCGCGGTGCGGTAGGCGGCGCGCGCCTCGTTCCCCTTGCCGATGGCGTCGAGAGCGGCGCCGAGATTCACCCACCCCTTGACCTCGGCGGGGCGCTGGCGCGTGCAGCGCTGGAACACCGACACCGCCTCCAGCGCGCGGTCGTGGTCCAGGTAGGCGACACCCAGCCGGTAGCCCTTGTCGAAGCTGGCAGTGTCCTTCTGCGCCGCGACCTCGAGCTGGCGCACCGTGTCGGTGGCGGCGGCCTGGGCCTTCGTGGCGACGGCCGGGGCCGTCGTGGGGGCCGCCGTCTGCGCCCCGGCCCCGGCGGCCAGCAGGGCCGCGAGGGCCACGCCGGCGACCGCCAGGGCGGCGGCCGGCGCCCACGCCGATCCGCGGCGCCCCGGCGCGATCCCCGTGCTAATCTCCCGACGGCCCTCTAAGCGCTCGGCCACTGTGCGCATGCGAATCCTCCCCGGGCCTCGGCCCGCGAAACGGTGGCCCGCCGGGCGGGCGGGCGGCTTGGCAGGTGGGTGCGATCAGCTGGAGTTCGTTCACGAGCGTAGGAAACGCATGGCGAACCTGTCAAGGAAGCCACCCGACCCCCCTCTCGATCCCCGCGGCGTGCGGCGGGCGCTGGTGATCCGGCCGCGCTTCGTCGGCGACCTGTGCCTGACGCTGCCGGTCGTGGACCATCTGCGCCGCCACGCCCCGCAGGCCGCGATCGATTACCTCACCGAGGAGGCGTACGCGCCCCTGCTCGCCGGCGACCCGAGGCTGGCTCGCTTGCTGGCCGCCCGCCGGGGCGCCTCGCCGGCCGCGAGCGCGGCGCTCTTCGGCACGCTGGCGCGCGGTGGCTACGACCTGGTGCTCGACCTGTTCTGCAACCCGCGTACCGCGCTGTGGACGGCGGCCACCGCCGCCCGCGTGCGCGTCGGCTACGCCGGCAAGGGCTGGCGCAGCTCCGTGTACAACCGTTTCCCGCAGCACCAAGACAAGAGCGCGGTGCGCTTCCACCTCGCCTCGATCGCCGCCCTCGGCTGGGAAACCGACCCCGCGGCCGTGCCCGACCTGCGCATCGGCGTGGCCGAGGCGCGCGTGGCGCGCGGCGGCCTGGCGCGCTTCGGCGTGGACGCCGGAGACGGCGCGCGGCTCGTCGCCATCCACCCCGGCGCCCGCTGGCCGACGCGCCAGTGGCCGCCCGAGCGCTACGCCGCGGTAGCGCGGCGGCTCGTCGAGCGCCGACCGGAAGCCTGGGCCCTGATCCTCGCCGGCCCGGGCGAGGAGGCGGTCGCGGCCGGCATCGTGACCGCGGTCGGCCACCCCCGCTGCGTGGCGGTCACCGGCCTCGCTCTGCGCGAGCTGGCCGCGCTGCTGGCGGCGTGCGCGGCCTTCGTCGGCCCCGACAGCGGGCCGGTGCACGTGGCGGTCGCCGCCGGCACCCCGTCGGTGGGCATCTTCGGGCGCAACGAGCCGGAGCGCTTCTTCCCCTACCCCGCCGCGCGCGGGCACCGCGCCGCCTACGCCGGCGTGTGGTGCAGCCCGTGCCACCTCGACGTCTGCCCGCACACCTCGTGCCTGACGGCGCTCACCCCGGAGTGGGTTTGGGGCGCGCTGGCGGAGATCCTGGAACGAACCGGCCCGTGGCCGGCGGCGTCCGCCGCAGGAAGCGACGCATGAGCGGGCAGGCGCGGGAGCGCGCCGGGGCGGGCGCCCGGGCCGCTAGCGCCGGCCGGTGGTCGCGGTCTCGTCGAGCGGCGGTTTCCCCGCCTTGCCGGGCAGCGTGCCGGCGCTCGAGAGCAGCTTGGAAGCCTCGGGGAACAGCTCCAGCGCCCGTTGCAGCTGCTTGTCGCCGGTGATGTCCACGCGGTAGCGCGCGTCGAGACCGAAGAGATTGCCCCCGATCTCCGCCTTGAGCCGCCGCGAGACGTACTCCCGCTCGTTCTGCCAGTCGTCGTCGCCGAACCGCGCCGAATCGGCCTCCAGCTCCTGGCGCAGCTGCGCGAGGGCCGTCTCGTCCGGCTGGTAGCTCTTGAGGAAATCCTCGAAGCGGGCGTACCGGCCCTGGAGCGGCGGCGCCAGTCGCGTGGCCGTCTCGAAGAGCGCTCCGGCCTGCTCGATCTGCGCCTGGCGCTGGCTGACGCGCTGGCTGGGCACGACCACGTCGGGCGTGATGCCGCCGCCGCCGTACACCGTTCGCCCGCCGGGCGTGGTGAATTTGGGCCGCGCGGCGAGCACGCTCTCGGGCGCGGCGTCCTCCTTCCAGGCGTCGATCTGATAGGACTCGCGATCGGAGTAGTCGCGCTGGATGAGCCGTCCGCTCGGCGTGTAGTACTTGGCCACGGTGAGCAGCAGCGCCGAGCCGTCCGACAACTGCATCTGGTTCTGGACGAGCCCCTTGCCGAACGACGTGGTGCCCACGACCAGGCCGCGGTCGAGGTCCTGCACCGCGCCGGCGAAGATCTCCGAGGCCGACGCCGAGCCGTGGTCGATGAGCACCACGAGCGGCAGGTCGGTGTACTTGGCGTTCTTGTTGTCGGTGTAGTAATCGGCGCTCGCCGAGCGCAGGCGGCCGCGCGTGTACACGATGCGCTGCCCCGCCGGCAGGACCAGGTCACTCACCTCCACCGCCTGGTGGAGCAGCCCTCCGGAGTTGAAGCGCAGGTCGACGAGCAGCTGCTTCATGCCCTGCGCCTTGAGCTTCTCCAGGGCGCGGTCGAGCTCCAGGCCGGTGGCCGACGCGAAGCGGATGACGCGCACGTAGCCCACCCCCGGCCGGATCATGTGCGCGTAGCGCACGCTCTCCTGCGGGATGCGGGCCCGCACCAGATCGAAGGCGATGGGGTCCGGCTGGGCGCCGCGCCGCACGTCGACCTTGACGGTCGAGCCCTCGGGTCCGCGCAAGAGCCGGAAGACCTCCTCGTTGTTGATGGTCGGCGGCACCGGCTTGCCGTCCACCTTGACGATGCGGTCGCCGGCCCGCATGCCCATGCGGAAGGCCGGCGTGCCCTCGAGCGGCGAGATGACGATGAGCTCGCCGCGGCGCACCTCGAACTGGATGCCGATGCCCGAGTAGTTCTCGCGGAACTGCTCGGTGAAGCGGGCGTAGCGCTCCTTGGGCAGGTAGACGCTGTGCGGGTCGAGGGTCTCGAGCAGGCCGGTGATGGCGCCCCGCACGAGGTCCTGGTTGTCCACCGTTTCGACGTACTGCGTCTGGATCTCGTAGAGGACGACGCCGAAGAGATCGAGCTGGGCGCGCAGGTCGTCCTGGGCGCCGAGCAGGCGGGCCGCGCCGAAGCCGACGCCGAGAGCCAGGGCCAGCGCGTAGGCGGCGCGCCGGGCGCGGCCGGGCCGGGCGGGGCTCACCGCTCGCCTCCAGGCTCGAGGCCGGAAGCCGCCGGGGCGGAAGCGCCTGGGATGCGGGTGTCGGTGGTCACGTCGTGCGCTCTCCGCGGCAGCGGGGCCGGATGCCGGCGGCGCGCGGCCGGCGGAGCCGCACCGCCGGGATCCCGCGCGCCCGGGACTGGGTTACGATGATACGCCTGCGATGATTGTAAGGCCATCGCCGGGTCGTCCCGCGCGGCGCGGCGCGTGGCCCGGCAAGGAAATCGTGAACCTTGGCCGGCGGCGCGCGCCGGGGCTCTCAAGTCGCATGCTCCGGGCTGGGTCCGTCCTCGAGCAGCAGCGCGTCGGCGAAGAACTTCGCCCCCCAGTTGGGGTACTCGAAGGGACCGTAGCCACCCCACAAGGGATGTGAGCCCTTGATGGCGCCGCGCACGCCGGGGTTGGGATCGTCCAAGCGCTGGGTGCGCATGAGGAACCGGTTCATGGCGAGCCCCGCGTCGCGGTATCGCGTCTCGCCGGTCAACTGGAAGAGGCGCAGCCAGACGATCGACGTCTGGGCGTCGCCGGTCAGACAGCTCCACTTCACCGTCGGCCGCCAGGCGGAGTCGAAGCGCCCCGGCAGGCTGCCGTCGGCGCGCTGCAGCGGCAGCAGCGCGTCGGCCGCGCGCCGCGCCGATTCCAGGAAGCGCGGTTCGTCGAGCAGCACCCCGCCCTCGAGCAGCCCCTCCATGGTGTAGGCGAGCGTGTGCAACAACGGCTCCCGGTCGTCGTCCAGGCAGCACTCGGCGTACCAGCCGTTGGCCGTCTGGCGGGTGAGCGCGAACTCGAAGTTCCTGGAGGCGACAGCGCGGAAGCGGGCCTCGCCGGTGGCCTGCCAGGCGCGGGCGACGCCCCAGGCGCTGCGCGTATCGTAGAGGTTGACCCCCGAGCGCGCGTGCTTGGAACCGTGCCGACGCCAGGCCCCGTCGGGGTCCTGCGCGGCCAGCATGAAATCGCCGGCCCGCACCGCCGCCGCACGGAACGTGTCGTCCTCGGTCTCCTCGTAGGCGCGCGCCCAACCGAACAGCACCTGCCCGGTGTTGAAGATCGCCGGCGCTTGGGGAAAGCCGATGACGGCGCCCTGCACCGCCCCGCTCTCCATCTGCACCGCGGCCTCCCAGCGCGCCATCTGCTCGGCGCGCTCCCGGTACTCCGCCTTCCCGGTCAGCTTCGCGTAATTGTAGAAGGTCTTGATGATGTAGCCGGTGGTCTCGGGGTAGGCCGGGTGCCAGCCGGCGCCCCGATAGGCGCGCTGCCACTTGAGCGAGTAGCTGCGCGCCACGCCCTGCCGCCCGGTGGCGTCGTGGGCGCGGCAGAGCCAGCCCATGGCGGCGTCGAGGTGTTCGCGGACCGACGCCCTGGTGGGCGGCAGGCCTGCGAGGTCGCGCAAGACGATGCGGGTCAAATCGATCATCGATGGGATCCTGGCCCGTGGCTCGAAGCTGACATCCCCCACCCTGCCGGTTCCTGCGGATTCTCGCGACGGCGGCTCCGGGATGCGCGGCGTGCGGAGCCGGAAGCGCACGTGGCCCCTGCGAGTTGACAGTCCGCGCGGGCGGTGTTTCCCTGCGCCTCATGCGCGGCCTCTCCGCGGCGGCTTCGGTCGCCATCACAGGTCTACCGCGAGGCGGGATCACCGCCGAGTTCGAGCGCTTCCTCTCCGAGACCCCGCCGGCGGGAATCCTGCTCTTCCGGCGGGACTTCGGGATTATCGGCAGGCTGCCGGAGCTTGTCCAGCGCCTGCGCGGGCTCGCCGCGCCGCATTCCCTGCTCGTGTGCATGGACGAGGAGGGCGGACTCGTCTCGCAGCTGGCGCCCGATCTGCCGGTGCCCCCCGCGGCGCGCGTCCTCGGCCGGGCGTCCGATGAAACCGAAGTCGCATCGCTTGGAGCCTACACCGGCCGCTGCCTGCGCGCCCTCGGCGTGGACGTGGACTTCGCGCCGGTGCTCGACGTCGATTCCGAGCCGGTGAACCCGGTGATCGGCCCGCGGGCTTTCTCCGCCGACGTGGACGCGGTCTGCCGCCTCGGGCTCGCCAACGCCCGGGGCCTGCTCTCGGGGGGCGTGATCCCCTGCGCCAAGCACTTCCCCGGACACGGCGACACGCGCCTCGACTCGCATCTGGTGCTGCCCCGCTGCCCCGCGCCACGCGAGCTGCTGGCAGAACGCGACCTGGCGCCATTCCGCGCCGCCGTGGCGGCGCAGATCCCGCTCGTCATGGTGTCGCACGTGCACTACCCCGCGATCGATCCCGAGGAGACTCCCGCGACTCTCTCGCCGGCGGTGGTCACCGGACTGCTGCGCGGAGAGCTGGGCTACCGGGGCGCGGTCGTCACCGACGCCATGGAGATGCACGCCGTCGCCCTGCGCTACGCGCCGGAGCGTGCCGCCCGGCTGGCGCTCGAGGCCGGCTGCGACCTGCTGCTCTACGGCGCCTTCACTCCGGAGCTGCAGGCGGCGCTCGCGCACATCGCGGCCAGTCTCGAGGCCGGTGACGAGGCGCTCACGCGGCGAGTCAAGGAGGCCCGGGCCCGCATCGAGGCGCTCCGCGGCCGGTGCGGGACGGGTCGGCCGGAGATCCCCGCCGCCCCGCCTGTCGATCTGGTCGCGCTCTGCCGCCGCGCCCTGCGCTGGGTGGGCGGCCCGCCCCGGCCCTCCGCTCCGCCGGCCGGAGCGGGCCCCCGCTGGCTCGTCGTGGAGCCACGGTGGGCAGCCGGCCCCTCGCTCGCCGAGCTGCTGCGGGAGGTGGGCTGGCAGGTGAGCAGCCGCCCCTGGGAGGAGGTGGGCGGGACCGGCCAGGCGGAGGCCGATCTGGCCGGTTCCGACCGAGTCCTCGCCGCGCTGGCCCGCCGCACGCCCCCCACGGCGGCCGAGGCCGCCCGCCTGGGCGAATTCGTCGCCGCCCGACCCTCCTGGGTCGTGGCCCTCGGCCAGGACGCGTTCCTGGCCGATCTGCCAGGGGCGGCCGGCCGGCTTTCGGCCTGCGATCCGGGCGAGGCGATGCGCCGGGCGGTGGCCGCGGCCCTGACGGAAGCGGCCGCCGGCGTCTGAGCCGCAGGCTTGACGACGTCCAGCCCCGGCCAAGATTCCAGCCGCCACGAAACCTCCGCCCCCGCCGGGGCGTAACACGACCGGAGCGGACCCCAACTCCCTTCCCTCCGGCTCGCGCCAGGCGGCCCACTCCAACCTTTTCCCCCGCCCGGCTATCGAATCGGGCGCATGCACGGACCCGGGCCTGGGGCAGTCATGGCGGACGCAGAACCGGAAACGGTGGCGCGGAAACCGGACGAGAGCGACGCCTCGCTGGCTGCCGGCGGCGATGCCCGCGCCTTCGAGCGCCTCTACCGGTCGCATGTGGCGCGCGTGCACGGGCTGGCGCGACGCATGGCCGGCGACGAACTGGCCGACGAGCTGACGCAGGAGACCTTCGTGCGCGCCTGGCAGAAGCTGTGGAGCTTCCGCGGCGAGTCGGCGTTCGGCACCTGGCTCCACCGGGTGGCGGTGAACGTGATCCTGGCGCGGCGCGCCTCCCAGGCGGGCGAGCGTTCGCGGCGGGTGGACGGGATGGAGATCCTGGAGATGGCCGCGGCCCGGCCGGCTGCACCCGACCTGGCGATGGACTTCGAGGCGGCCATCCGGCGCCTGCCCGACGGGGCGCGTCAGATCTTCGTCCTGCACGATGTCGAGGGCTACAAGCACGAGGAGATCGCCAGGCTTCTCGGTATCGTCTCGGGCACGTCGAAGGCCCAACTGCACCGCGCGCGGATGCTGCTGCGCGGGCATCTCGGCAAGTGAGAGCGCGGCGCGGGGGACGCGGCAGGGAGAACGGAGCGCGGCGATGAGCGACCGCTGGACGGACCGCCTTTCCGAGTACCTGGACGACGAGCTCGGAGCGCAGCAACGGCGCGAGCTGGCCGCCCACCTCGACGGCTGCGCCGAGTGCGCCGCCGCCCTGGCCCAGCTGCGCCAGGTGGTCGTCCGGGCGGGGACACTGACGGACCGCGAGCCGGCGACCGACCTGTGGCCGGACATCGCGGCCCGCATCCGCGGCGAGGACGGATCGCCGGCGGCGGTCCCGGCGCCCCGTCCGACCCGCGCCGGCCGTCCCGCGCGGCGCCTGCCGCGCCCGGTGTTCTCCTTCACGCTGCCGCAGCTGGCCGCCACCGCCCTGGCTGTGGCGCTGGCCTCCGCCGGCCTGATGTGGCTGTTCGGCGCGGCCCTGGACGCACGCCTCGGCACGAGGCGCGGCGCCGTGCCGCCCACCCTGGCCCTGCCGGCCGGCAGCGGCGAGGACCTCTCGTACGACCGGGCCATCGACGAGCTGCGCCGGGCGCTGGCCGAGGGGCGGGGCGAGCTGGACAGCACCACCGTGCGGGTGCTCGAGCAGAACCTGGCAGCCATCGAGCAGTCCATCGGCCAGTCGCGGCGCGCGCTCGCCGCCGATCCGGCCAATCCGTACCTGCGCGAGCACCTGCAGGAGACCATGCGGAGCAAGCTGGCACTGCTGCAGCGGGCGACGCTGGTCGCCAGCGCCCGGTGAGGGACGGGAGACGATGCCTCTGAATCTCGCGATCGTGGTCCTGGCGGCGGCGGCCGCGGCCTTCCCCACCGACACCACGCTGGCGGTGGGCCCGGAGACCCGCCTGCAGCTACACAACCTGCTCGGCGACATCGACATCCAGACCTGGAGCCGAGACGCCGTGCGCATCCGCGCGGCGCACTCCCCGCGCGAGCGCATCGTGATCGAGCGCCGCGGCCCGGTGCTGGTGGTGGACGCGCGCCCGCGCTCGGGTCCCCCGGGCGAGGTGGACTTCCGGCTCGTCGTGCCGCGCGGCATGCCGGTGAGCCTCGACGGCGTGCGCACCTCCGCCAAGGTCCGCGACCTCGACGGCGACGTCTCCATCCAGACGATCAACGGCGAGATCGCGGTCCTGGGCGGCGACGGCAACGTCCTGCTCAGCACCATCCAGGGGCTCATCTCGGTGGTCGGGACGCGCGGCCGCCTGGAGGTCAACTCGGTGGACGGCGAGATCCGCCTCCTGGAGATCGCCGGACACATCTTCGCCGAAACGGTCAACGGCGCCGTGGCGCTGCGGCGCGTCGTCTCGGACAGCGTCGAGGTCAGCACGGTCAACGGCGACCTGTGCTACGACGGCGCCATCGCCGGGGCCGGCCGCTATCGCTTCCGCACGCACAACGGAGACATCGCCGTGGGCCTGCCCGAGCAGACCGGGGCGACGGTCACCTTGGCCACCTACCGCGGGGAGATCGATTCCGACTTCCCGCTGCGCGTGGACGAGAAAGGCGAGCACAACCGGTTCAAGCTGCGGCTCGGAGACGGCCGGGCGCACCTCGATCTCGAATCGTTCGGCGGCGCCATCCGCTTGCGCCGCCCGGGCGCCGACAGCACGGCCGCCTGGCTGCCTTGTCGGCTCCCCGAAGGGAAGGACAAGAAAGAGGAGGGCAAGAGATGATCCGCAATCACGAATGGGCGAGGGTGCTGTTGGCCCTGGCCCTCACGCTGGCCCTGGGCCTCGCTCTGGCGTTCGCCGTCGGGGCGCTGGCGGCGCCCGCCGCCGCGGCGGCCGCCAAGTCGTCCGCGGTGGACTTCTCCTGGAACGGTGCGCTCACCGCCGGCCAGACGGTCACGATCCGGGGGATCAACGGCGGCATCCACGCCGAGCTGGCCCCCGGCGGCGAGGCGTCGGTGACGGCGCGCAAGAAGGCGCACCGCTCCGACCCCGACAAGGTGCGGATCGTGGCCGAGAAGAACGGCGACGGCGTGACCATCTGCGTGCTCTACCCCGACCGCCAAGGCAGGACGGGCGACGATTGCGAGTCCACCCACAACCAGGACACCGGCAAGAACGACGTCTCGGTGGACTTCCAGGTGCGGCTGCCGAAAGGCGTCCGGCTGTCCTCTCACACGGTCAACGGGTCGATCGACGGGCAAGGGCTGGCCAGCGAGGTGGTGGCGAACACCGTCAACGGATCCGTCCATCTCAGCACATCCCTGTCCGCCGAGGTCAGCACCGTCAACGGCAGCATCGAGACCTCGGTGGGGTCGCTCGACGGGAAGGGATCCCTGGAGTTCTCCACGGTGAACGGCTCGATCGTCCTCAAGCTGGCCAAAGACGTCGGGGCCGAGGTCGAGGCGAGCACCGTGAACGGGCACCTCTCCACGGATTTCCCGCTCACGGTGTCGGGGAAGTTCGGCCCCCGCTCGATCCGGGGCACGATCGGGGCCGGCGGACGCACGGTGAAGCTCTCGACGGTGAACGGCGACATCCGCCTGGAGAAGATCGAATAGGATGCGGCGCGGCGATCCCGACGGACCGGTGAGCTAGGAGCGGGCGGAGAGCGGGCGGGCCGCGAGGGCGGCCCCGTGCCGTCTAGCGCCGCCGGCCCGGCTTCCCGTAGCCCCCGCCGCCCGGCGTCTCCACGACCAGCCGGTCGCCGGCGGCGAGCTGCGCCTGGAACTTGCCGGGCATCGACTCGACGCGTCCGTCGCGGTGCCGGATGAGGTTTCGCCCGCGCGCCCCCGGCCCGCCTCCCTCCACGCCCCACGGGGCCAGCCGCCGCCGCTCCGCGATCACCGTCGCCTCGCTCGGCACCAGCACCTCGATCTCCCGCACCAGCCCCTCGCCTCCGCGGTGGCGGCCGCGCCCACCGCTGCCGCGCCGCAGCCCATAGCGCCGCACGCGCAACGGGTAGGCGTGTTCGAGCGCCTCGATCGGCGTGTTGAGCGTGTTGGTCATGTGCGACTGCAGGCCGCTGGCGCCGGCCGCGTCGGCCGAGCCGCCGTGCCCGCCGCCCATGGTCTCGTAGTACGTGTAGCGGCCGTCGGCGGAGCCGAGCAGGACGTTGTTCATGGTGCCGGCGCTGGCGGCCGGGATCCGCCCCGGCAGGGCCCTCGCCATGGCTCCGAAGAGCGCGTCCACGATGCGCTGCGAGGTCTCCACGTTGCCGCTCGAGACCGGCGCCGGGTAGCGCGCGTTCACCACCGTGCCGGCCGGCAGCACGATCGAGACCGGGCGCAGGGCACCCGCGTTGGTCGGCAGCTCGCCGCCGGACTGCGCCTCGGCCAGGCAGCGCAGCGCGTAGAGCACACAAGACAGGGTGATCGCCTCGACGGCGTTGAGCGGGCCGGCCACCTGCGGGGCGCTGCCGGTGAAGTCCACGACCGCCGTGCCACGGCCGCCGGCGCCGGGGAAGCGCAGGGTCACGACGATCGGCACCGGCCGGCTGCCGATGCCGTCGTCGTCGAGGTGATCCACGAAGCGGTAATGACCGGGCCGCACGGCGGCGAGCACGGCGCGCAGGCCGCGCTCCGCGTAGTCCAGGAGGTGACCCGCGTAGGCCTTGAGCTCGGCGCGCCCGGCCCGCCGCGCCAGCTCGACCAGCCGCCGGGCGCCCAGGGCGTTGGCCCCCACCTGGGCTTCGAGGTCCGCCTGGCGCTCGTCCGGGGTGCGCACGTTGGCGAGCACCAGCTTCCACACGTCCTCCTGGAAGCGCCCGGCGCGCGCCAGGAAGACCGGGGGGATGCGGATGCCCTCCTGCACGATGTGGGTGGCGAGCGGCAGCGACCCCGGGCTCATGCCCCCCACGTCGGCGTGGTGGGCGCGGTTGGCCACGAAGAACGACGGCCTGCGGTCGCCGGGCAGGAAGACGGGCTCGACCAGGGTGATGTCGGGCAGGTGCGTGCCGCCGGCGTAGGGGTCGTTGACCATCACGACGTCGCCCGGGGCCAGCCGGCCCAGGCCGAGGGCGGCGCGCACCGACAGCGGCATCGAGCCCAGATGCACCGGGATGTGCGCCGCCTGCGCGACCAGATCGCCGCCCCCGTCGAAGACGGCGCAGGAGTAGTCGCGCCGCTCCTTGATGTTCACCGAGAAGGCGCTGCGGCCGAGGGCCACGCCCATCTCCTCGGCGACCGCGGCCAGTAGGTGCTGGTAGAGCGAGAGACGGACCGGATCCCAGGGCGGACGGGCGGCGCGCGGCGGGTGGGCAACGCGGGACGGGCCGGCGGTTCTGCGTCTCATCGCGCCGTCCCCGCCCGCTCGGCCAGGCGCAGGTTGCCCCACGCATCCACCCGCAGGCGGAAGCCCGGCGGCAGATACGTCGTGGCCCCGTACTCCACGATCAGGGCCGGGCCCTCCACCGCTGCCCCGGACCCCATCGCCTCGCGCCGGTAGACCGGTGCGCGGACCACGCGCCGGCCGGTATCCATCCCCACGGTTCCCCACGCAGCGCCAGCCCCGCCGCGGCGAAGGCGCGCCAGCGGCAGGACCGGCCCGGCCCGCCGCGCCTCCACGTTGAGATTGACGACCTCGATGGCGCGGCCCGCTCGGGCGTAGCCGTAGAGGCGCCGGTGGGCCTCGTCGAAGGCGGCCACCGCGCGCGCTCCCCAAGGCACCTCGATCTCGAACGACTGGCCGCGGTAGCGCAGATCGGCGCTGCGCCGGAAGGCGAGGCCCGCTCCCCACAGCGAGCGCGCCCGCCGCTCCATCTCGGCGAAGGCCCGCGCGGCGCGCCCCGCGGTCGGTGGATCGTCGAGCGGCCACAGCACGGTACGCGACAGCGGGTGCACGGCGTCCGCTCCCAGGAGCCCCCACGCCGACAGCAGCCCGGCGCGGGGCGGCACCAGCACCTCGCGCACCCCGAGGGCGCGCGCCAGTTCGGCGGCGTGCAGCGCGCCTGCCCCGCCGAAAGCCACGAGGGCGAAGCCGCGCACGTCGTGGCCCCGCGCCACGGAGATGACCCGCAGCGCCCGTTCGATCGAGACGTTGGCCACCGCGACCACGCCGCGGGCGGCCCGCCGCGCGCCCACCCGGCCGCGGCCCAGGCCCAGCGCGCCCCCGAGCCGCTCCATGCCGCGCCAGGCGGCGTCCACGTCGAGCCCCATCTCGCCGCCCAGGAACAACTGCGGCACGATGCGGCCGAGCACCACGTGCGCGTCGGTCACCGTCGGCCCGCCGCCGCGGCCGTAGCACGCCGGCCCGGGATCGGCGCCGGCGCTCTCCGGCCCCACGACCAGCGCCCCGCCGCGGTCGGCGCGGGCCAGAGAGCCGCCGCCGGCGCCCACCGTCTCCATCTCGAGCATGGGCACGCGCAGCGGGTGGCCGCCGACCACCGACTCCTTGGTCGTGCGGACCTCGCCCGGCACGACCGACACGTCGGTCGAGGTGCCGCCCACGTCCAGCGTCAACACGTCCGCCAGCCCTGCCCGCCGCGCCACGCGCGCCGCCCCGAGCACGCCGCCCGCGGGACCCGAAAGGACGCACAGCACGGGCCGCTCGGCGGCGGCCCGCGCCGCCACCGCCCCTCCGTTCGACTGCATGACGCGCAGCCGGGGCCCGGCAGCGCGCGCCAGCCGGACCAGGTATTCGCGCACGCGCGGCGACAGGTAGGCGTTGATCACGGTGGTCGAGGCGCGCTCGTACTCGCGGTACTCGCGCGACACTTCGCTGGAGACCGAGACCGGGACCCCGGGCGGCAGCGCGGCCGCCAGCGCCCGGGCCAGAGCCCGCTCATGCGCCGGGGCGGCGTAGGAGTGCAGGAGGCAGACGGCCACCGCCTGGGGCCGCAGCCCCGCCACCGCCCGCGCCACGCGCCGCGCCTCGGCCGGAGCCAGCGCCATCTCGGCCCGCCCGTCCGGGTGCAACCGCTCGCGGGCGCCCACCACGCGGGGGCGCGGCACCAGGGGCTCGACGGCGCGCGGCGCCAGCGCGTAGAGCGACGGCCGCGCCTGCCGCCCGATGGCCAGCAGGTCCTCGTAGCCGGCGGTGGTGACGAAGGCGGTGCGCGCCCCGGCCCGCGTCAGCAGGGCGTTGGTGGCGACGGTGAAGCCGTGCGCCAGGACATCCGGGGCGCGCCCCAGCCGCCGGCGGGCCTCTTCCAGCCCCGTGAGGAAAGCGCGCGCCGGGTCGTCCGGGGTGGACGCGACCTTGAAGGCTTCGGTCCGCCCGCCCTCGACGACCAGGAAATCGGTGAAGGTGCCACCCGTGTCCACACCCACGAGCGCGGGCGGGCGGGTCTCCGGACGGCGCGTCGAACCCGCTCCCGCGCGGCCCCGGGCCGGCCGCTCGCGCCGCGGCGGACGCGGTCCGCGAGCCCGCCCACGGGTCACCGGCCGGCCAGCGCCGGCACGGCCCGGGCCGCCGTCTCACCCTGGCGGGCGTAGTCGATCGCCTCGGCAAGGATGCGCGCCGCCTCCTGCGGGGCGTGGAAGCCCAGGGAGTTCTCCGAGGAGACGAAGTCCAGCCGCCACTGCGCCCGCCGTTGCAGCGCCAGGGCCGCCTGCAGATCCCGGTCGCCCGCCCCCCGGCCACGCGCCGCCTTGACCTGGTCCATGAGGTCGAGCAAGGCCCGCTCGGCGCGCGTCAGCAGGGCACGGGTTCGCTCTTGTATGGCCTCGGCCCGCGCCAGCATCTCCGCCTCGGGGAAGTTGTGGCAGTTGAGGCAGGAACGCGACGGGTCGAGCAGCGGGCTGCGCACGTGGTGGTCGGTGATCTTGAGCGCGCCCTCACGCTTGTAGGGCATGTGGCAGTCGGCGCAGGCCACGCCGCTGCGGGCGTGGATGCCCTGGTTCCACATCTCGAACTCGGGGTGCTGCGCCTTGAGCACCGGGGCGCCGGTCTCGGCGTGGGCCCAGTCCTTGAAGCCGACGCTGTCGTAGTAGGCCTCGATCTGCTCCACCTCGAGGCCGTTGTGCCACGGGTAGGTCACCAGCTTGCCGTCGCCCTGGAAGTAGTACTCGACGTGGCACTGGCCGCAGACGTAGGAGCGCATCTCCTGGCGGGTGGCCATGGTGTTGGGGTCGTAGTCCCGCACGCCTTGCACGGCCTTGAGGACCCGGATGCCGTTGAGGAAGCCCGGGCGCGTGACGCGCAGCCGCATGGTCTTGGGGTCGTGGCAGTCCACGCAGGCGATGGGGTGCTTGACGAGCTTCCAGGCGTCGGCAAGCGGCATGGCGCAGACCTTGGCGAAGCCCGCCATGAGGTCGCCGCCGCCGGCCTTCTCGTAGACCGACTTCATGCCGCCGGCGTGGCAGTGCAGGCAGGCGCCCGGCTGCTTGAACTGCTGGGTGCGCAGGGTGAGCTGCTGGTCGATGAGCGAGTAGGCGTGCCCGCGCTCCTCGCGGAAATCCACGCCGAAGGCGTAGCCGGCGTAGATGCGCTTGAGCGCCGGGTCGGTCTCGAGCTTGGAGAAGGCCTCGCTGCCGCCGTAGCGCGTGCGCAGGGTGTCCACGGTGCGCAGGTAGCCGTCGTACTCTCGCGGGTAGTTCTTCCCCCAGAGCGCCGGGTCCACGACGGAGTCGGCCAGCTCGGCCAGGGGCAGGAAGCGCGAGCGCCCCTCCTCCTTGCGCTGCCGGATGTTGCCGAGCAGGGCCAGCACCGCCGCCGTCAGGACCGCGGTCGCCACGATGATCGCCAGATACGTCCAGGTCCGCCTCATGGCGCGCGCTCCCCTCTCCCTTCGGTCGCCGCGGGCCCATCGTCGCCGGGGCGCCGCCGTCGGCGCCCCGCGGCCGACCACCCCGCGGTGCCCGCCCCTACAGCCTCGCCATGTGCCCCACGTTGGGATGGCAGGCCGAGCAGCGGGCCTCCCCACGCCCCACGTCGACGTGCCCGGCAATCTCGCTGACCAGCGTGGCATGACACGCGATGCAGTTGTGCTGCAGATCGCTCAGATTCGGCGGCGTGATGCGGATCGGCTCCGGAAAGTCCTGGGCGGTGAAGGCCCGCGAGTGGTTCCAGCCGTTGCGCGCCTTCGCCAGGTACTTCTCCGGGAAGGCGTGCGGCACGTGACAGTCGTTGCAGGTGGCCGCCGCGTGGTGGCTGGACTTGAGCCACGAATCGTAGGCGTCGTCCATGACGTGGCAGTTGTCGCAGGCGGTGGGGTCGTTGCTCAGGTACGCCAGGCCCTCGGCGTAGTCGGCGGTGTAGGCCCCCGCCCCCAGGAGCGTCCCCAGGGCCACGGCCACGCCCCAGGGCAGCCATGGACGAAGCCTCTCCATCGTGCCCGCTCCCCCATCTCGTTGCGGCGGTAGGTGCGACGGCGGCCCGGCCCCACCGCCCGCAAGAGACGGGGCCGCCGGGTCGCGGGGAATCGTTGCCGTGCGGGACAGGAACACACGCGGGGCCGGCGGGTCAAGCCGCCGGCCCCGGGATGGCGGCGGCGCGCCGGGACCTCGGCCGCGCCGCCGATCTGTTCTGCCGCCTGCCGCTTCCCGCTAGGCGGAGGTGTCACCCGGGACCGGCGGCAGCGGCGGCAGCGGCGGCGGCGCCGACGGATTGGGCGGCACCGGCGGGCTGCCGGCGCCCGGCGCGGCGAAGCCGGCCGCCGCCCGCGGCGCCATCCCGCCCCGCGTGGCCAGGATGGCCCCGATGCCGAGCAGCGCCACGCAGCTCGAGAGCACCCAGTTGAGCACGCTCAGGGCGATGCCGAGCCCGGTGGCCACCGGTGCCAGGAAGCCGAGTGACTGGAGCGCCGCCGACAGCAGCGCCGGCAGGAAGAGCGCCGCCACGCCGAAGAGCAAGGACCGCCACAGCCCGGGTTCCCCGTCCTGCGGCTTGAGGCGCCGCACGGCCCACTGCCCGACGATGAAGGCGCCCGCCAGATAGCCCCAGAGCAGCAGCACGGCCAGGGCGACCGCATAGCCCACCCAGAGCAGCACCGCCACCGGGATCCCGATGATGGTGATGCAGAGCAGCGCGCCCACCAGGACCACGGCCAGCGCCGACGGGGCCAGACCGATCAGGGCGGCCACGCCCCAGAGGAACGCGGGGCCGGGCTTCTCCCTGATGTAGGCGGCGGCCCGCAGCGTGCGGTCGGGCGCCACATGCGTGGCGACCCAGGCGAGCAGCAGGGTCAGCAGGAGGAAGACCAGCAGCTGCACGACCTTGATCCCCTGCCCCACCAGGTTCATGACGTTCAGGTCGAAGAGCCACGGTGGCAGGCCGGGCATGGAAACCGAGGAGCCGCGCAGGGCGCCGGAGCCTTCGTGCAGGACCTTCCCGCCGAGGCTGATGGCCTCGCCGCGCACCTCGCCCCCGGGCCGGATGCGCACCCGGCCCCCGAGGGAGACCGCGTCTCCGTCCACGGTGCCGAGCACGTCCACCGAGCCGCCGATGGCCACCACGTCGCCGCGCACGCGCTGCCCGGGCTGCACGACGATGTCCTCGCCGAACCGCACCAGGTCGCCGGTGGAACCGTCGTGCCGCCAACGGACCGGGATGGTAGTGCTGTCGCCGAGATCTGACACCTCGACGCGGATGACCGATTCGGGCTCGTCGCTGAAGTTCAGCTCGATGTGATCCGCCTGGGGCGGCTGCGGCGGCTGGGGCGCCGGAGGGGCGCCCTTGGGCGCCGCCAGCGCGACGGCGCTCAGCGTGGCCAGCAGGATCAGGAATCCGATCGTGGCGCGTTTCACTGCTGCCTCCTACTGCGGGTCTCAGCGCTCGCTGGCGAGGCCCACGTGGACGTCCCCTGAAGCGGTGTGGACCGCGATCGTGGCCGACCCGGGGCCGAGCACCCCGACCAGCCGGCGGCGATTGGCCTGCTCCAGCGTCATGGGGACGCGGGCCACGATGTCCCCGCTGGCCGTCACGATCTCCAGGCGACCCTGCGCCGGGTCCGGCAGGCCCAGGATCACATCCCCGCTGGTCGTTTCCACCGAGACGCTCTGCAGCGGAGCCTCGATCCGGGCGTCCACATCGCCGCTGGCGGTGGCGACCCCGAGGCGGCCGGCCGTGGCCGACAGCGACACGTCGCCCGAAGTGGTCGAGACGGCCGCCGCCCCCCGCACCCGCTCCGCCGAGATGTCGCCACTGACCGAGGACACGGTCAGGGTCCCGCCCACTTCCTCGGCCGCCAGGTCGCCGCTGGTGGACTCGTAGCTCAGCGCCCCGGTCACCAGGTCGGCGCTCAGGTCGCCGCTCGTGGTATCCATCTCGAGGGAGCCGTCCAGGCGTTCCACCGACAGGTCGCCGCTGGTCGAGTGCATGACCAACTTGCCGGTGTGGGCGTCCACCCGACCGTCGCCGGACGTGGTCCAGAATTCGAGCGGCCCGGTCGAGCCTTCGAGCGTCAGGGCGCCGTTCTTGGTGACCACCTTGGTCGGGACGTCCCGGGGCACCGCGATCTGCAGGTCCACGTCGGCCCGCCGGCGCAACACCTCCCGTCCCAACACCCGGACTCTGACGCTCGACGAGGAGATCCGCTCCGGGTAGTGGACCACCAGCCGCAGGTCGGTCCCCTCGCGGACCACCTCCACGCGGACCTCGCGGGCCAGGGCCCGCGCCTCTTCCTGGTCGCCCGCCGCGGTCTGCTTGCGCGCCTCGACCCGCACCACGGTCGTATCGCTGGTCCGCAGCCGGACGGTGCCGCGCGCGTTCTCGATGACGAGGCGCGTCTGAGGCGCCAGGGGCAAGGTCACCTGGCTCGTCTCTTCGTAGCGCGCATCTCGGCGGTCTCGATTGCAGCCACCGGCCGCCGTGGCAGCCAGCGCCGCCGCCAGCAACGCCAGCGCGAGCTTGCCCCCACCGCCGCCGGTGGATCGCGGGGTCGCGCCCCGGCTGCCGGGGGGCGGTCCGTACCCGGGCCCCGGTTCGGGCCTCATGCGGATGGTCTTGTCCATTGGGTCCCTCGCAGTTCGAGACGCCGTATCCTAGCTGGCATACGGCGAGGCCGGGCCTGGGGTTGCAGCCCGACGGGGCGGGGATGGGCGAGCGTGGGTGGGAAAGGAGGGAGACTTCGGGCTCGGGGTCTGGGGCCGCCGACCCGGGAGTCCGGGCCCCGCCCTCCGAAAACGCGCAGGGAGAGGGTCAAGAACATCTCCCCTCTCCCTGCGTACATCGGGCACAGCTGTCGGACGGCTCTGGGTTACATCGAGTCGTGCGCCGTGGTGTCCGCCTGCATCGTACCAGTGGTGTCCGTGGGCATCTGCGCGGGCTGCTCGGTGGCGGGCTGCTCCTCCGTAGCCTCCTTCTTCGCACAGCCCTCGAACGCGAACGCCATGCTCACGGCCACGCAAGCCACGAGCGAAAGGGCCAGCAATTTACGCATCGTCTACTTCACCCCCCTCGTTGGGCGCGGCCACCCCGACGAGCCGCCGCGATCCTTGGCCAAACCATACTGCGACCGGTTCGGGTTTGTTCTGCAAAATCATCGGGCACACTAGGAGACCTAACCCCCGGCGTCAAGGCCAGATTCACGGGGTCGGCCGCATCGCCCGCGCCGGACCTGCCTCTCGCCCTCCGAAAGGGGCCGCTCGCCCTGCCCGGAGGGACCGCCTCGGGGAGAGCCGACGTCGGCTTGTTCTCCCCCCATTGCGTCATAGATAACAGATTATGTCCCATATGTCGAGCTATGCCGCCACCGGAGGCTCGCTTCACAAGACGCCAGCCGCCTGCTCGACATCGCCCCGCAGGTCCTCCAGGTCCTCGCAGCCGACCGGCAGTCGCACGAGGCCGTCGGTCAGCCCCACGGCCTCGCGCATCTCCCGGGGTACCGCCGCGTGGGTCATGGTCGCCGGATGGCAGGCGAGGCTCTCGGCCCCTCCCAAGCTCTCGGCCAGCGTGAAGATGCGCAGCCCGCTCAGGAAGCGGTCGGCCGCTTCCTGACCGCCCAGGTCGATGGCCAGCATGGCGCCGGGGCCAGCACCACCTCCGCCCCGTAGGCCTTGAGCAGGTGCACCTTCCCCCGCGGCACCTTGTCGGGCGTGCAGAAGGCGCCCCGGTAGCCCTTGAGGGCGGCCACCAGGGCCAAGCCGCCGCCGGTGTTGCCGGAGGTGCACTCGACGATGGTGCCCCCGGGCCTCAGCGATCCGTCGCGTTCGGCGGCCTCGACCAGGGAGAGGCCGATGCGGTCCTTGACCGACCCGCCGGGGTTGCGCGACTCCATCTTGCCGAGGACGACCGGCGCGACGCGCTTGGCGACCGAGCGCAGCCGGATGAGCGGCGTGTCACCGATGGTCCCCAGGACGGAGTCGAAGCAGCGGACGCCCTGGAGCCGGGCGGGAAGCGAATCGCTCGCTGGGAAGCCTGGCTCCTCGTTGGGGGTGGCCGGCGGGCTGGGTCGCCCACGCCGCCGCAGGGCACACGAAGGGCCCGGCCGCGACGGCGGCGGCCGGGCCTCTCGCTAGTGGGTGACCTTCGGAAGCTTGACCGCGTAGTTCCAGTCCTTGTCCTGCGCGGTGTTGTGGCAGGCCACGCAGACGCTCTCGGCCACGGCCCCCTGCCCGCCGGCGAACATGCTGTGGGCCGTGCCCTTGCCGTGGCAGCTCTCGCACTGCACGTTCATCAGGCTGGCGGTGGTCGCCGCGCTCTGGAAGCCGCCGGGCTGCTGGAAGCCGGTCACGTGGCAGCTCACGCACTCCGGCGTGGCCTCCTTGCCCGCCTTCTTCAGAGTCTCGAAGGCGAGGGCGTGGGGCGAGCTCTTCCACTGCTCGAACTGCGCCGGGTGGCAGCTGACGCAGGCGTCCTGACCCAGGAAGCGCGGCTGGCCGGGCCGGTTCGTGTTGTTCGAGGTGGCCGCCGCCTCCTGCTGCTGCTTGCGCTGGCGGGCCGACAGGGTGTCCTCCAGGTCCTTCGCCAGCTTGGCGATGTCCGCCCGCTCGCCGACCTCGGGCATGAGCACCAGCACCTTGCCCTCGCGCGCCTCGGTCAGCTTGCCCTCGATGTCGACGTGGGTCTCGCCGACGTTCTGGCCCTGCTCACCGCTGGCCACCGAGATCGTCTGGTTGACCTTGCGGCTGGTGAGCACCAGGCCCGGGTGGTGGCCGATCACCAGCACGTCGATGCCCGGCACCTGCGCGGCCAGATCCTCGGCGTCCACCCGCCCCATGTGGGCGAGGAGCACGACCACGGCGGCCTTCTTGCGCATCTCCGGCACGAGCTTCTGCGCCACCACCAGCGGGTCCTGGATGAGGACGCTGTCCTGGGCCGCGCCCATGGGGATGGCCTTGCCGATGAGCCCGCCGATGGCGATCTTGACGCCCTGCTTCTTGACCACGACATAGGGCTTGAAGGGCGCCTTGCCGCTGGCCTTGTCGAAGAGGTTGGCGCTGACCACGGTCAGCTTGCGCTGGCGCACCAGGTCGAGGAAGTACTTGTAGCCAAAGCCGAATTCGCGCTCGCCGGGAGTGATCGCGTCGTAGCCGATGAGCTGCATCATGTCGAGCATGAAGGGAGACTTGGGCTGCTCGGTCGAGGCCACCCCCGACCAGTCGCCTGCGTCCACCACCAGCGCCTCGAAGTACTGGGTCCTTATGCTGTCGATATAGCTGGCCCGCCGGGCCAGGCCCCCTTTGGGCGTGTGTCAGCCGCAGGGGCCGGTGTAGCCGATGACGTCCGTGGTGCTGAGCACCACGACCGTCTTCTTGCTGTCCTTGGTCAGCGCCTGATGCGCCCACGCCAGGAGCAGCGCGGCCGCCACGGCGAGGATCAGAGCGGGCCTTCTGCCTGAACGCATGTACGGACTCCGTCTCGCCCGGCGAGGGGCGAGCAGCGAGGGGTTGCGGTTCGTCGCGGCCATCCGGCAAGAATCGTCCGGGGGACCTCCCGGCCGGAACGGCCAGGAAGCACCCCGGTGTCGTCAGACAGTTTAGGGGCCGCCGCGCGACGAATCAAGGCCCGCTCCGGCGGCCACCGGGGCGGCCGGGGCCCCGTCCGGGAACGCCCCGGGGCGGCGGTGGGCCTAGAACCCCGAGAACGACCCCAGCCCGCGCGAGCCGAGGCCGATGTTGACCTCCGGCTGCTGCACGATGGCGATGCGGAAGAAGTACTCGGACTCGTTGTCGGCCGTGAAACGCCGGACGAAGCGGGCCCGCCAGCAGTGCAGGTCGCGCTCCACGGCGTACTCCTCCGCCTGGATCTTGCGGTTGTCGAGGTCGATCGTGTTGTAGTAGGTCAGGTGCCACTTGGGGGTCGGGCTGAACGACACGAACGAGTTGGCCGACCGGCTGGTGTTCCAGCCCCCCAGGGAGTTGCGTCCGGAGGTGTACGAGTAGGTCAAGCTGAAGTTCCACGGCCCGGTGCCGAAGTCGTCGCCGCGCGCCAGCGCCTCGTTGCCGTCCAGCGGCAGCTCCCCCACCGGCAACGTGCCCGCCGCCCCCGACAGCCGGAAGTCCACGAAGCACGTGAAGGTGCGGAAGTACGGCTTGGCGTCGAGCGAATGCGTCAGCGTGCCGTTGACGGTCACGAAGCGCGGCGGCTGCAGCCGGAAGGTGGTGCTGATCGGCCGCCAGGGCGTGGGATAGCCGCGCTCGCGCCACAGGAAGTCGTACGAGCCGCCGGTGACGACGGTGAAGAGGTTGGGCAGGTCGATGGTGCTGCCGGCCCGGCGCAGCCGCACCTGCAGGCGCTGCTGCAGAGAGTAGTTGAGCAGCGAGGAGCGGAAGCCGGAGAGCGTCACGCCCCCCACCGTGGGGAAGCGGTTGCGCAGGTTCCCGAGGGTGTCCCGGTAGGTCAGCCCCGGGAAGTCCGGCTGGTAGCTGTAGGAGATCTGCGGGAAGAGGATGTGGCGGATCCCGCTCAGGCCGGCCACGCGCGGGTGGAAGGCGCCGTAGAAGGTCGTCGACGTGCCGATTCCGAGGTTGTAGACGCCCGCCGGCTGCCAGGGGTTGCCGAGCAGGTCCTCGCTGTAGAGCGCCGCCGCAGCATTCACGTTGGGGCTGACGTTGAGGAAGCCGAAGAGGCGGCGGCTGTCGGACAGCCCGCCCTGGGTGGCCATCACGCTCAGGGTGCTCGACGAGTCGCGCTTGCCCCGCTCGGCGACGGGGACCCCGTTCACCAGCGTCGTGTCCCACTCCGGCGTGAACACGGTGCGCGCCTCGCGGCGGTTCACGGCGCGCACGTTGAAGTTGTAGTAGACGGTGGACAGCGCCGGCAGGAAGGCGGCTCGGCCGCCGCTCGCGGCGCGGCCGATGGTGCGCTGGAAGACGGCCAGCGACAGGGTCGGCAGGTCCTCGGTGAGGCGGGGCAGCGGCGAGGCCGCCGGGTCGGTGTCGAGGTCCTCGCGCCGGCTCAGGTAGGCGTTGAGCGTGCCGAACGGGAGCCGGCGGTTGAGCCCCAGGGTGGAGACCAGGAAGCGGTCGACGCGGTTGGCCAGCGGCTGGCCGGTGCGCGGGTCGCGCGTGAAGTCACGGCTCGAGGTGAAGTGGCCCTCGGCGGTCAGGCGCGTGGCCGGGTCGAGCGTCTGGTTGTGGGTCAGGTTGATGTCGTACTGGCGGGACGCGTACAGCGCCTCGCTGTTGGTGAAGCGCCCGTCGATCTGCCCGTACACACGGTCCAGATAGCGGTAGCGGCCCTCGCCGCGGGCGATCCACGACGGCTCCTTCTCGTAGTAGTCCCCCGACACCGTCAGGTCCATGTAGTCGCTGGGCGCCCAGTAGTAGCCGAGGTTACGGATGAAGCGCCCGTCCTGGGGGCTGAAGCCGATCTGCAGCTGCGGGAAGAGCAGGCCGGAGTGGCGGTCGGGCTTGATGGGCAGCACGTAGAACGGGAAGGCCAGGAGCGGGATGTTCTTGAGGTAGAAGACGAGCGGCCGGGCGATGATCTTGTCGCGCAGCATGATCTTCATGCGCGACGCCGAGACGTGGAAGTGCGGCTCGGCCAGGTCGCAGGTCGAGTAGCTGGCGGTCCGCACCTGGAGCACGTTGTCGGGCTCGCGCGCGATGGCCGCGCCGCGGTAGTAGCCGCGGTCGTACTGGGTGGCGGCGTGGTAGACGGTGCCGCGGCCGCTCTCCAGGTCGTAGGTCATGGTGCGGCCGGTGAGCTCTTCGTCGCGGTCCTTGAGCACCGGGCGGTCGCGCGCCACCAGCGTCTCCTGGCGCGAGTCGAAATCCACGCGCCCGGCCCCCAATTGCAGATTCTGGTAGCGCAGCTGCGCGCCGTCGCGGATGTGGATCTTGCGCTCCTGCACCTGGTACTCGATGCGCGCGCCCTGGTAGGTGATGGTCTCCTCGGGCCCGCGGGCGCTGTCGGCGACCGCCAGCTCGAAGCGGTACTCGCCGCTCGGCTTGCCGGTGAGCACGGCGCGGTCGATGCGGTCCTCGCCGAAGTAGACGGTCACGCTCTGCCCGCGCGCCAGGTTGCGCTCCGGGAGACGGCCCTCCTTGGGCGGCGCCAGGTAGAGGTTCTCGGCCCCGCCCAGCGCCTGCAGGCTGTCCACCTTGCCGCCGCCGAAGTAGACCTCGATGCGCGGCGCGGTGAGCGTGTTGGTCTCGCCGAGCGTCTCCGCGGTCCGGCTGCGGAACTCGATGCGGCCCTGGCCGCGCACGCTGGCGCGCTGGATCTCGGTGTCGCGCGTGAACACCTCGATGGTGTCGCCGGTGGCCTCGACCTCGCGGTTCTTGGCCACCGGCACGCCGGTGAGCAGGCCGCGGTCCTCGTCGTCCCAGTAGACGGCGTGTGCGGAGCGCGCCTCGAGGGTGTCGCGTTCGATGTGCACGTTGCCGTCCGCCCAGGCGATCTTGCGGCGCGTGTCGACGGTGAGGGTGTCGCCGGTGAGCACGGTGCGTTTGCCCTTGTCGTTGCGCACCAGGCGGGGCGCGCCCACGGCGCGGGCCAGTTCCAAGGCGCGCTCGAAGCGGACGCGGTCGGCCTTGAGCTCGAGGGTGCCGCTCGAGTCGGCGGCCCACACGCGCCCGACGGCCTCGGCCAGCTGGGTGTCACGCTCGTAGGTGACGCGGTCGGCCTTGAGGCGGCGGCCGCGCTCGCTGCCGTTCACCCCGCCCCACATCTCGGCGCGGCGGGTCTGCGAGTCGTACGAACCGAAGCTCGACACCGCCTCGAGATCGCGGTCGGTGACGTGCACGTTGCCGGTGAGGACGATGAGGTCCGTGCTCTCCTGGTAGTCGGCCTGGTCGGCGGTGATGCGCAAGGTGCCGTCGATCGCGGTCACGCCGCCCAGCAGCGTGACCGTGCCCAGGGACTTGGCCCAGCGCCCCTCCTGGCTGCGCACCACGGTGGTGCCGCGGCGCAACTCGACGTTGCCCTGCAGGAAGACGACCTCGCCCTGGGCGTTGCGGCTGCCGATGAGGCGGTCGGCGGCGATGTCCACGGGCTCGTCCTGGGCGCCGGCGGGCACCGCGGCCGAGGCGAGCAGCCCCGCGGCGAGCGCGGTGAGGCAGAGCCGGGCGGCGAGGCGGCCGAGGCGCTTCACGGCAGCGCCTCGGGCGGCGGGTCGCCGAGAGCGGCCATCGCCTCACCCACCGTGAAGAGCGAGCCCGTGACCAGCACGCGGCCGGGGGGAGCGCCGGCGCCGCCGGCCTCCAGAGCGGCGGCCACCGCTTCCGCCACGCTCGGCAGGGCGTGGGCCGGGCAACCCCAGGCGACGGCCGCGGCCCGCGCCACCTCGGCGGCCGGCACGGTGCGCGGCGCGCCCGGCGCGCAGGCGTAGACCTCGGTCCAGGGCCCGGCCAGCGCGCGCAGCAACCCGCGCAGGTCCTTGTCGAGCGAGCAGCCGAGCACCAGGGCGGCCGGGGCGTCGCCCAGACCCTCGCGCCAGGCCCGCCGCAGGGCCCGCGCGCCGTGCGGGTTGTGGGCTCCGTCCCACCACACGCGCGGCTCCTTCCCGGAGCGCTCGAGCCGCCCCGGCCAGCGGGCGGCGCCGAGCGCGCGCTCGAGGGCGCCGCGCCGCGGCGCGGCGAAGCGCTGTGCCGGCGCGCCCGGCGGCGCCAGCCCGTGCTCCACGGCGAGCCCCAGGGCGGCCACGGCCAGCGCCGCGTTGCCCGCCTGGTGCCGTCCCACGGCACCCAGGCGGAAGGCCAGGGGACCGAAGTCGCGGCTGGCCAGCCGCACCTCGGTACCCTCGCTCGTCGGCCGCGCGGCCAGCACGCGCACCCGTTCCACCATCCGCACCAGCGGCGCTCCCTGCTGCGCCGCGGTACGCTCGATCACGGCGCGCGCCGCCGGCGCCTGCGGCGCCACCAGCGCCGGCACGCCCGGCTTGAGGATGCCCGCCTTCTCGGCGGCCACCTCGGCCAGCGTCGCCCCGAGCAGGTCTACGTGGTCGAGCCCGATCGGGGTGATCACGCACAGCGCCGGCTCCAGCACGTTGGTGGAGTCGAGCCGCCCGCCCAGGCCGACCTCGACCACCGCCGCCGCCACTCCGTGCCGGGCGAAGTGCTCGAAGCCGATCGCCGTGGCCGCCTCGAAGAAGGTCCGGCCCCCCGCCGCCGGCAGGGCGGCCAGCCGCTCCACGGCGGCCGTGATCTCCGCGGCCGCGGCGGCGCGCCCCGCCACCCGGATGCGCTCGCGGAAGTCCACCAGGTGCGGCGAGGTGAAGAGCCCCGTCGCGAGCCCCGCCTCGCGCAGCAGCCGCTCGAGGTAGCAGGCGGTGGAGCCTTTGCCGTTGGTGCCGGCGATGTGCAGGGAGGCGAAACGGCGCTGCGGGTCGCCGAAGGCGGCCAAGAGCCGGCGCGTGCCCTCGAGCCCGAGCTTTCCGCCGCCGCGCTCCAGGCCGAAGAGACGCTCGAGCGCGGATTGGTACGTGGGGAGCGTGGCGGTCACCGCCCGCTGCGCGAGGCGGCCGTCTCCGGCGACTGCGAGGCGGAGGTCGCGCCCGGCGCCCCCAGAGTGAAACCGCCCGTGCCCCGGTAGAAGTAGTCCACCAGGGAACCCACGGTGTCGCGCATCTCCTTGCGGTGCGCCACCACGTCGACGAAGCCGTGCTCGAGCACGAAGTCGGCGCGCTGGAAGCCCGGCGGCAGCTCCTCGCGGATGGTGTCCTGGATGACGCGCGGGCCGGCGAAACCGATGAGCGCGCCCGGCTCGGCCACGATCACGTCGCCCAGCGAGGCGAAGGAGGCCATGACGCCGGCCGTGCTCGGGTCGGTGAGGATGGAGATGAACGGCAGGCGATTCTCGCGCAGCTCGGCGGCCGCCGCCGAGACCTTGGCGAGCTGCATGAGCGACAGGATGCCCTCCTGCATGCGCGCCCCGCCCGAGGCCGCCACCGTGATCACGGCCCGCCGCTCGGCGAGCGCCAGCTCGAAGGTGCGCGCCACCATCTCGCCCACCACCGAGCCCATGGAGCCGCCCATGAAGAAGAAGTCCATCACCGCCAGGGCCACCGGCCGCCCCTTGAGGGCGGCCCGCCCGCAGAGCACCGCGTCGTTCAGGCCGGTGGTCTTCTGCGCTTGCGCCACGCGCTCCGGGTAGCGCATGCGGGCGTCGCGGAACTCGAGCGGGTCCTGTGACTGCAGGTCGCCGAAGCGCGGCTCGAAGCTGCCCTCGTCCACCAGGTAGTCGACGTAGAGATGCGAGCGCACGCGGAAGTGGAAGCCGCACTTGTGGCAGGTGAATAGGTTCTTCTCCAGTTCCTTGCGGAGCAGGATCTCGCGGCAGCCGTCGCACTTCACCCACACGCCCGCGGTGACGTCGCTCTTGGGCTGCGCCTTCACGCCGGCGGGCTTGCGCTTGAGCCAGGTCATGCACCCTCCTCTACGGGCCGGCGGCGGCGGCCTGCGGCGCCAGTTCGCAGACCATCACCAGGGCGTCCTCGCCGGAGTCCTGATAATACCCTTTCCGCAGGGCCACCGCCTCGAAACCGTGGGCACGATACAACTCCTGGGCGGCGAAGTTCGAGGTCCTCACCTCCAGGGCGATGCGCAGGGCGCGGCGGGCGCGGGCCTCGTCCATGATCCAGCGCAGCAGGAAGGTGGCCACGCCCCGTCGCTGGTATTCCGGGGCCACGGCCAGATTCCCCAGGTGCAGCTCCTCGGGCAGCGACCAGCCGAGCAGGTAGCCGGCCAGCCGGCCCTGGTGGCGGACCGCGCAGGCCACCGACTCGCGAGCCCGCAGCTCCTCCTCGAAGAAGCGCCGCGGCCACGGGTCGCCGAACACCGCGCGCTCGACGCGCAGCACGTCGTCGAGCTGCGAGGCGTCGATGGCCGTGACCTCCAGCTCGTCCCACAGGCCGCGGCGGCCGGCGCGCGTCTCGCCGGCGCGCTCGACCGCCTGCGGGCGGCGCACGTAGAGCGGACGCAGCCCGGTGGTGCCGGTGTACGGGGCCACCTCGGCGCCGTGGGCGAGCGGCGTCGGCGCCAACGCCCGAGCGACGCGTCCGACCTCCGGGGCACGCGGCCCCTCGGGCCGCCAGGCTTCGTCCACGGCGCCGGGGAACTCGGCCTCCCACTCGGCGCGGTAGCGCAGCGCGCCCGGCCCCACCAACCGCAGGCGGGCGCGGCGCGAGCCCAGCGTCAGCGCCCCGCGCACCGCGACCGCCAGCCCGCGCGGGTCCCCCACCGCCGGTCCGCGCACCACCACCAGGCGGCCGTCGAGATCGTTGCGGTAGAAGCCGGCGTAGCAGTGCTTACCGCCCGCGGGCAGGACGGGGACCACCAGGGCGTGCCCCGGCGGATAGCCCGCGATGAGTGCGGCGAACGAGGTGACGCCCACCACCGGCAGGCCGCGCGGCTTGGCCAGCCCGCGCGCCGTCGCCAGCCCGACGCGCACGCCCGTGAAGGAACCCGGCCCCACGTCCACGGCGACCCGCCCGATCTGGTCGAGCCCGACTCCGGCCTCGGCCAGCGCCTGCGCGACCAGGTCGGCGAGATAGCGTGCGTGGCCCCGCTGCGAGAGGCGCGTGGCCTCCGCCAGGCAGCGCCCCTCCGAGTTGATGACGGCGACCGAGAGCCGCTCGCCCGAGGACTCGAGGGCCAGGCCGAGGCTCATGCCGGCGCCGCCTCCCCCCAGGCCTTCAGGAGCTCGCGGCCGCGCTCTCCCAGTGAGCGCGCCACGATCGCCCGCCCCTCGGCGCCGTCCTCGGCCAGCTCGACCACCAGCCCGTCGTCGACGCGGCCCTCGAGCTTCTCCCCCCACTCCACCGCCAGCACGTGCGTGTCGGTCTGCTCCTCGAGGCCGAGGTCGTCGAGGGAGCGGGCGCCGTCCAGGCGGTAGAGGTCGACGTGGGCCAGCGGCACGCGGCCGTGGTGCTCCACGAGCAGCACGAAGGTGGGGCTCTTCACCGGCGTGGTCACGCCGAGGGCGCGCGCCAGGCCCTGTACGAAGCAGGTCTTGCCGGCGCCCAGCGGGCCCACCAGCAACACCACGTCACCGGGCC
>Ga0315273_10000920_pt1 | contig 32189 bp, 15 predicted proteins | sample YL17G02_0_MG_FD_205753 | JGI IMG/M metagenome (GOLD analysis project Ga0315273, IMG submission 205753) | Sediment microbial communities from Yellowstone Lake, YNP, Wyoming, USA - YL17G02_0 | ecosystem: Environmental > Aquatic > Freshwater > Lake > Sediment | place: USA: Wyoming | collected...
ACTTTCTCCTATCCCATGTACAAGGACCTGCGGGACAACAACCAGGTGTTCAGCGGGATCCTGGCGCGCCATCCAATAGCCGCGACGCTCACCCAATCCGACGGTCAGGGCCTGAAGATGGAAGCCGAGCTGGTGTCCGGCAACTACTTCGAGGTTCTAGGCGTCGGAGCGCATCTTGGCCGGACGCTCACGCTCCGGGACGACACCACGCCCGGCGCGCACCCCGTCGTCGTGATTTCCCATGAGTTCTGGAAAAGCCAATTCGTCTCCGACCCGGCCATCGTCGGCCGCACCGTGCGGATCAACGGCCATTCCTTCGACGTGGCCGGCGTCGCCGAGCCGGGCTTTCGCGGCATACAGCTCGGCTTTTTCCCCGCCGTCTACGTTCCGCTCATGATGAAGCGCCAGATGACCCCCACCTGGGACAGGCTCTTCGACCGCCATGCGCTGTGGCTCCATCTTTTTGCCCGCATCAAACCGGGCGTCCCCCGGGAGCGGGCCCAGGCGGCCCTGCAACCCTACTACCATGCGGCGCTCGAAGAAGACGTGCGCCAGTTGACCGGCATCGTTTCCGAGCAGTTCAAGCAGCGCTTTCTGGCCAAGCAGCTTCTGCTGCTGGACGGTTCGGGCGGCATCCCGTTCTTCCGGCGCGAGGCCAGGGGTCCGATGATCGTGCTCCTGGCGATGGTGGGCCTGGTGCTGTTGATCGCCTGCGCCAACGTCGCCAACCTGCTGCTGGCCCGCGCCGCGGCGCGCGTGAAGGAGATCTCGATCCGTCTTGCGCTCGGCGCCGGACGCCTGCATCTGGTTCGCCAACTGCTCGCTGAAAGCGCCGTTTTGGCGCTGGTGGGCGGGCTCGCCGGACTGTTGATGGCCCCCTGGACGATCGACTTGATGCTACGCTGGATGCCCGAAAACGGCGTGAGAATGAACCTGTCCGCGCAACTCGATTGGCGGATTTTGCTGTTCAGCCTGGCGCTCTCGCTGGCGACGGTCCTCCTGTTCGGACTGCTTCCCGCCTGGCAGACCACGCGCGCGGACGTGGCCCCGGCGCTCAAGGACCAGGCCGCGTCGCCCTCGCGCGGCGCACTGCGTTTGAAGAAGGCGCTGGTGGTGGCGCAGGTCGCGCTGTCGCTGTTGCTGCTGATCGGCAGCGGGTTGTTTGTCCGCAGCCTGTTCAACCTGCGCGCCATCGACCCGGGCTTTCGCACCGCAAACCTGATCGCCTTCAACGTCGATGCGCCGCTGGCCGGCTACCAGACCGGGCAGGCGGCCCAGGTTTACGAGCAGCTTCGCGAGCGCCTGGCGGCGCTGCCGGGCGTGAACGCCGCGGTGATCGCCGAATCCGCGCTGCTCAGAGGTGTCGGCTGGCAGAACACGATCAGCGTCGAAGGCTACCCCGCGCGCGAGGGCGAGAACATGAACCCGTTCTTCAACTCCGTGAGCGAGCGGTTCTTCGAATCCATGGGGATGCCGCTGCGGGAGGGCCGCGAGTTCACGTCGGCCGACGGTGCCGCCGCTCCCAAAGTCGCGGTAGTCAACGACAACTTCGCGCGCTACTTCTACGGCCGCCAGAGCGCGCTCGGCCGCCGGTTCCGGCTCGGATACAGCAGCCAGGACATCCTCATCGTGGGCGTGGTCCGCGACGGCCGGGCGACATCGCTCCGGGATGAGTCCACGCGCCGCGTCTACGTACCCTACCGCCAGGCATCCGGCATCGGCGGCGTCACGTTCTATGTGCGCTCCCCGCTCGAGGCGGAGTCCCTGATCCGGACGCTGCGCCGCGAAACCGGCCGGGCTTTCCCCGGGCTTGCGTTTTTCGATCCCAAAACGGTTCGCATGCAGATGGAAGAGGCGTTCATCGGCGAGCGCATCGTCGCCCAGTTCTGCGCCGCCTTCGGCGTCCTGGCCACGCTGCTGGCGGCGGTGGGCCTTTACGGCGTCATGGCCTGGTCGGTGGCGCGGCGCACGCGCGAGATCGGCATCCGGATGGCGCTGGGCGCCGAACGCGCCAAGCTCCTCCGGATGGTCCTGCGGGAGGTGGCCGAGCTCACCGTCATCGGCGTCGCCATCGGTGTCCCGGCGGCGCTGGGACTCAGCCGCCTGATCCGTTCGCAACTCTACGGCCTGACGCCCAGCGACCCGCTCACCTACACCGGCGCGGTCGTGCTGATCGCCCTGGTGGCGTCTCTGGCCGGTTTCCTTCCCGCCCGCCGCGCCTCTCGCGTCGATCCGCTGATTGCGCTACGGTATGAGTGATGCGACGCCGGGAATTCCTCCAAACGAGTTTGGCGGCATCGGCGAGCGGCCTGACGGCCGCTCCCGCCCCGCAATCGAAAACCATTCAACTCCGTGACACGATTCCCGTGGCGGAGTTTGGCAAAACCGGACACCAACTGCCGCTGCTCGCCTGCGGCGGATCGGCGATGGTCGAAAAGTGGTCGAACATCGGTTACTACCTCGACCCGCTTCCCTTCGACCAGCGCGTGGCCATGGTGCGCCGCGCCTATGAGGCGGGCGTCCGCTACTTCGACACTTCGCGCAACTACCTGGAAAGCGAATCCATCCTGGGCCAGGCGCTCAAAGATGTTCGCGGCAATATCTACCTGGCGACGAAGGTAGGCGTGCGCGGGGACGGCAAGGGCATTCTGGAACCGCGCGACGTTCGCGCCAGCGTGGAAGAGTCGCTCAAGACCTTGCAGACCGATTACGTGGATTGCATCCAGATTCACGGCCCCGCCTATGAGTACATGGGCTACGACCGCGCGATGGGGATCTACGAGCAACTGGACAAGCTCCGCGGCGAGAAGCTGTTCCGGTTCATCGGCGTCACCGGGCACACCGCCTTCGAGATCATGTACAAGCTGGTCGACCAGCGCCTGTTCGACTCTGTGTTCCTGGCCTACGGCTACTTTCCCAAGGGCATGGACACCATGCTGTCGCTGGCCAACCTGGAATGGCGCAAGCTGGTTTTGGCTCGAGCCCGCGAGCTGAACATGGGGATTCTCGCCATGAAGGTGCTGGGCTCGTTCGCCATGGGACACGGCGCCGCAAAACTGGCCCCGGACCTGGATGAAGCGCGGCTCAAAGCCACTCGCCAGGCCGCCCTGCGATGGGCGCTGCGCGAGCCCAAGCCCCCGGTCCTGGTGGTGGGCATCTCGCGCCCCAGCGACGCCGACGAGAACATCGCGACGCTGCGCGCCAGCCGCGACTTCACCGCTCAGGACCAGAAACTGCTCGCGGAATTCACCGCCCGGGCGCTGAGGAGCCCCATCGTCCAGAACCTGAAAACCACCTGACGGAAACCCGGGACACTATACTCAATTCTTAATCTTCTTCCCACGGAAACCGTGGCTGAGTATACTGTCCCGAAATTAACCGGCTAATTTCACATGTTGAAGGGCTCTCGACCAGCGGGGGCGGCATCATTCTCTTTTCCTTCGAAGTTGCCTCGCTTCGGCGGGTGACTGCTTGCTCAAAGCAATCGCGGCGCCCATTCCGAAGACGCCTTGCATTCGGACGTCTTTAATGCGACAAGAGAGTCATCGGCGGGCCGCCGAAGACCTCTTGCGCCCGAGCAGGAAAACGGGCGGAGATTGGCCGGTCAACCCCGTGATCCGACCGGAACAATTGTCTGGATCACACCGGACCCCTCGCCGAAACCCCTCCGCGAGTGCTAACCGAAGGGTGGCAGTTCGAACCGGATTATCCGGGATTCCTCACCGGCCCCGGTTAACGTAGTTCTGCGGATTGTTCACGGCATCCCAGTATTCCTGTCCATGCAACTGGTGCCACGGCACTTGGAGAGATGCCTGGAACTTTCCCGCCAGAATCTGCCCGGCCTGGGAAGGAAGTTGAGCTAAGCTTTGTCACAACTCTAGAGGGATTCTATGGGGCCTTATCGGGAACCCCGCAGCGACCGCATCCACACGACCGACCACCTTCTTGCTGGAATCTTCAATGTACGCGAAATCGCCAATATACGCTTGATCGCCATCGGCGGTGTAGATAAGCCTATAGTCGTTCCTATCAAGCCATCCGTAGAAGTCGTTGATTCTCCCACTGACCGGTGAATGTCCGGAGCCATGCCAATGTTGCGGATGCATAGTCACAATGACGCTGCACTTCAGCCCGGACGGGTCACGGAAGGCGGCCGGATTGTTGAGCGCATAACTGTAGGGATTCAACTGTTGCGGGCTGCCGAGCGCCCCCATGCCGGCGTATCCCACCAGCGCCGCCGACGAAGCCGGCAGCAGCGCCAGGCCCGCCCGCCGGTCCTGCGCCGCCAGCAGCAAGTTGGCCAGGTCCAGCGGATCGGGGCTGAGGAAGCGTCCCAGCGAAGGATCGTAGTAACGGGCGCGCATGTAGTAGAGACCGGATTCGGCGTCGTACTCGCGGCCGGCAAATCCATACGGATTCGCCACGTTCTGGCACGGCTGGGTGCGGCCAAAAGAATCGTAGCCGTAGGAACAGACGGTGTTGCCGGAGGCATCGGTCAGATGGGCCACGTTCGCTTGTCCGTCCAGGTGATAGAAGTACATCTGCTCGCCGCGTTCCATCATGAGCGGCTGGTCAATGCCCGGCCCGTGCGTGTAGCGCGCCTGCATAGCGCCCGCCGAGTCCAGTTCGAGCAGCGGCGACGAAAGATCGTACAGGTACGCCGTCACCACGCCGCTGACGTTCTTCTCGATGCGCCTGCCCAGCGGGTCGTACTTGTAGGTGGCAACGCCGCCGTCCGGCAGGTCGATACGAACAAGCTGATTGGCAATGTCCCAGGCGTAAGTGGTTGTCCCGCTCGCGGTGGTCTTGCGGATCGGGTTCCCGTTCTTGTCGTACAGAAACGAAGCGCCCTCGGCGGCCACCAGGCGGCCCGCCGCGTCATAGGCGTAACCGGGATCGCTCGAGGATGCCAGCCGGTTTCCGGCGCCGTCGTAGCGATAGCTTTCCGCCGGAAGGGCCGGATGCGCGGCGGCCACCAGGCGGTCGAGCGGGTCATATTGATACTGGTGCGTGCCGGAGCTGTCTGTTAGCGTCACGGCATTGCCGGCCGCATCATAGCCATAGGCGAACCCCGCCAGTGGCGCGGGCGCGCCGGGGTTGCCGTGAACCAGCGAAGTGAGGCGTCCCGCGGCGTCGTACTGATAGTCCGAGACCGCGCCGCTGGAGTAAGCCAGGCCGGTGCGCCGCCCCAGGGCGTCATAGGTGAACGCAGCCGTCGCCCCGGCGGGGTTCTGAACCGACGCCATGCGGCTGTTGGCGTCCCAGGAATACGTGAAGACGCCGCCCTCGGAATCGGTGAGCGAAGTGCGGCGGCCCAGGCGGTCGTAGTCGTAAGTCAGAGTCTTGTTGAACCGCGAATCGGTGAACGTCTTGAGGCGGTCCATCGCGTCGTAAGTGAACGTGTAAGTAACATGCTGGTTCGACGCGCCGATCAGATTGTTGTTGGCATCGTAGGCCAGGCGCGCGCCTGAGGCGTCCGAAACGGCCCGCCCCGTGAGACGCCCCAGAGGGTCGTATTCGAACGTCGTGACTTTTCCGTTGGCGTCCGTTCTGCGAGCCAGGTTGCCTTGGGCGTCGTAGCCGTGAAGCGCGGTGTTCCCGAGAGGATCTGTCGTTGAGACCAGCCGGTCCAGGAAATCGTAGGTCTGCGACCGGGCCAAACCCGCGGCGTCCCGGTGCACGGACAGGTTGGCGGATGCCGCGCACCCGCAATCCGGCGTCGCATAGGCGTATTGCGTCACCTGGCTCAAGGCATCGGTCACTTGCGCCAGGTGGTCCATGGCGTCGTAGCGGAAGGCCGTCGTCCGGCCGGCGGGATCGGTGGTATTCGACAGGCGTCCGTCACGGTCGTAGGTCACCGAGGAAGCGCGGCCGAGTTGATCGAGCTGCCGGACGACGCGGTCCAGCGCGTCATATTCCAGCCGCATCTCGCCACCCAGCGCATCCACCCCCTGCGTCACCCTCTTCAACCGGTCGAACTCCCGCCTGGTTAGGTTGCCCAGAGCGTCGCGCACGGTGGCCGGATTGCCCAGTTCGTCGTAGGTGATCGTTACCGTGTTCCCCTCGGGGTCGGTCAGGGAAGTCACGTTGCCCGAGGCATCCCAGGTGAACCGTGCCTCGACCCCCAGCGGCTGCACGCTACGCGTCAGGTTCCCGCGCGCGTCGTACTCGAACTGCGTCACATTGCCCCCGGCATCCCGGATCGATGTCAGCAGGTTGAACGCGGGGTCGTAAGTGAACCGCATCGCGCGCCCCAGCGGGTCGGTCACGGAAGTCATGTTGCCCGCGGCGTCGTAAGTGTAGCGGGTGGTGTACCCGGCTGCGTCCGTCTGCGCCTCGAGCTTGGCGTCGGCGCTGTAGACCCGGTCGATGGCGCTGCCGTCGGGCCGCAACACCCGCACCACGTTGCCCAGCGCGTTGAACTGGTAGCTTGTCAGTAGCCCTCGCGCGTCGATCACGTGGGTTTCGTTCCGCAGCGGCAGATACACGAAACTCATGCTTTGCCCGCCCGCCAGCGTCACCCGCGCCGCCTTCCCGTTGCCGTAAAACTGGAAGCTAGTTACGCCGCCCTCCGGCGTGGTGAAACTCTTGAGCAGATTCTTGTATATGTTGTCGGTGTAATAGGCATAGACGGTGCGGTTGCCGCCCGCGTTGGTGGCCGCCGCCAGGTGTCCCGCCGCGTCATACTCGTACGCCACCCGCCGCCCCGTGAAATCCTCGAGCGTCGTGATGCGGCCCTTGCTGTCGTAGCTCAGCGTGACAGCGCGGCCGGCCCGGTCGGCAACCCGCCGCAAACGGTCGCCTTCGTAGGAGAGCTGAATGGCGTTCTGGTTACGGTCGGTAATGCTCTGGAGGACGCCGCGCGGGTCGAAGCGAGACTCAGTGCCGTTCTTAGTGCGAAGCAAGTATCCCTGGGCGTCCTTGGTGAGCTTCAGGTTATAGCCGGGCGGGGAGACCCAGGCTCCGCTCACCTGCCGGAAATTCAGCACCGCTCCGCTGCCGTCCTGGATGACAATGGAACCGGCGCTGTCCTTGAGCGAGACCTGGTAATTGTGCCTCCAGCCCGGCCCCAGCGGCCCGTCGGCCAGCGACAGGCTGCTGTAAGTCCGCTGGAAGAGAATCTCCGGACCCTGAGTGGCCAACGTGTAATCGGTAGTTTGTTCGAACAGGTTGCCGTTGGCGACGTTCACCGGGTCCGAGCAGGTAGTATTCTGCACCGGCCCCGGCTGGCCGGTTGTACCAGGCTCCTGCGCCGGCGGCCGCGGCGGGGGCGGCGTGCCGCCGGTGTCGCCGCCGGGCGCGGGCCCCGTGAGGGAGGCGGCATCGATGCGGTATGCAAAGCTCCAGTTGGCGAACTCCTCAATCCAACCCTGCCATTTCAAGGCGCCGATGGTGACCGGGCGCTGCGGCGCCGTCAGGGTCGCGCCCTCGTTGATCTTCTGCTGCATCGCGGCCTTGGTCGAGGCAGCGGCCACGATGTTCGGCATCTCCGTCGCGGCATTGTCACGATTGATGGTCCGGAGCGAGATATTGTCCCGAATGGCGGTTTGCAGGATCTTGATCGTCGATACCGACGGGATCATGACCAGCTCTTCCCATATTTCGTGCTCCAGAGCCGAGCTGGCGTCGTTATGAAGTTGCCAGGCGATTCGCAGCACCGGCCCGTTCTGGTCGGATCGGTTCAGATCCAACAAAGGCGCTTCCGTGGGATTGGCGTGGATCTTCAGCCGCCCCGGCGTGACCACGAACGGGCGGTCAAACAGGTTTTGCGGCTCCAGCGACGCAAACGTAACCGCGTTTTCCACGCCGGCCACCTGGAAGAAGCGCACTTGGAGGAAATCGCTCAGCCGTTGTGTTTCCATCCCCAGCCGGTGCAGGTAACGGATTGCGGCGACGTTCAGCAGCAGGCGCGTGGTCTCGGCGGCGGGGGCCGAAGGGAGCCGGTCCAGGAGCGACGAAATCCGGCTGGCCAGCAGCTCTTCGCCGACCTGGTGGGCGCCCAGGACCACCGCGGCCGTCTCACCGGCTGCGCACATATTACGGTTCACGTACTGCCTGGTATCCATGGCCCCGGCGGTGTGAGTGATGGCGAAGTCCAGCGTCGCGCCCATCGGCAAAAACGTTTTGCCCGTGGCAACGACCTGGCCTTGCAGCCGGATCTCCGGGATGAGGTTCACCACCGCCGCGGGAACCTGTTCCATGCCGCCGAACGCGTCGATCACCGCCCGGTCGGCCGCACTGGCCGGGGTGTACGACAGCGTGATGGACTGCAGCACCACGTCCGGTAGGTTCAGGCCGGTGTTCAAGTAAGTGGTTTGGCCGCCGTAGTCCGACAGGGTCAGGATGATCTTGTGACGGAAATCCGTGGGCGCTTGCGAAGCGCGAAAGTAGAGCTTCACCACGGAGTAAGGCGGATCGGTGGTTGGAGGAGGTGGGGGGAGCGGGGCGCCGATGTACGGCACCTCGTTGAACCCGCGCCCCGAAAACCTCTTTTGGAGGTCCGCGCGCAGCAGGTCGAAGTACCCCTCGGAGGGCAGAACCGGCTTCAGCGCTTTCAGGTACGCCATGCGGTCGTAAGGCGGTTGCGTCAACAGAATTCCCGGCTGATACTTCCGGCGCTTGCGGGCGGGGTCCATCCCCATCCAGCGCTTGCCGCTGGGCGAGTTCAGGTAAGCCTCCACCCAGACGTGACCGGCAATAACCCGGTCACCCTGCAACTGGAACATCCGGAAGAGGCCGGTGCTCAGTAACCCCAGCAGAGTGGTCTCGTCCTTGACGCCCATCCAGTCCCTCACGTCCGCGCGGCTCATGGCCACGTCGGCGAACACGTAACGCGCCGGGATCCCCGAGGCCCGCAGCAGCGCGATCAACAACGTCGACTGGTCGAAGGCGTTGCCGCGCCCCGACTGCAGCACCGCCAGCGAGTTCTGCATCAGGCCCAGGTACGGCACGTATTCCACCTGCGTCGCCACCCAGTTGTACAGGTTCAGCGGGTTGCTGTCCAAGGCCGCGGCCTTCGCCCGGATCTCGGCACTCAGAAGGACGACGCTGGACTGCGCCAGGTCCCCCGGCACGGGCGTGTCGTCGGCGGATCGATAGGTGACACTCTCCCGCCCGATCGGCGCGATGAGATCCGGCCCCTTGACGCTAGCCTCGACAGACGCGGCGCGAGCCGAGCCGAATTTGGCGCGCAGCGCCGCCAGCCACTGGCGGAGCTCCGACGGGGAAAGGCCGCTCCCGTTGGCCGCCAAGGCCGCCAGCTCCGCGTCCACCACCGCCAGACGCCCGCGGTAGTGCCGGACGAACTCGTGCCAGGCCTCGAGTTTCTCCGGCAGCCCGAGCCCGGCCAGCTTGGCTTCAATCCAGGCAAAGTCGGTCTCGATGCTCCGGCTGGCGGTTAGCAGCCGCTCTCGCAGGTAGGCAAACTGGCGCGAGGCGTCCGGCCCCTCGACCCGCTCGAGCGCCGCCGCCGTTTCCCCCAGCGTGCCGCTCATCAACGCCGCCCGATGGTGCAGCCCGCTCAACTTCCGCTGCGCCACGGGATGACCGCGCAGCCGCTGCCGAACGGCCGCCAGACCCGTCTCGACCTCCTGGGCATGAGCCGCAGACAGGAGCACCAGCACTCCAAGAAGTAGCCGCTTCATGACCGCCCCCTCAGGTCCGGATTCTCGGGTCTCATAACAGGATTTCCGTCCTCGTAGCGCCCAAGTATACACCTGAGGCGTTATCAACTCGCTGCGCTGGGCCTTCAGCCGCTCCCGCTCCCAGACCACGCCGCACTTCGTCTTCGGCCGCAATGCGACCGTTCACCCTCACTGGCCCCGGTTAACGTAGTTCTCCGGATTGTTCGCGGCATCCCAGTATTCCTGTCCATGCAACTGGTGCCACGGCACTTGGAGAGACGCCTGGAACTTACCTCCCAGAATCTGCCCGACCTGGGAAGGAAGTTGAGCTGCGGCTTGCCACCACTCCGCGCTCCCGGCCTCCACGGAGGTATAGGGCCTTTCCGTGAACCCCGCATCGCCCGCATCCGCCACACCGACCACGTTCCCGCTGGAATCGTGAATTGCCGCGTAAGAACCTTCGGTATAGGAAAGGCTATACTGGTTCGTTCTAAGCCATCCTTGGAAGTCGTTGATTTTCCCACGGAGCGGTGAATCTCCGGAGGCGCCTCCCTGCCAAGGCTCCATCCCCATAGCCACATATACGCCGCACTTCAGCCCCGACGGGTCGCGGAACCCGGCCGGGTTGTTGAGAGCGTAGCTGTACGGATTCAACTGTTGCGGGCTGCGCAGCGCTCCCATGCCGGCGTATCCCACCAGCGCCGCCGAGGAAGCCGGCAGCAGCGCCATGCCCGCCCGCCGGTCCTGCGCCGTCAGCAGCACGCCGGCCAGGTCCAGCGGATCGGGGCTGAGGAAGCGCCCCAGCGAAGGATCGTAGTAACGGGCGCGCATGTAATAAAGACCGGATTCGGCGTCGTACTCGCGGCCGGCAAATCCGTACGGATTCGCCACGTTCTGGCACGGCTGGGTGCGGCCGAAAGAATCGTAGCTGTAAGAACAGACGGTGTTGCCGGCGGCATCGGTGAGATGGGCCACGTTCGCTTGTCCGTCCTGGTGATAGAAGTACATCTGCCCGCCGCGTTCCATCATCAGCGGCAGGTCCACGCCGGGCCCCGGCGTGTAGCGCGCCTGCATCGCGCCGACCGAGTCCAGTTCGAGCAGAAGCGCCGAGAGATCGTACAGGTACGCCGTCGCCACGCCGTTGACGCTCTTCTCGATGCGCCTGCCCAGCGGGTCGTACTTGTAAGTGGCGACGCCGCCGTCGGGAAGGTCGATTCGAACAAGCTGATTGGCAATGTCCCAGGTGTAGGTGGTTCTCCCGCTTGCGGCCGTCTTGCGGATCAGGTTCCCGTTCTTGTCGTACAGAAACGTGGCGCCCTCGGCGGCCACCAGGCGGCCCGCCGCGTCATAGGCGTAACCGGGATCGTTCGAGGATGCCAGCCGGTTTCCCGCGCCGTCGTAGCGATAGCTTTCCGCCGGAAGGGCCGGATGCGCGGCGGCCACCAGGCGGTCGAGCGGGTCATATTGATACTGGTGCGTGCCGGAGCTGTCTGTTAGCGTCACCGCATTATCGGCCGCGTCATAGCCATATGCGAACCCCGCGAATGGCGCGGGCGCGCCGCGGTTGCCGTGAACCAGCGAAGCGAGGCGTCCCACGGCGTCGTACTGATACTCCGAGACCGCGCCGCTGGAGTAGGCCAGGCCGGTGCGCTGCCCCAGGGCGTCATAGGTGAACGCAGCCGTCGCCCCGGCGGGATTCTGAACCGACGCCATGCGGCTGTTGGCGTCCCAGGAATACGTGAAGACGCCGCCTTCGGAATCGGTGAGCGAAGTACGGCGGCCCAGACGGTCGTAGTCGTACGTCAGGGTCTTGTTGAACCGCGAATCGGTGAACGTCTTTAGGCGGTTCATCGCGTCATAAGTGAACGTGTAAGTGACATTCTGGTTCGAGGCGCTAACTAGATTGTTGTTGGCATCGTAGGCCAAGCGCGCACCCGAACCGTCCGAAAATGCCCGCCCCGTGAGATGCCCGAGAGGGTCGTAATCGAACGTCGTGACTTTGCCGTTGGCGTCCGTCCTGCGAGCCAGGTTGCCTTGGGCGTCATAGCCGTGGAGGGCGGTGTTCCCGAGAGGATCTGTCGTTGAGACCAGCCGGTCCAGGAAATCATAGGTCTGCGACCGGGCAAAGCCCGCGGCGTCCCGGGACGCGGACAGGTTTGCCGATGCCGAGCACCCACAATCCGGTGTTGCATAGGCGTATTGCGTCACTTGGCCCAGGGCATCGGTCACTTGCGCCAGGTGGTTCATGGCGTCGTAACGGAACGCCGCCGTCCGTCCCGCGAAATCGGTGGCTTTCACCGGGCGTCCGTCACGGTCGTAAGTCACCGCGGCGGCGCGGCCGATTTGATCGAGTTGCCGGACGACGCGGTTCAGCGCGTCATACTCCAGCCGCATCTCGCCACCCAACGCGTCCACGCCCTGAGTCACCCTCTTCAACCGGTCAAACTCGCGCTTGGTTATGTTACCCAGAGCGTCGCACACGGCGGTCGGATTACCCAGTTCGTCGTAGGTTATGGTTACCGTGTTCCCCTCGGCGTCGGTCCGGGAAGTCATGTTGCCCGAGCCATCCCAGGTGAGCCGCGTCTCGACCCCCAGCGGCTGCACGCTGCGCGTCAGGTTCCCGCGCGCGTCGTAGTCGAACTGCGTCACATTGCCCCCGGCATCCCGGATCGATGTCAGCAGGTTGAACGCGGGGTCGTAGGTGAACCGCATCGCGCGCCCCAGCGGGTCCGTCACGGAAGTCATGTTGCCCGCGGCGTCGTAAGTGTAGCGGGTGGTGTACCCGGCTGCGTCCGTCTGCGCCTCGAGCTTGGCGTCGGCGTTGTAGACACGGTCGATGGCACTGCCGTCGGGCCGCAATACCCGCACCACGCTGCCCAGCGCGTTGAACTGGTAACTCGTCAGCAGCCCCCGCGCGTCGATCACGTGGGTTTCGTTCCGCAGCGGCAGATACACGAAACTCATGCTTTGCCCGCCCGCCAGCGTCACCCGCGCCGCCTTCCCGTTGCCGTAGAACTGGAAGCTCGTTACGCCGCCCTCCGGCGTCGTGACGCTCTTGAGCAGATTCTTGTATATGTTGTCGGTGTAATAGGCGTAGACGGTGCGGTTGCCGCCCGCATTCGCCGCCGCCAGGTGTCCCGCCGCGTCATACTCGTACGCCACCCGCCGGCCCGTGAAATCCTCGAGCATCGTGATGCGGCCCTTGCTGTCGTAGCTCAGCGTGACAGCGCGGCCGGCCCGGTCGGCGATCCGGCGCAGCCGGTCGGCCTCATAGGCGAACTGAATGGCGTTCTGGTTACGGTCGGTAATGCTCTGGAGGATGCCGCGCGGGTCGAAGCGAGACTCAGTGCCGTTCTTAGTGCGAAGCAAGTATCCCTGAGCGTCCTTGGTGAGTTTCAGGTTGTAGCCGGGCGGGGAGACCCAGGCCCCGCTCGCCTGCCGGAAGTTCAGCACCGCTCCGCTCCCGTCCTGGATAACGATGGAGCTGCCGCTGTCTTTGAGCGAGACCTGGTAATTGTGTCTCCATCCCGGCCCCAGCGGCCCGTCGGCTAGCGACAGGCTGCTGTAAGTCCGCTGGAAGACGATGCCCGGACCCTGGGTGGCCAAAGTGTAATCGGTGGTTTGTTCGAACAGGTTGCCGTTGGCGACGTTCACCGGGTCCGAGCAGGTAGTATTCTGCACCGGCCCCGGCTGACCGGTTGTACCGGGCTCCTGCGCCGGCGGCCGGGGCGGGGGCGGAGCGCCGCCGGTGTCGCCGCCTGGCGCTAACAGCGCGTAGTCGAAGATGATGTAGTTGAAGTCCCAATTCGGGAACTCCTCGATCCAGCCCGTCCCTCTCCAGGGCCCGATGGTGACCGGGCGCTGCGGCACCGTCAGCGTGGCATCCTTGTTGATCTTCTCCAGCAGCGAGTCCTTGACCGATTGCGGGAGCTCGAGAGCCCGAATTTCAGCCGCGGCATTGGCGGGAGTGATGGTGCGGATCGGCACGTTGTCCCGGACGGCCGCCTGCAGGATCTTGATCGTCGATATCGACGGGATCATCACCAGCTCTTCCCAGACCTCGTGCTCCAGAGCCGAAATTGCGTCGTTGTGAAGCTGCCAGGCGGTCTTTAACACGGGGTCGTTGTGGTCCGGGCGATTCAGGTCCACGTAGGGAAGGCAGGTGGGCCAGGCATGGATCCGCAGCCGGCCGGGCGTCACCACGAAGGGGCGGTCGAACAGGTTTTGCGGCTCCAGCGAGGCGAAGGTGATCGCGTATCCGATTTCGTCGCTCGGGTAGAAACGCACTTGCAGAGCATCGCCCAGGCGTTGCTCGTCCACTTCGACGCGGTCGAGGTAACGTAAGACGGCGACGTCCAGCAGCCTGCGGGTGGCCTCGGCGGAGGAGGCCGAAGGGAGGCGGTTCAGGAAGCTGGAAATTCGGCCGGTCAGCAGTTCTTCGTTGACCAGGTGTGCGCCAAGGACAATGGCCGCTGTTTCGCCGGCCGTGAACATGTGTTTGTAGGTGTTCACATACTGGGTTGTGCCCTGGCCCGGACGCACCTGGTTCCCGCTGAGGCTCAAAATGGCGCCCATGGGCACTGGTGTCCTGCCAGTGGCGATGACCTGGTCCCCCAACCGGAACTCGGGTACCAGGTTCACCACGGCCGCGGGAGTGTTTTCGAGCCCGCCAAAAGCGTGCACCACCTGCTGGTCGACGGTGGTGGCCGGGTTGAACGTCAGGGTGAGGGACCGCAGGCTGACCTCCGGCACGAGCAGGTCCAGGCTGAGGTAGGTGGTCTGGCCGAAGTACTGGGATATCGTCAGCCGGATCCGGTGCTGGAGAATCGCCGGGACTTCCGAAGCGCGAAAGTGAAGCTTCACGACCGGGTATTGTGGTTCCCGCGCCGGAGGCGTGGGCGCAAGCAGGGCGCCGACAAATGGCACTTCGTTGAATCCGCGCCCCGGATACTTCTTGTGGAACTCCGCGCGCAGGGCGTCCAGATACGGCTCGCCGGGCAGAACCGGCTTTAGCGCTTTCAGGTACGCCATGCGGTCGTAGGGCGGGCGCTGCAGCAGGATTCCAGGCTGGAAACTTCTCCGCTTGCGTGCCGGATCCATCACCATCCAGCCCTTGCCGCCGCCGGTGTCCAGGTAAGCCTCGACCCACACTCGCGTCGCCACCACCCGGTTTTGTTCCACCGACGGGAACAGCGAGAAGTCCAGGATGCGGGAGAAGACATCCAGGATCAGCGTTTCATCCTTGACACCCATCCACTCGCGCACGTCGGCGCGGGGCATGGCGACATCGGCGGAGACGTAGCGCGCCGGGATTCCCGAGGCCCGCAGCAGGGCGATGAGCAGCGTGGCCTGGTCGAAATCGTTGCCGCGATGAGACCACAGCACGGACAGCGAGTCCTGCATCAGGCCCGGGTAGGGCACGTACTCGGTGTGGGTTGCCACCCAGTTGTACAGCGCGACCGCGTCCCCGCCCAAGGCAGCCGCCCGGGCCCGGATCTCCGGCGCCAGCACTACGACCTTGGACTCGGCCAGGTCCGCCGGCGTGGGCGCGTCGTCCGCCGCCAAAGTGGGATAAGCCTCCGGTTTGTCCAGCAGACGGTCCGCGGAAAGTCTCGCGCCCTTCACGCTCTCGTGAAGCGGCGCCGCGCGCGCGCCAAACCTGGCCCGCAGCGCCGTCAGCCGCTGGCGGAGTTCCGTCGAGGAAAGGCCGCTCCCGTTTGCCGCCAGCGCCGCCAGCTCCGCGTCCGCTTCCGCCAGCCGCCCGCGGTAGTGCCGGACGAACTCGCGCCAGGCCTCGATCTTCTCCGGCAGCCCGAGCCCGGCCAGGGTGGCCTCAATCGAGGCGAAGTCGGCCGTGATGCTCCGGCTGGCGGTTAGCAGCCGCTCTCGCAGGTAGCCGAGATCCTGTCCTTCCGAGCGGTCCAGCGCCGCCGCCGTTTCCCCCAGCGTGCCGCTCACCAACGCCGCCCGCTGGTGCAGCCCGCTCAACTTCCGCTGCGTTACCGCATGACTGCGCAGCCGCTGCCGAACGGTCGCCAGTCCCGTCTCGACCTCCCGGGCCTCAACCGCGGGCAGGACCATCATCACTCCAAGAAGTAGCCGATACATGACCGCCCCCTCGGGTCCCGATTCTCAGGTCTCGTCATAGGATTTCCATCCTCGTAGCGCCCAGTATACACCTGAGCCCCGGCCCGGCCTTCCGCCCGGAGGAGAGGAGAGATCCTGCCTCACGCCGAAGCGCAGAGCGGGCCGTCCAACTCCAGGATTGTCGTCCACTCGGAAACTGGCCCCAAACGTTAGATCCTTATCGGAAGTGCCCCGGCAGGAATACCCAAGGGAGTGCGCGAACAGGTAGTGCCGGGGCACTTTCGATAAGGGCGTTTGAAAGAGGCCGCTGGCGTCTGCGGCGGAGGCGGCGGGTTATGGGTTTTGAATCGACCTTTGCACCCTGGGCGCGGGCATTTTGCCATCCGAGCCGGCAGATTCCGACGGATGGAAAGTTCCGTGCGAACCGAAACGGAGTTAGCTGCGTGTTTGCGGTGCGGTTTCGGGGCGTTTGAGCGCCTGCATCCGGTCTGGAGACACACGTGGAGTGGGCGCGTCGAAAGACGCGCTCGTATGGCCGGGGGTGGACCGAGATCAGGAAGTGTCGGCAAAGGCGACCTGCGCGATAGACTCCCAACGGATCTGCTGGGCGGTGAGCCTCTGGATGACAACCGCCGGGCCGCCGCAGCGGGAACAAATCCAGGCAGCTTGAGGACCAGCCTGTGTGGCTGGCGGTGTGGGAGAACGCGTACGCGGGTTGGTGTTCAGCAGTTGCCGGCAAAGCGGCGAGAGTGCGGCGCGCCGCCGACTGGCTAGAAAACCGAAAAAGCGGATGCGGACGAAGCCGCGAGGAAGCGTGTGCAGCAGGAAGCGCCGCAGAAACTCGTGGGCCGAGGTGGCGCTGCGGCGTTGAGAGTGGGCGCATCTCCGGGCCGCCCTCCGAAGCTTCGACCCGCCCAACGGCGCCGCCTGTTGAAATTGCTCCTCAAGGGACCGCTGGCGCACGGCTACCGAGCCAACTTGTGGACTACGGCGCGCATTGTCGAGGTGATCGAGCGGGAGTTTGGGGTGAACTATCACCGCGACCATGTCGGGCGGCTGATGCACAGCCTGGGCTGGACTCACCAGAAGCCGGAAACTCGCGCCCCCGAGCGCGATGAGGAGCCCATCCAACGTTGGAAGCGGCAGCCGTGTGGCCGGGGCTCTCGACCGAGCAGTTGATCGAGCAACTACAGGAGATCCAACAGTTCACGCTGCTGTACCCGGCACAAGGCGAGAAGGGACCCAATCGAGTCGCCAAGGTTGTCTCCAAGCAGACTCTGGCGCAGCGGAGCCTGGCCGATGCTCTCGGCCTGGATCGCCTGTTGTAGTACCCACCTTGGGTAATACGCAGGGTCTCCCGGTAACTCAAACGAAATCAAGCCGGTAACGGCTCCGCGCGCCTCTCCCGCAGTAAACTCCCGCTAGTTCTGGGCCAGAAAGGGGTACTGGCTGTAGGCCCTGTAAGTCAGACCTTCGCGGCAGGGCTTTTCCCAAGCCGGTTTCTCGTCCAGGACCACCGTATCCAGGCCGGCCGAAGCCAGCCTTTCGACCGCGAAAGCCCCCGCCGGCCCGCCGCCTAGAACCGCGACGCGTTTCATTTTCCGCTTCCGGAGGGAGCGCTTTTGCCTGCCGGCGGATGACCCGGCGGCATGGCCCCGCCCGGCGTCCCGCCGCCGTGCGGCGACATTCCGGATTCACGCTTGCCCTTCACCGCCCAGCGGTCGCCCTTCCTCTCGAGGGTGTACTGCATTTGCATCCCCGTCGAGGGTTCCGAGGAACCCTTCGGCCGGAAAGAGACGACCGCATCGGCCTCATTCTGACGGAAAGATACGGAAACCACGTCCACCTGCATCGATTTCAGATCCAGGCCCGAGCGGGTGGACAGATGATCCAACACCCCTTGGCGGACAGCTTCCTTGCTGTCGACGGCGCGGCCGCACCCGGACAGGAACAAAGCGGCCGCCAGAACGGCACCAACGCTGGTTTTCACAATCCGATTATAACGGATGCTCACCCCAAAGGCAGAGCGGGTTTTCCCCAGTAAGCTGTTCAGGTTTAACGGGGTTTGCGGCGCTCGGGGAGTTTCTGGCGCGTGACTCCGGGGGTGTCGGTGTGGGGTAGTGCTTCCGGCAGGCGAATCTCCAGCGCCTTGAGTAACGCGGCGGCGGCCGGGCCCGGCGTGGGAATGCGCAGGCAACTGCCGCCGCCCTGCACCTTCACCTGTGTCGAACACAGCATCCGCGGTTGGCGCAGCCCTTCCTCGACGGTCACGTCCAGCGCGGCCCAGGCGCGGCTGAGTGCCCGTCGAATCGGGCAGGCCAGCATCACCGCGAAGACGTGGCCCCGCGTGTGCCCGGCAGTGCGCACGCGAATGGGGCGGATCTCCAGGTGCGTGGTTCTGCAAGTGCGGAAAGCTTGCTCGACCTGGGCCGGGTCCTTCTAACGATCATGCACCGCCTGCGTGGATGCGGCACTCTCCGAGTCGGGGTGCTTAACGATTCTGGGGGAGTCCGGTTCGCGTGCCCGCTCCATGACGGTCGCGGCTCGGTAAATGCCTGCAAACAGGGGCCCCAGTTTCTGAGCCGCGACCGTCAGAACGTGTAAGAAATTCGGGGACACTCCGGGCTGGCTTCATGGAAACAATCGCTTGGAGCAGCCCACAGGCGTGTTTCCAGGATTTTCTTACACGTTCTCACTGAGCGGTGGGAGCGGTCATTTCATGACAGACCCTTGGCGCTTATGCCTTTGCCCGCGGCGGACCCCCTGGTCCGCCATCCCGGCCTACCGACCCGCGACCATTTTGCCATCCGCCCAGGCGATCATGCCGGGCATAAACGGCGTGGTCAGATCGGGATGATACGGCAGCACGCGCACGGTGTATCCGTGGCGGCCGCTGGAGCCGCAGGCCACGCCGGAAGCCTCGAACAGGTAGCTGCCGTCACCCATCGCGGCGGCCATGCGCATCACGGCCGGAACGGCGCCCACGATCTCGCCGTCCGCGTTGAGCCGCCCCATGTAGAGTTCGACGGAGACGTCGTCTTCCGACAGGCCGGCCAGAAAGAGCTTGGCCTGAAAACGGATGGGCGTTTCGACACTGATCTCGGCCGGCAACTCCGGACGGACCGCCTCGACACGGATGCGCGGCCAACTCTCGCGCACCCTCGACTTCCAGGCGGCCAGGTCGCGCGCGCGGCGGCCGTCGTCCTGCTCCAGCTTGCGGTAGTTGGCGTGCGCCACCAGATAGAAACGCTCGGTGTACTCCTGCACCATCCGGTGCGTGTTGAAGAAAGGGCACAGCGTCGCGATGGAGGACTTCATCCGGGTCACCCAACGCCGCGGCAGCCCGTTGGCCTTGCGGTCGTAGAAAGTCGGCGCGACATCGTACTCCAGCAGGTCGTACAGCGCCTGGGCTTCGACGCGATCCTGGTAGCCCGGATCGTCGTAGCTTTCTCCCTGCCCGATGGCCCAGCCCACCGGCTCGCGGCCTTCGCCGGTCATCCGCCAGGCCTCGTCCCACCATCCGTCGAGCACGCTGAGGTTCAGGACGCCGTTGGCCAGCGCCTTCATGCCGCTGGTGCCGGAGGCTTCCTGCGGGCGCAGCGGCGTGTTCAGCCAAACGTCGGACCCCTGAACCAGATAGCGCGAAACCGACATGTCGTAGTCTTCCAGGAACACGATGCGCCGGCGAAACTCCGGTTTGCGGGCCAGTTCGACGATCCGGCGGATCAGGTCCTTGCCGGCGTCGTCGCGCGGATGCGCCTTGCCGGCGTAGATGATCTGCACCGGCCGCTCGGGGTGGTTGAGGATGCGCGCCAGCCGCTGCTCGTCGGAGAACAATAACGTCGCGCGCTTGTAGGTGGCGAAGCGGCGGGCGAAGCCGATGGTCAGGGCTTCGGGATTTAGCGCCTCTTCGGCCGCATCGGTCTCGGCTTGCGGCGCGCCGCGGTGCCGCAACTGCTGGTTGAGTTTGCGCCGCGCATAGGCCACCAGACGCTCGCGGCGCCGCTCGTGCGTGCGCCACAGCTCTTCGGCCGGAACCGACTCGATACGCTTCCACAGGTCCGCCGCGACGGGCTCCTGGCGCCAACCCGGCCCCAGATACCGGTCGTAGAGTTGCCGCGCTTCGGCGGAAATCCACGAACAGAAATGAACCCCGTTGGTGACGTCCCCGATGGGGATCTCGTCCAGCGGCACCCCGGGCCAGATCGACTGCCACATTTTCCGGCTCACCGAGCCGTGCAGCTTGCTGACGCCGTTGGTGAAGGTGGCCAGCCGCAGCGCCAGCACGGTCATGCAGAAGGTCTCGCTGGAATCGTTCGGATTGCGGCGGCCCAGCGCCATGAACTGGTCCATCGATAATCCCAGCGAACGCGCGTAGTCGCCGAAGTAGCGCGACACCAGATCTTGCGGGAAATAGTCGTGTCCGGCGCCGACCGGCGTGTGCGTGGTGAACACCAACCCGGCCGAAGCCAGCTCCCGCGCGGCGTCGAAGGAGAGGTTGCGCTTCTCCATCAGCCGGCGAATCCGTTCCAGCGCCAGGAATGCCGAGTGCCCTTCGTTCATGTGACAGACCGTCGGCTCCAACCCCAGCGCCTCCAGCGCGCGCAGGCCGCCGATGCCCAGCAGCAGTTCCTGCTTGAGCCGCATCTCGTTGTCGCCGCCGTAGAGGCTGTCGGTGATGTCCCGGTCTTCCGCGCGCGTGTTTTCGGGAAAATTCGTGTCCAACAGAAACAGTGAGATCCGGCCGACCTGGGCGCGCCAGACCCGCGCCACCACTGGAAAGCCGGGATAGTTCATCCGCACCGTCACGGGCTCGCCGTCGGCCCGGCGCTCGAGCTGGACCGGCAGGTTCTGAAAGTCGTTGTCGTCGTACTGTTCCTGCTGCCAACCGGCCGCGTTCAAGTACTGCTTGAAGTAGCCCTGCTGGTAGAGCAGTCCAACCCCCACCAGCGGAATCCCCAGGTCGCTGGCCGATTTCAAGTGGTCGCCCGCCAGGACGCCCAGGCCGCCCGCGAAAATCGACAGAGATTCGGTGACCCCGAATTCGGCCGAGAAGTAGACCACCAGCGGCGGTTCGCTCTTGCCGTGGTTTCGCCGGAACCAGTTCGGCTCTCCGGCCAGGTAAGCCGTCAGACTCCGGTCGGCCCGGTCCAGATGCGCAAGGAAAGCGTCATCCTGGGCCGCTTTTCGCAGCACTTCCTGATCGATGGCGCCGAGCATGAGGACCGGATTGTGATTGGTGGATTCCCACAATTCACGGTCCAGGCGGCGAAACAGTTCGATGGTGTCGTGGTTCCAGGCCCACCGAAGGTTGTAAGCCAAATCGCGCAGCCGCTTCAAAGGCTCGGGCAGCGAAGGGACAACGTTGAAACTCAGTACCGGTCTCATCAATGAAGTCTCCCGTGCACCTGACGGAGCTTCGCGGTCAATCCATTGCCATCCGCTCCCCGCCCCGCCCAGAGGGCCGCCCAGAGGGCCGCCCAGAGGGCGCCCGGCGCTCGGGCGCGGCTCGGTTCCGAACCGCGCGCCGGCGGGCGGCAACGAAATCGCCAGGACGGTGAACTGGCTCCGTTTCAGAGTGAACAATCCTTTTATACAACTTGTGCGCAAAGAATAGTTGTGCGGGAATCGGAGATTGTTCTCATTGACGGAACCGGGCCGCGGGGTTAGGCTAGAGGAGGGGGACGGCTTATGACGCGGTACTCGCCTTCAAGACACTACGTTCCGGCGGCGTGGATCGCTCTGAGCCTGACCGCGTTTTCGGCCTGGTGCGCTACCTGGTGGCTGCCCGCCGCAATCGCCGCCGGGTTGTTCCTGGCCAGCGCCGCCGCGCTGTTCTTCCTGTCTTCCCGCCCGCCGATCGAGATCCACGACGCAAAGCTGGTAGTTGGGCGGCGCGCGATTTCCTGGGCCGATATCCGCCGCGTGGACCATACCGGATGGGTGTCGCCGCTGGTCGTCCACCTGACCCTGGCCGGCGCGGCCCGCCTCACGCTGGTCTACCCGGGAGACCTGGATTCGGCCAACAGCCTGTTGCGGCAGTTGCGGCGCAACGCACACGGGGCTCTGCTTGACGGCGTCCCGCACCGCCGCTTCTGGGGCGACGCCCCTCCGGCGGCGGGCGGCCGGCGCAACCCGGCCTCTCCGCGCTCTCCGCTTCTGCGTCCGGAAGACGAGGCCGAGGTCGAGCGGCTTTACCAGCGATTGAAGACCGTCGGCCGGCTGGACCGCAAGGACTCCGCGGGCGAGAAGTAGCGCCTGGCGCCGATGCGACGTCGTCGAATCGTCTGGCTGCTGGCCGTTCTGGCCTTCCTGGTCGCCGCTTTCGCGGCTCATCCGGTCTGGCTTGCGGCGGTGGGCCATTTCCTGGTGCGAGCCGACGCCCCGGCCCCGGCGGACGCGGTTCTGGTGCTGGCGGGCGACAGCTTCGGACACCGCATCCTGAAAGGCGCCGAATTGGTTCGCCAGGGCTTCGCGCCGCGGGTCTTCGTCAGCGGTCCCTCGGGCTTCTATGGCACGCACGAATGCGATCTTGCCATCCCGTTCGCCGTCAACCGCGGCTATCCCGAGTCGGATTTCGTTCCGCTCCCGCACGAGGGACTTTCCACGCGCGAAGAGGCTCAATGGCTGCTGCCCGAGATCCGGCGCCGGGGCGTCCGGAGGTTGCTGCTGGTGACCAGCGACTATCACACTCGCCGCGCCGGAAGAGTATTTCGGGCCGCCGGAGGCGATCTCAGCATCCTGGTTGTAACGGCGCCCGACGAGTTCTTTGCCGCCGGCCGCTGGTGGAAGACCCGCGAGGGGCGGAAGTGCGTGGCCGCCGAAGTCGCCAAGACGCTGGCGGACTGGATCGGACTCTGACCCATGCGTGAGAGTCTGCGCACCGTCTGGCCGTACCTTTGGCGCTACCGCCGCCCCCTGTCGCTCGGGTTCGCCGCCCTGGTCCTCAAGGACGCCGCCGCCGCGCTGACGCCGCTGCTCATCCGCGAGGGCGTGGACGCCCTGACCCAGGGATTCCGGCTCGAACGGCTGATCTGGTTCTCCGTGGCGCTGGCCGGGCTTTCGGCGGTCAAGGGGCTCTTCCAGTACTGGATGAGGGTGATCCTGATCGGCGTCTCCCGCGACATCGAATACGATCTTCGCAACGATCTGTTCACTCATTTGATCGGCCTGTCGCGGGATTTCTACTCCCGCTTCCGCACCGGCGACATCATGGCCCGCTCGACCAACGACCTGAACGCCGTGCGGATGATGCTGGGACCGGGCATCATGTACTGGAGCGAGACCTCGCTGCTGTTCGTGCTGGCGATCGCGGCCATGCTGACCGTGGACTGGCCGCTCACGCTGATGGCGCTTGCCCCGGCGCCACTGGTGAGCGTCGCGGTCGTGTTTTTCGGCCGCATCATCCACGACCGTTTCCAGCGCATCCAGAAGATGTTCTCCGATATCTCCAGCCGCGTGCAGGAAAACCTGGCCGGCGCCCGCGTGGTCCGCGCCTACGCCCAAGAGGAGGCCGAACTGAGGCGCTTCGAGCTTCTCAACCGCGACTATATCGCGCAGAACATCCGCCTGGCGCGGACTTCGGGAATGTTCATGCCCATGCTGCAATCGCTGATCGGCGTGACCTTTCTGGTGGTGCTTTGGGGCGGAGGCGCGCGGCTGCTTCAAGGCAAAATCACGCTCGGCACGTTTCTCATGTTCAACACCTACATGGGGCTGCTCATCTGGCCCATGATCGCCTTCGGCTGGGTGGTGAACCTCATGCAGCGCGGCTCGGCGTCGCTCAAGCGCATCAACGAGATCCTCGAGGAGAAACCGTCGATTGCGGCGCCGCCGAACCCCCGCCGGCTGCCGGAGCCGGTTCGCGGCGAGATCGAGTTCCGCGGCGTCGAGCTGCGCTACGGCGAGACCCGCGTGTTGAATGGAATCGATCTCCGCATTCCCGCCGGAGCGGTGGTGGCCATCGTCGGACACACCGGCAGCGGCAAGACCACGCTCGCCGACCTGGTCCCGCGCCTGATCGACCCGAGCGCGGGCGCGGTCCTGCTCGACGGAGTGGACCTGCGCGAACTCGACCCGGCCGAAGTGCGCCGGCAGGTGGGTTTCGTGCCCCAGGAAACGTTCCTGTTGAGCGCCACCATCGCCGAGAACATCGCCTTCGGCGCGAAGGACGCGACCGCGGACCAGGTCCGGAGCGCCGCCGAACTGGCCGGGCTCGGGCCGGACATCGCCGCGTTCCCCGACGGCTACCAGACCGTGGTGGGAGAGCGCGGCATCACGCTTTCCGGCGGGCAGAAACAGCGCACCGCCATCGCCCGCGCCATCCTGCGCGACCCGCGCGTGCTGATCCTCGACGACGCCCTGTCGAGCGTCGACACGCTGACCGAAGAGCGCATCCTCACCGGACTGGCCCAGGTGACGCGCGAACGGACCACCATCCTCATCTCCCACCGCGTGTCCACGGTCCGCTGCGCCGGCCGGATCTTCGTGCTCGAAAACGGCTCGATCGTCGAACAAGGGACCCACGAGGAACTCCTGGCGCAGGGCGGCTACTACGCCGACCTGTACCAGAAGCAGTTGATCGAAGAGGAGCTCGAGACGGCGTGAAGGCCGGGCCGGTTCATCGGAGAGGCTCTTCGGCTTACGGATGTTTCCGCTTGCGGACGCAGCCGGGGTACATCTTTTTGAGTTTCTCGACCTTGGGGTCGGAGACGTTCACGATGTAGGGGTTGGAGCGGTTCCGGACGGCGTAGTTCTGGTGGTAGCCCTCGGCCGTGTAGAACTTGTCGAGCGCGACCACCTGGGTCACGATCGGGTTCCGGAGGACATGAGCATCGTCGATCTGCTTGATGTAGGCCTCGGCGACACGCTTCTGCTCCTCGTTGACGTAGAAAATTGCGCTGCGATATTGGGAGCCGGTGTCGGGGCCCTGGCGGTTGAGCGTGGTGGGGTCGTGAGCAACGCTAAAGAAGATCTTGAGGAGTTGTCCGTAGGAAGTCTTGGAGGGATCGTAGGTGATGAGAACGGCTTCGGCGTGGCCGGTGCGTCCGGTGGAAACGATGTCGTACTTGGCAGTCTCCTTGGCGCCGCCGGAATAGCCGGAGAGAACGTGGTCGACGCCTTCCACGAGTTCGAATACGGCTTCGGTGCACCAGAAGCAGCCGCCGGCGAGGACGGCGGTCTGTTTGCCCGAAGCGGGCTTGACGTCAATGGCGGGATCGGGAAACGCTCCCTTGTCGGCGGGCATCACATTGCCTCCAGTAGCCAAAAGAGTGAAAGCGAGGACCGGCAGTTGGCGGAAAATCGGCTGGTTGGCCATACGCACATCCATCCTCCAATCAATTAGATGAAGTTCGGCCGCTTCGGAATACACAATTCTTTCGGAGCAACGGTTTCAGCCGGGAGGCGCGCGCGGCCAGCGGGCCGGAATCGCGGCCGGGTAACTCGCCGGCGCCCCGGCGGCCGCGAATCCGTTCCCACGGAAGCAATCGGCGCACTTCAATATGTCATTCGCAGACCCAGTTGGATGTTGCGATTGCCGCCGGCGGAAACGATCTTGCCGAAGTTCACGTTGGTGATCGACCCGTTCGGCTCGGCGAACTGGGGCATGTTGAAGGCGGTGAAGAACTCGGCGCGGAACTGGAGGTTGACGCGCTCGCCGATGCGTTGTGTACGGCTCAGGCCCAAGTCGGTGGTGTTGATGCCGGGGTTGCGCAGGTTGGGCTCGGTGCGCGAGCCGTTGGGCAGCGTATAGGCCGGAGCGGGCGCGAACGCCGTGGTGTCGAACCAGCGGTCGATGTTGCGCTGATCCGCCGGAATCACGGGCGACTTCAGCCGGCTGGCATAGCCGCCGACGCCGGGCAGGTGGGTGTCGTTCGGCCCGGTAATGACGACGGGCGTGCCCGCGCCGAACGTGGTGATGCCGCTCAACTGCCAGTTGCCGGCGATTGCCGCCAGCGGCCCGTGCTGCAACCAGCGCTTGCCCTTGCCCCAGGGGAACTCGTAGATGTAGTTCACGACGAAATACTGCGGGCGGTCGAAGTCGGCGATCGAGCGCGACAGGCTCAGGTTGTTGGGATCGAGGAGGCCGGTTCGGCCCGAGAAACGTTCCTGCACGTTGTCGATCAGCTTGCCCAGGGTGTAGGAGACGTTCACGGTCAGGCTGCGCATGGCTTTCTTTTCCAGGCGCAGGGTGAAGGCGTGGTAGACGGAGTCGCCGATGGCGTCGCGGAACCGGGCCACGCCGGTGTAGTGATTGAAGGGCTGCAACAGCGCCGAGCGCCGCACCTGCCGGGCGCTGAGGTTGCCGGTGGTGATGACGCCGTACCACGGGTTGTCCACCAGATCGTCGAGCGCCGGTCCGAGGGAAAGGTATTGGGTCGAAACCGCCGTCCGCGAGCGGTTCACCCACAGGCGCTGGCCGCGGCTGCCGATCCAGGCGGCTTCCACCAGCGTGTCGCTGGAGAGCGTGCGCTGGAAGTTGATGTTCCACTGCTGGGCGAACGGGGTGACCCAATCGCGGAAAGCCGTGTTGACGCTCGATCCGACGCCGGTCGCGGGCGGCTGAATGAGCCCGGTCTTGAACGGATCCGCCAGCGACGCTCCGGGCGGCGGGGTGTTGGTCGCCGCTTGCGGAGGTCCGAGATAGATCGACGTCTGGGTGAGGAAGCCGCTGCCCAGGTCGCTGGCGCCGCCGCCGATGCCGCCCGAGCCGGGCGAGAAGAACAGGCCCCATCCGGCGCGCAGAACCGTGCGCTTCTGGAACTGCCAGGCCAGCCCGATGCGAGGAGCGAAGTTGTTCTTGTCCGGCGTGCTCTGCTCGCGCGGGTTGCCGTCGCGGCCGGCGAAACGGAGCGTGCCCTTGGCCTTGGTGAGCGGCTCGGTTGCGTCCGGATCGAACCAGGCAAGCTGGTTGTAGCGGTCGGTCCAGGGGGATTGATACTCCCAGCGCAGGCCCAGGTTCAGCGTCAGCGTGCGGCTGGCTTTCCAGTCGTCCTGCAAATACCAGGAGTAATATTTCTGCGACGCCGAAAGAGATGGGTCGAGCGAGAACTGGCCGCCGGTCGGTGCGCCCAGCAGCAGCGTGGCGACGCCGAAACCCGCGCCGGCGCTCGAGGTCGCCGGATCGGGGCCCTGCGTGAAGCCGCGGGCAAATGTATAGTAACCGCTTGGCCGTTCGGCGCGCGTGACGTTGAAAGCCTGGAAAGTCCGGTCCACGCCGGTCTTCACCGCGTGCGTGCCGTGAATCCAGGTGAGATGTCCCTGGAACTCGATGGCGTGCTCGGCGTCGGTGAAGTAGGAGGCGCGGTCGGGGCCCAGCGAGGTCACGTCGCCCGTGTCGATGCGCGGGAACATGAACTGCCGCGCCTGGGCCTTGAGGTAGCTGGGCAGGCCAAGCTGAGTGAAGTCGAAGCCCGCGCTGCGCGGCTCGGTGGTGATGATATTGCGCGAGAGGCTGGCGCGGAACTCGCCCAGCAGGTTCGGGCGGAAGGTTACCGTGTCGCTCAGCACGGCCAACTTCGGGCGGTTGGAGATCTTGCCCTGCTCGCCGTTGACGCCCTCGGGCGGGAAGGCCAGATTGACGCCGGGGGTGTTCTGGTCCTGAGCCTGCCGGCCGTGGCTGAAGAACAGGCGGTGTTTGGTTCCCAGGGTGTGGTCCACGCGGAGGAACATTTTCCAGAGGTCGTTGGCGCGCGAGTTGTTCAGCGCCAGGTTCTGGGTGCGCGAGGTGCGGTTGGGCAGCGGGAAGTACTGCATGATCTTGAGCGCGATGGGGTCGAAGCGCGCGGTGGGGATGCGGTTGCCCGCGAACTGGTCGCGGATGTAGCGGCCCGCGCGCGCCGGATCGGCCCGGGTGGTCAGCGGGTCGTAGACCCTGATGAGGTTGCCCGAGCCATCCAGCGTTCCCGAGAAGTCGCCGTTGCGCTCGGCGGCAGTCGGAACCGTCGAGCTGATGTCGTCGGGCGAGCGCTGCGGGACCTTCTCCCAGTTGAAAAAAAAGAACGTCTTGTCGCGGCCGTTGTAGGCCTTCGGGATCAGCGCCGGGCCGCCCACCGCGAAGCCGTACTCGTTGCGGCGCAGCGGGGACTTCGTGAGTCCCTGCCGGTTGCTGAGCCAACTGTTTGCGTTGAGGACGTTGTTGCGGAAGAACTCGTAAAAGCTGCCGTGGAAGTCGTTGGTTCCCGAGCGCGTGGCCGCGGTCAGGACGCCGCCGCCCGAACGGCCGTACTCGCTCGAAAAGCTGTTGGTGATGATCTTGAACTCCTGCACCGCCTCCAGTGGCGGCGTAAACGCGATGTCGTTGGTAGTGCTGTTGCGCGTCTCGGCGCCGTCCAGCAGGATCTCGCTGGTGTTCGACCGGCCGCCGCTCACAATGGGGCCGGATCCCGCGCCGCCCTTGGGCAGCACGCCGGGAGACCCTAGCAGCAGCGCGTATGGATTGCGGCCCAGCAGCGGCAACTCGAGCATCTGCGCGCTGCCGATCACCGCGCCGAGCGAGGCCGACTGCTGCTCCAGCATCACGGCGTTGGCAACAATGGTGACCTCGGCCTGGACCGCACCGACCTCCATCACGATGTCTACCGTCCCCGTGAGACCCACCGTGAGGCTGACGCCGGTGATGCGCGCTTTCTTGAAGCCCTGCGCCTCGGCGCTCACGTCGTAGGCGCCCGGATGAAGATACGGAATCCGATAGTTGCCTTCGGTGTTAGTCTTGGTCGCGATTTCGACGCCGGTTTCGCGGTTCTTCACTACCACCCGGACATCCGGAACCAGGGCGCCGGTCTGATCGGTGACCGTGCCGGTGAGCGTGGCCTGTTCCACCTGCGCCAGCGCCGAAAGGGAGACCAGCAAAAAGACTACAAACAGTTTCTTCATGCCATCACTCCTGACCATTCCATCTTAACCCAGGAAAGGAGCAAGCTGTCCCACCCTGAAACACCAGCCGGCCGATACCGGAAAGCACGCCGTTCAACTGATCCTGGTACTTCGCGGCAAACTCGCTCATGGCATGCCTGTCTCCGGTGTGGGAATCTTGACCGGAAACGGTACCACGGCGCGGCACAGCCGCAGTCAGAACGCGAAATCGTCGCGCCGCGAGAAGATTCCGCGGGACAGTGGTCTATTGCGCTCCCTGTCCCGTCAGCATGGTGCGGAGGGTGTGAAACATGATGTGGAAGTCCAGCCACGCCGAGACGTTCTTGATGTAGTAGAGATCGTACTCCAGTTTCCGTGCCGCATCATCGAACGTGCTGGCGTACCCGTAGTTGATTTGCGCCCAACCGGTGATACCCGGCTTGACCGAGTGCCGCTGGTTGTAGAAGGGGATCTGTTGTTTGAGGTTCTTGACGAACTCGGGCCGCTCAGGCCGCGGACCGACAATCACCATCTCACCCCTCAGCACGTTGATCAACTGAGGCAACTCGTCGAACCGGAGCAGGCGCAACCAGCGGCCAAGACGCGTCACCCTGGGATCGTTTTCCTGGGCCCACACCGCCCCGGTCTCAGCCTCGGCATCCATCTGCATGGAGCGGAATTTGTACAGGGTGAAGGGCCGGTCCTGCCATCCGACCCGGGTTTGCCGAAACAGGATCGGCCCGGGCGAACTCAGTTTGACGGCTACCGCCGCCAGAATCATGAGCGGCCAGGTCAACAGGATTCCGGCCAGAGCAATCAACGTCGAGTACAGGGCCTGCAATTGCAGGTTATGACGCTGTGGGCCGAGGGCCGAAGTGAAAACCAACTGAGATGGCCGCAGTTCGTTGATGCACACGCGATGAAACACCGTCTCATACAAGCTGGCCACCTCGTCAATCCGAAGGCCGGAGAATCGCAAATCCAGCAATTCAGAGATTGGCAATGTCCCGCGCCGCTCGGCGAGACCCACCACCAACCGGTCCGGCTTAGCCTCTTCCACAGCCTCGCGCAACCGCGAAAGCGGTCCGAAGAAGGCGCACGGGATCTCGGTATCCTGCTGTCCTTCGGGGAGCACGCATCCGACGCACTGCAACCCCAATTCGGATTGCTGGCCCAGATGCGAAATCAACTCCCGCACGGTGGCGCTGGCGCCGAGAAACAGGATCCTCTCCTTTGGCAGGCTCCTGAGAATCAGACCGCCGTAGAGAACCCGCCACGCTGGCAGCAGGACCAGGCATGACACAGAACCCAACAACATCACCCGGCGCGGCAACCCTAAAGGGAGCCGCACGTACTGGGTCGCCGCCTGCGCCAGAAATGCGATCCCCATGGCCAGACAAAACTGCTGGATCAGGTAGACCCGGGACTCGACTCGAATCCGGTCATACAAACCGACGAAATACGCGCCGATCAGGAACACCACCGCCGTGAACCCGATCTGCGCAAGCCCGGAATCCAATAGCAGAAAGACTTCCCACTCTTCTCGCAGAACTACATGGGAAGCCGCCAGATAGCAGGCAACCACCAGCAGGGCCTCCGATAGCCAGAGAGCACCGGAACGCCCGCGCGCATAGACTCGAAACAGTTGGCCCATTGCCGTTTGCGACGATCTTGTCGGGTTACCCGGCAGTATGGCACAAATCGCGGCGCCATTGCTGTCTTCCCGATCGGCCATCGGGCGCCAGCCGGCCCAGAACGGAGGCGGCAGCCAGACCGGGCGCGCCGGCCGGATGCGCCACCACGACGCCGGCCGGAATCGGGCCGCGCCCGGCCGAAGGACGCGGCGGCGGCCGGTAAGGGCGCTGGTCCCCGCGGCCTTCCACCAGCCCGGTCGCCACGGCGGGAACGCGGCCGCCGGCCCGCCGCATTTCGCGCGGGATGTCGCGGGCCGGCCACCGCGTGGGAATCGGCACGACGTCCACGGGATTCTCTTCGGGGCACTGTCCTCGCCTCGCGCGAAACCGGCATCCGCGCGGCGTATCCGGCCGGACGCTTCGCTCGCTGGTGTCGCGCCCGCGCCGCGCTTGACACGGCCCCGGACAGGCGTCACACTTTGGGATATTGCTGTCGCGGCCCGTTCGCGGATAATGGAAGCAGGCGGAGGTTTGGGCTTCCGCAGGTAAGGGAGGAAATCTTGAGGCACGGATTGTTTTGGGTCGCGCTTGTGGCTGTCGCGCCTTTGGCGGCGCAGGAATCCTACGGAGGCCCCTCCGTGTTGAGCCGCGGACCGGTGGGGAATCTGTCGGGATCGAGCGACCTTCTGGTTTTGCAGCCCTCGCTGCAATTGTTGGGATCGTACGAGAGCGGCCTGTATCTGCCTTCGGTGGATAGCTCCGGGCTCCAGATCGGGAGCGGCGGCAGCTTCGGCGCGACGGCCCTCGCGGGCGTGAATGGTTATCACCGCTGGAAACGCACCGTCCTCGGCCTTAACTACCACGGCAGCTTTCGGCACTATACCCGGAACCCCTATCTCGACGGCATCGATCAGATGGTCAGCCTCAACGTTCAGCACCAGGCCAGCGCCCGGACCACGGTCGGCGTGAGCGGCACCGGCGGGACTTACAGCCGCTCTTACGGATTCGGAGGGGGCGAAGGATACGCGCTCAACTACGGCGACTACTCGCAGGGCGTCGATCCCACGCTGGCCGCCGTCGCGAGGTTCGACCCCCTGGATACCCGGACCTATTACGCCGCCGGCGGCGCGGACGTGATTCACCAGAAAAGCGCGCGGCTCTCGTTTCGCGCCGGCGGCACCGCTTTTGCCGTTCGCCGGCGCGCGAAAGGTCTGGTCGAGCTGGATGGCTATAGCGCACGGGGCGACGCCATGTACCGCGTCGGCCGGCGCTCGACTCTGGGCGTCGATTACAGCTTCAGCGCCTACCGGTTTGTGCGCGGATTCGGATCCTCGGACATCCACATGACGGCGCTCAACTATTCCGTTCAAATCGACCGAAACTGGACTTTTGCGCTGCGGGGCGGCGGGTACCGCCTGGAGAACCTTCGCGCCGTGCGCGTGGCGCTGGATCCGGCCGTTGCCGCCATTCTGGGACAGACCGCCGGCGTCGAAGCGTTTTACAAAATCAATTATGGAACGATGTTTGGAGCCGGGTTGTCGCGCAATTTCCGCCGCGCCGGCCTGACCTTCCGCTTCGATCGTGGAATCATACCCGGCAACGGGATCTTTTTGACCTCGCGTCAGGATTCCGTGAGCGCCGGCTATGGGTACCGCGGCTGGCGGCGCTGGTCGCTGTCGGTCAACGCCGATTACTCGCGGATGGTAACCACGTTCCAGGACTATGGCGCATACCAGGGCTACACCGCCGGCGCCGGCACCTCCTATCGTGTGAGCCGGTATCTGCACCTGGTGGGTCACTCGGGTTGGCGCCGCTACCAACTGCAAGGGAATTCCAAAGGACGCGATTCCTTTTTCGCGTCGGTTGGCTTGGGCTTCACACCCCGGGACGTGCCGTTATCGCTCCGGTGAGGAAAGATCCGGTCGGGTGACGGGGATTGCGCCCCGTCACCCTCCCACACCACCGGACATGCGGTTTTCCGCATCCGGCG
>Ga0315273_10000921_pt1 | contig 32173 bp, 27 predicted proteins | sample YL17G02_0_MG_FD_205753 | JGI IMG/M metagenome (GOLD analysis project Ga0315273, IMG submission 205753) | Sediment microbial communities from Yellowstone Lake, YNP, Wyoming, USA - YL17G02_0 | ecosystem: Environmental > Aquatic > Freshwater > Lake > Sediment | place: USA: Wyoming | collected...
AGACGGCATCGTAGCCTGTGCACACAACCAGCATGCTTTCAAGCTCGCGCAAAAGCTGCTGATATCCCCGGGTCTGGTCCAGAGGCGCAAACGGGTGGATATCACTGAACTCGGGCCAGGTGATGGGAATCATTTCCGTCGTTGCATTGAGTTTCATGGTGCAGGAACCCAAAGAAATCATGGCGTGGGCCAGCGACAGGTCTTTGTTTTCCAGGTGTTTCAGGTAGCGCAGCATCTCGGTTTCGGAGTGATAGCGATAAAAAACCGGGTGTTGCAGAAAGTCGCTGGTGCGAACCAGGTTTTTGGGAATAGCTACAAAGGAATCTTCCAGTCGCAGATCAAGCGCTGCCATGTCGATTGGGGCGGGCTCACCCGAAAAAGATTGCAGTAGAGTTTCTACGTGCTTTCTTGTGGTTTTTTCATTGACGCTAAGGCCGATAACATCCAGGCCGTCCCGGCGTAAATTAATGCCAGCATTCTGGGCTCTGCGATAAATGTCATCCGCCCGGCCGGCGTCAAGTTTAAACGTCACTGTGTCAAACCAGGTGCTGGCTTGAGGTTTGAAACCCGCTTGCGCAACACCGTGGACCAGCAGGCTCGTCAGCCTGTGGATACGCCAGGCGATTTTTTTCAGGCGGGCACGGCCGTGCCACACCGCATACATTCCACTGATTACGGCAAGCAGGGCCTGGGCCGTGCAAATGTTGCTTGTGGCTTTATCGCGGCGTATATGTTGTTCGCGAGTCTGCAGTGCCATGCGCATTGCCGGGCGGCCCGCAGTGTCTTGCGACATGCCGATAATACGGCCGGGCAGGGCTCGCTTGTGCTCGTCCCGGGTTGCAAAAAACGCAGCATGGGGCCCGCCATAGCACATGGGCACACCAAAGCGCTGCGCGGAGCCAAGTACCACATCGGCGTCCATTTCCCCTGGAGGTGTGAGCAACACAAGGCTCATCAGGTCAGTGGCTACGGCAACGAGTACTCCCTGCTCATGTGCCTGCCGGATGGTTTCCCTGGGGTCAGATATTTCTCCGTCAGTTCCGGGATACTGCAGCAACAATCCAAATGCTTCGTTTTCCGCCAGCAGCATGGCGGGCTCGCCACACACAATATCTATACCGAACTGCCTGGCACGGTTTTGCACGACATCGCGTGTCTGGGGTAACACATTCGCTGCCAGCAGGAAACGGTTTGACCTGGACTTTCGGTTGACTCGCTGCAGCATGGACATGGCTTCGGCTGCTGCAGTTGCTTCATCAAGGAGGGACGCATTGGCTATAGGCATGCCCGTCAGATCACATATCATCTGCTGGAAATTTAACAAAGCTTCCAGCCGGCCCTGGGAAATTTCAGCCTGGTAGGGAGTATAGGCCGTGTACCAACCGGGGTTTTCAAGAACGTTTCGCAGGATTACCGAAGGTAACACGGTTTCGTGATAGCCCATACCTATCATGCTGTGCATCACCCGGTTTTGTGACGCCATCTCCCGCAGCCGCTGCAGGGTCTCTGTTTCATTCCTTGCACGCGGGAGGTCCAGTGGCTCCTGTAGCTGTATCACGGGTGGCAAAGTGGTTTCGATCAAATGCTCGAGTGATTGAGCCCCTAGGGTTGCTAGCATATGCCGGATGTCCTCATCCCTCGGGCCAACATGCCGGGTGACAAATTCGCCGTGATCCTCCAGCTTTCTCAAGGGTGAATCAGGAATTGCAGCTTGCCGTTCGTGTTTTTTCAAAGCGTGACTCCGGGCGTCATTTTTGGAAAATCAGATTAGGGAAACTATAATTTATTCAGAGCTTCATTAGTACGCACTAAACTGACCGGAAAACCATCAAACAAAATTTTGCAGGTAGTGGTCCGCAAGCAGGAATACGAACAATAACATCAGGTATACGACCGAGTAGTTGAAGGTATCCATCGGAAGCACATCGGTGACGCTCGTGTCCCTATCCACTACCATCCGTGTTGCATACCACAGGAAACCGGCGTTAAGCACGCTTACTCCGGCCAGGTACAGCAATCCACTCATGCCGGTCAAATAGGGCAGGGTGGTTACGATCACCAGTAACACAGTATAAAAAAGAATATGCCAGCGGGTAAATTCAACACCGTGGGTGACCGGCAACATCGGGATGTCGACCGCTGCGTAATCCAGTCTGCGGTGAATTGCCAGCGCCCAAAAATGCGGTGGCGTCCATACAAATATGATGAGAAACAGTAGCAGCGCTCCAGGGTCAACACTGCCTGTGACAGCAGCCCAACCCAGCACTGGCGGCGCTGCGCCAGCGGCGCCGCCAATCACGATATTTTGCGGGGTCGCTCGCTTGAGCCAGACCGTATAAATAATTGCGTAGCCGATCAGTGAGAAAAAAGTGAGTACGGCAGTGAGGGTGTTGACGAGAAGAAACAAGATCAGCATTGCTACGAGGCATAGTGTCAGCGCAAATATCAATACCTGGCTGGTCTTCAGCCCGCCGGTGGGTAAAGGCCGGTTTCGCGTTCGCACCATGATTGCATCAATGCGCTGGTCGAGAAGATGATTAATCGCGGCGGCCGATGATGCCGCCAGGCCGATGCCAATTGTGCCGGCCAGCAGGGCGCTCAGCGGAGGCCACCCCGGAGTGGCGAGAAACATTCCTACGATCGCCGTAAAGACGATCAGCGACACCACTTTTGGTTTGCACAACTCAAAATAACGGTCAAAGTGGGCTGGCATAAATTCAGCGTCGCTGCGGAGTTGCCTGGTGCAGCAGCCAAACCAGCTGGGCAATAAGCAGGGTCGCCACTCCATTGTGGGTAACTGCATTTGCCAATGGCAGTGCGTAAATGATGTTCATTATGCCGAGGCAGAATTGAGTAGCAACGAGAACCAGCAACACTGCGCCGCTGCGAGGCATTGCAGTGGTGCGCATCAGGCGCAGGGAAACAATAGCGAGGACGAGGACAGTCAGTACCGCCCCGATGCGGTGCGCGAGGTGAATAGCAACCCGCGCAGCAGGGTCCAGAACGCCGCCTTCATAGTTCACGCCCACTTCGCGCTCAGGGTTAAATCCCTGGGCAAAATCTGCTTGCGGCCAGATCGAACCGAGGCAGGTTGGGAAATCCGGGCAGGCAAGTGCAGAATAATTGGCGCTGGTCCAGCCGCCGAGCGAGATCTGTATGATCAGCATGATCAATCCGGCAATTATCCATGGGCGCATTTTTCGCATGGACATGTTGGGTTCAAAGTAACCATTAATCTTGCTGCGATTGGACAGCCAAACCAACAGACCGAACGTGGCAAGGCCGCCAAGCAGGTGACCCATGACTACAATGGGCAGCAAGTTCAGGGTGACCGTCCACATTCCGAGTGCGGCCTGGAACAGGATCAGTGCCAGAATGAGCCCTGAAAGGAGTCGCTGCTCGCTCCAACGGTAGGATGGCCTCCACGCAAGGAAATTAATGACGAATACCAGCAGTACCAGGGTGCTGGCCAGGTAGCGATGTACCATTTCTTTCCAGGCTTTGTGGTTTTCAACGGGGCGCTCTGGAAACGATTGATTGGCTTGGGAAATTTCTTCTGTGGCCGCTGGCCAGGTCAAGTGCCCATAGCAACCTGGCCAGTCCGGGCAGCCCAAACCTGCGTGTGACAGCCTGACAAAGGCCCCAAGAACAATGACACAGAATGCCACGATTGCGGCGGCAGCCGCCAGGCGGTGCAGGCCAGGGTTCATGAGTGTTTATCCTGTGTTGACCACGTCAGGAGCCTTTTAAGATCTTTGCTCAGCCTGTTGGGGCTATTCTTCCCATTGTACGTCATCATTATGTTCCCAAGTGGATCAACGAGGTAAACAGCCGATTGACCTCCCTGGGTAGGGACTGTGTCATCTACCTGCGCAAGCGTTCTGATAATGGTCCTGGAAAGGCTTTCCACAAGGTTGAATCGAGGGTCTATTGCCAGTAATTCATCAACCTGGCTGTGGGAGATGGACGGCTCCACGAGTAACGCAATCTTTATGCGATTCTGGTCCTTGCCTGAGGCACGGTGAACCTGGCGTAGCTCTTTGACCACCTCAAGGCATTCTTCATTGCATACCGGGGGAACGGCGTAAAGGATCACCCAAAATCCATTGAGCCCTGCAGTTGCTGAGTCATTTGCAACCGGTTCGACGCTGGACCAGTCAAGCGGAACCATGGGCGACACCAGCCTGCCCAGGTTGACCGTGGCTCCGGACTGGTAGTGAATCGAGCCGGAGTTCATCATCCAGGCCAGCGCTAACGGCAAGGTGAACAGGGCCAGGATTACCAGTAATGTGACTCTTGGGGGTAACGGTTTCATGACTGCGATTGGCCCCGCCGCCATCCCAGGGTAAACCAGATGATCACAATGGCCAGGGACAAAGAAAACCACTGCAGCGCATAGGCACCATGTTGTGCTGGCATCATTACGGTGGGTAGCCAGTTGCGGTCTTCGAAGCCTGATGCATCCGTCGCATCAAGTTGCAAGAGTTGTTGCGACACATTTCCGTCGAGTGCGGATGCGACCTCACTCATCACGAGGTAAGTGACCAGCCTGGGTTGGCCCGGTCCATCAAGTCTCTCTGGCTCGCCGATGCGAACTCCGTCTTCGGGGGGACTGATGAGCATCCCGGATATCTGGATCCGGTCTGCTGGGGCAGGCACCTCCGGGAGAATGCTGCGATCCGCCCCCATGGGCATCCAGCCTCTATTCACCAGGACCGGCTTGCCGAAAGAGGGGCGAAACAGGGTCAGAACATGGACGCCGGCGCGCCCATTGAATACCTTGTTGTCCACCAAAAGCTGCCAGTTCGGGTCGTAATGGCCATCGAGTCGGACGCGGGCGTAGGGCAGATTTAACTCACCTACCTGTGCATAGTCCAGCTTCGGAGCGTTTTCATACAGGCTAAGCATCTGTTCCTTTTGCACCTTGCGCTCCAGTTGCCACTGCCCCAGCCACACGAAAAGCGCCGCCAGCGGCAGAAGTACAAGGCTGTGTGTGGCAGATGGTCGTAGATGCATGTCGTCGCTGCCAATTAGTTCGCTATAATGAGTGGCAGCCAATACAGGGAGAGACCGTCATGCTCATGAAAATTTTCATTATCCTGTTCCTCCTCACCATTCTGTACAGTCTGCTTTCGTCATTTTTTTTCCTGGTCCGTGACAAGGGTAAAGGGGACCGGACGGTCAGGCGATTGACGTGGCGAATCGGCCTATCACTGGTGCTATTTGTGTTTCTTTGGGGTGCCTACCAGCTGGGCTGGATTGAGCCCAGCAGTAATGGCCCGGTTCACCTTCCAGGCACGAACCAGGGGGCTGACGACCAGCCGTAGACGCGGGGCAGGATCAGAAGTGGCCAAGCAGTCGACAGGAAGCGCCTGGCAGGAACCGCGTTCGACGATTCAGAGCACATATACAAAGATAAACAATCCCAGCCAGACCACGTCTACGAAATGCCAGTACCACGCCACGGCTTCAAAGCCAAAGTGTTGGTCAGGTTTGAAGTGCCCCCTGGCACATCGCAACGCAATCACCAGCAACATGATGGCGCCCAGGGTCACATGCACTCCGTGGAAGCCTGTAAGCATGAAAAAGGTGGACCCGTAAATCCCCGATCCCAGGGTTAACCCCAGTTCTTCGTAGGCTTCCCTGTACTCTTCAACCTGGAACCACACGAACAGGAAGCCCAGGCATACTGTTGCAAACAGCCATCCGACCAACTGGCGGCGATGATCTTTCTTCAAAGCATGATGGGCCAGGGTAACCGTTAAGCCGGAAGTCAGCAGGATGAGCGTATTGAGAGCAGGAACACCAAACGCCGAAATCGTTTGGAAGTACCCTCCCAACTGCCCCGGCCCGGCAGTTGGCCACACGTCCTTGTAGCCCTGCCACAGCATTTCATTGGTGTAGCCTTCTGCGCCAGCACCGCCCAACCATGGCACTGAAAGTACCCGGGCATAGAACAAGGCGCCAAAAAAGACTGCAAAAAACATTACTTCGGAGAAAATAAACCAGGCCATTCCCATGCGGAAAGAAGTGTCTACCTGGGAGTTGTACATCCCGTCTTCGCTTTCACGGATCACTTCCCCGAACCAACCGACGAGCATGTAAATCATGATCGCCACGCCGAGCACAAAAGTCCAGGGCGCCAGGGCGGCATCATTCATCCAGAATGCTGCGCTGGACAACATGGTGACCAAACCCAGCGATCCGAGTATGGGCCACCGTGTCCCGTGGGGTACGTAGTAGGAACTTTCTTCGTGCTGTGCCATTTCAAAGTCTCTTTAGTTCTGGCCGGTTGCGGACGCCAGTGCCAGGGCAAGAGCGTTCGCGTCATTGTCTCGATAAAACGTGTAGGAAAGGGTGATTTCACTAATCCGTTCCGGCAGGTCCGGGCTGATGAAAAAATGCACCGGTAACTGTCGGGTCTGGTGTGCCGTGAGTAACTGTTCGCTGAAACAGAAACACTCGGTCTTGACAAAATAAAGGCTGGCTTCCGGCGGCATCACGTTGTAGGTTGCGTGGCCCAGAGTGACCTCGTTTGTCAGGTTCATTGCCGAGTACATGGCATCCGACATTTCACCCAGCCGAACGGCCTTTGAGTTCACCAGGGGCTGAAAAACCCACGGCAATCCGGAATTTGTTGTTGCCAGGAAACGAATTTTGATTTCCCGGTCTGAGACGGCCACTGCTGAATTGTCTTTCGCAACCTGCACGCTACGCCCGCCCAAGCCGGTGACTTTGCACAGCACGCTGTACAAAGGCAACATGGCATAACCAAAACCAAACATGCCAACAGTTACCAGCACCAGTGTCAAAACAATTTTTCGATTGGACGGGCTGGCCTGGGTGCTGCGCGAGTCTTCTTGTACCGGATGGGGCATTTCAGTTACCCAGTATGCCGGACAGAATGAACAGCACGAAGATACTCGTTGCCACTACCGTTAACAGCCATGCTGTTCGAACCGCGTTCTTGCGTCGCTGCGTTGTTTCCTGCTGCTGCTCCATACCTGTGGCCTGTGACTCAGTGACTGTATTCGTCTGCATGCGCAACGGTGGACGAATTAATGGCCGGGGGCACGTTGAAGGAGTGGTAGGGTGGTGGTGATGACAGTATCCATTCGAGTCCCCTTGCTCCTTCCCAGACCCTGCTGCTGGCGACCTGGCGGCTCTTGTAAATGCAGTGAACAATAACACCAACGAAAACCAGCTGAGTGGCACCAAAAGCAAATCCACCGATGGATGAAATCATGTTGAAGTCGGCAAACTGAACCGAATAGTCGGGTATCCTCCGCGGCATTCCGGCAAGGCCGAGATAGTGTTGCGGGAAAAACAGTATGTTGACGAAAATCGCTGAAAGCCAGAAGTGAATTTTGCCCCATCGTTCCGAGTACATGCGCCCGGTCCACTTCGGCAGCCAATAATACGTTCCTGCCATCAAGGCAAATACGGATCCCGGGACGAGCACGTAGTGGAAATGAGCCACGACAAAATAGGTGTCGTGATATTGCAAGTCGACAGATGCCATCGCCAACATCAAGCCGGACAGGCCACCGATGGTGAACAGCACCACGAATCCAATGGCGAACAACATGGGTGTTTCAAATGTCATTGATCCACGCCACATGGTGCTGACCCAATTGAAAACCTTCACGCCCGTCGGAACGGCAATCAACATCGTGGCGTACATGAAAAACAACTCTCCCGCCAGCGGCATGCCGACCGTGAACATGTGGTGCGCCCAAACGATAAAAGACAGGAAGGCTATGGATGCCGTGGCATAAACCATTGCGGCATATCCAAACAGGGGTTTGCGCGAGAACGTTGGAATAATCTCTGACACGACGCCAAAAGCCGGCAGTATCATGATGTACACCTCCGGATGGCCAAAGAACCAGAATATGTGCTGGAACATGACCGGGTCGCCGCCACCCGCGGCGTTAAAGAAGCTGGTTCCAAAAAAGTGATCGGTAAGTAGCATGGTCACAGCACCAGCCAGCACTGGCATCACGGCTATCAGGAGAAATGCCGTAATCAACCAGGTCCAGACGAACAGGGGCATGCGCAGAAGGGTCATGCCGGGCGCCCGCATGTTGACAATGGTGGCAATTATATTAATGGAACCCATTATCGAAGAGATGCCCATCATGTGTACTGAAAAAACGACAAACGCAAAGCTTTGTCCGCCCTGCAGGCTTAAGGGCGGGTAGAGTGTCCACCCGCCAGCGGGGCCTCCGGAATCCATGAAAAGCGTGCTCAGCAGCATGGCGAATGCAAACGGAAGAATCCAGAAGCTCCAGTTATTCATGCGCGGCAGTGCCATGTCCGGTGCGCCGATCATCATCGGAATCATCCAGTTGGCAAAACCCACCCAGGCAGGCATAACTGCGCCGAAAACCATGATCAGTGCATGCATGGTGGTCATCTGGTTGAAGAAGTCGGGTTCGACCAGTTGCAGTCCGGGCATGAATAATTCTGCGCGTATCACCATGGCCATGAGGCCGCCGGTCAAAAACATTACCAGCGAAAATACCAGGTAAAGCGTGCCAATGTCCTTGTGATTGGTGGTAAACAGCCAGCGATCAAGGAAGCCAGTTGGCTTATGATCGTGATGATCATCATGCGCATCAGGTGCGTGGCTGCTGTGAGCCAGCGATTTTTCGGTACCCATTTCCGTGATTCCCATGGTTTATCCGTTCTTGATCTGGGCGATGGCCTGCGGTTGCACGACACCTCCCGTCTCATTTCCAAATGAGTTACGTGTGTAAGTCAGGACTGCGGCGATGTCAGACCCGGACAGCAGGCCTCCAAAAGCCTGCATCGCCGTTCCAGATCGCCCATTGAGCACAACACTGATGTGTTCGGCCAAAGGACCAGTTACCACTGCGCTGCCAGCCAGGGCAGGGAAGGCTGGGGCCAGCCCGGAGCCGTCGGCCTGGTGACAGGTTGCGCACTGGGTTTGATACACAGACTCCCCACGCTCCATCAATTCCTGTTGGGTCCAAAGCCGTTCGGATTCTGCCTGTTCCGTCGCGGCATTCTGTTTTTGCTGGTTGACCCATTGCTGAAACTGTTCCGGTGGCAGCACTTCCAGCACGATGGGCATGAAACCATGGTCTCTGCCGCAAAGCTCCGCACATTGTCCACGATAAATGCCGGGTTTCTGGATTTCCGCCCAGGCCTCGTTGATAAAACCGGGCACGGCATCCCGTTTCCAACCCAGTGCCGGCACCCACCATGAATGAATAACGTCATCAGCTGTTATCAGGAACTTGATTTTCGTGCCGGCAGGGAGTACCAGCCTGTGGTCCACCTCCAGCAGGTAGTTATCCACGGACGCGGGATCGATGCCTGAATCCAGTCTCCTTGCAGCGTTTGATGACGCAGCCAGGGAACTGATGAATTCGATTCCTTCGTCGAGATACTCATATTTCCAGCGCCACTGGAAAGCAGTGATCTTGACGGTCATTTCCGTTGCCGGAGTTACCTCCATAACAATGAGGGCACGAGTTGCAGGCACTGCGATGACAACGAGAATGAGGACCGGGATTATGGACCACAACATCTCTGCCTTGGTGCTGTGGGTAAACTTTGCCGCTTTGTAGCCTTTCGATTTGCGATGCAAGACGATGGAGAGAAACATTGCAGAAAACACCAGGATACCGATCACCACGCATATCCATAGAACCGTCATGTGAAGTTCATAATTCAGCCGTGATTGTTCGGTAACACCCCGCGTCAGGTTGATTGCGTTGCCGCTATACCCGGGGGCGACGAGAAGCAGCCAAAAAGCCGCGCAAACTGCCGCAACAACCGCCAATGCAGCAATGATCGTATTTTGTTTCTTCATCAGGTTTTCAGGCCTCAGGATCAAAAAAGTGACGAATAAACCGCACGACTGGTTTGGTTGGATACCGGGGTATGTCGGGCTGTTATCCCGGAAAAGAGCAGCCCGCTCGCCAGTACCGGTTGGGCCGCTATAAGCAGCGAAACCGTTCTAAAGTCACTTAACGCAGTAATTCACCAAGCCGCTAATTGTATCCGTCCTGCCAAGAGGGGGGCAAGGCGATTTACCGGTTTTCATGTGTTGAGGCTGCGAGTAAACTGGCCGAAGAATGAATCAATGGCCATATGTCCACGACTAGTGGACTGTAACAGAGAAAACGAAAGCAGCTCGCTGGTTCTGGCGGCGCCTGGCTTGATCTTCACTCGGTCGATAGCTATGGCTATCAACCTCGCTCCAGACCGGCGCCAGCCACCGCCATCCCTGCGCGATCCCTCTTCCGCTTTCTCTGTTACAGTCCACCAGCCCGCAAAACCCAGGAGTAAGCAGCAGTGACCGAAACAAGGGCGTTCGACTTCCTGAAATCCCCAAACCTGGACATGAACCCCTTGAGAAGGGCAATAAACGAGTCCTATCACGCTGATGAAGCCCAGCTTGTTCTGCAATTATTGGAGCGTGCGAGGCTGGATCCTGAAGCGGTTGCGCGGGTTTCACAAAGAGCTGAGTTCCTGGTAAGCCAGGTGCGCGCACGAAAATCCAACCAGGGGGTCATGGAAGCCTTCATGCAGGAGTATGACCTTTCTTCGGAAGAAGGGGTGGTATTGATGTGCCTTGCAGAGGCGCTGCTGCGCATCCCGGATTCTGCAACGGCAGAGAAACTTATTGCGGACAAATTGGGTGATGCCGATTGGGAATCCCATGTTGGCAAGAGCGCCTCAGTGTTGGTGAATGCCTCGACGTGGGGCCTGATGCTGACCGGGAAGCTGGTGGCTTTTTCGGGAAATTCCGCCAACAATTTCCCGGCCGCGCTGGGCCGACTGATCAATCGCGGCGGAGAGCCCATGGTTCGGGGTGCCATTCGCCAGGCTATGCGAATCATGGGATACCAGTACGTCATGGGGCGCACCATCGCAGAAGCCATCGAGCGTTCGCGCAAGAAAGACAATCGCATGTACCACTATTCCTTCGACATGCTTGGCGAGGCGGCCCTGACAAGCCGGGATGCAGATCGCTACATGGCAGCGTATTGCGATGCCATTGGCACAATTGGCCGAAGCAACCAGGCAGACAGCATTTACTCGGCTCCCAGTATTTCAGTGAAGTTGTCGGCCTTGCATCCGCGATTCGAGTTTGCACAAACAGAACGTGTCGTGCGGGAACTGGCGCCGCGCCTGCTGGAACTGGCACAACTGGCAAAAGAAAACAGTGTGGCTTTGACCATCGACACCGAGGAAGCGGAGCGGTTGCTGCTCACCCTGGACGTTTTTTCCCGCGTGTTTGCCGAGCCAGCACTCGCCGGCTGGAACGGGTTCGGCCTCGCGCTACAGGCATACCAAAAGCGTGCAATTCCCGAAATTGACTTCCTTGCGGACCTGGCACACCGCCATGGGCGTCGCATCCCGGTGCGGCTGGTCAAAGGCGCTTACTGGGATTCCGAGATCAAGTATGCGCAGGTTGAAGGTTTCGGCGGATATCCGGTGTTCACGCGTAAAGCGAACACGGACGTTTCGTACATTGCTTGCGCCAGGGCCTTGTTGGCAGACAGGCAGGCATTTTTCCCGCAGTTCGCGACACACAACGCCCATACCATTGCCGTGATCACGGAACTGGCGGGTGACCGGCTGGATTTCGAGTTTCAGCGCTTGCACGGCATGGGGGCTGACCTTTATGGCGTGGTCATGGAGGCGCCGGGATATCGGCATGCCTGCAGGGTCTACGCACCCGTTGGTAGTCATGAAGATCTCCTGCCTTACCTGGTCAGGCGATTGCTGGAAAATGGATCGAATACCTCGTTTGTAAACCGGATCGTCAATGAATCCCTGCCTGCATCCGCGGTCGCAGAAGATCCAATCCTGAAGGTGCAAAACACGCGGCCGGTGGCGCATGCTGGCATACCTTTACCCCGCGACCTGTACGGACAGCAACGAAAAAATTCCAGCGGCGTGAATCTGGCCAATGAGTTGTCAGTGGAGTCCCTGGCCGAGCAAATGCAGCGCTTTGCGGGTCGGCGCTGGGATGTTGAGCCCATATTGGCTTCGTCCCTGGTTGCGCAGCCAGGCCCGCGTTCAGACAAACTCAACCCGGCCCAATTATCAGACCTAGTGGGAACTGTCACCCAGGCAGGTGAGCAGCAAATCGAGAAATCGATTGCCGCTGCGCGTGATTATGCCCCTGACTGGAACAGGGTACCCCCCGGCACCCGCGCGGATATGCTGGACAGGGCAGCAGATCTGATGGAACAAAACCTGCCTGAACTCATGGTCCTCTGTGCGCGGGAAGCCGGGAAAACCATCCGGGACGCAATTGCCGAAGTGCGCGAGGCTGTTGACTTTGCTCGTTACTACGCACTGCAGGCGAGGGAGCATTTCAGTCAACCCATGCTCATGCCCGGACCGACGGGCGAATCGAACGAGCTGTCGCTGCATGGCAAAGGTGTATTTGCCTGCATCAGCCCATGGAATTTCCCACTGGCCATTTTCACCGGGCAGGTAACTGCAGCCCTTGCGGCAGGAAATACCGTCCTGGCAAAACCCGCTGAACAAACTCCGGCTATTGCTGCGTTTGCAACGCGTCTGCTCCACCAGGCTGGTGTGCCTGTGGCTGCGCTGCAACTGCTTCCCGGAGACGGTGCCACGGTCGGGGCGAGACTCACTTCAGATCCGCGGATCGATGGCGTTGCTTTCACGGGCTCTACGGAAACTGCGCGGCTGATCAACCGTTCGCTGGCTGCTCGTGATGCCCCTCTGGCCACCTTGATTGCAGAAACAGGCGGGCAGAATGCCATGCTGGTAGACAGCTCCGCTTTGTCTGAGCAAGTGGTCAAAGACGTCATTTCGAGTGCATTTTTGAGCGCGGGCCAGCGCTGCTCAGCCTTGCGCGTGTTGTATTTGCAAACAGACATGGCTGATCACGTAATCCAGTTACTGAATGGTGCGATGCAGCAACTGGTCATTGGAGACCCGCGCAAATTGTCCACTGACATAGGCCCCGTAATTGACCTTGATGCACTGAAACTGCTTGAGGAACACGCAAAGAGAATGGAGAAAGATGCGAAGCTGCTGGCCCGTGTTACGCTGCCCGCAGGGCTTGATGGTCATTTCTTCGCACCATGCGTTTTTGAAATTGAGGGTATGGCGCAACTGCACCAGGAAGTATTTGGCCCCGTTTTGCATATAGTGCGCTATGGCTCTCGTGAGCTTGACAAGGTAATTGATGAAATAAATGCCGCTGACTATGGACTGACCCTGGGTATTCACAGCCGAATTGACAGAACGCAGGCATACATCTCCAGCCGGATCAGGGCAGGTAATTGTTATGTCAATCGCAACATGATCGGTGCTGTTGTGGGGGTCCAACCTTTCGGCGGAGAGCGGCTTTCCGGAACCGGGCCCAAAGCGGGAGGTCCACATTACGTGCTCAGGTTTGCCACGGAGCGAACATTGACCATTAATACGGCAGCAGTTGGCGGAAACGCCAGTTTGCTGGCGCTGGAGGAGTAGTTCCACATGCGTTTAATTCACCACAGTCCGGGATAACGACGTGTATCTGCAGTTTTTTGGTTTGACTGAAGCGCCATTCTCCATAACGCCAGACCCGGCGTTCGTCTACCTGAGCGCGGTGCACAGGGATGCCCTGGCACACCTGTTGTATGGCGTAGGAAAAGGTGGTGCAGGTGGCTTCGTTCAGTTGACCGGTGAAGTTGGAACGGGCAAGACCACCTTGTGTCGCTGTCTCCTCCAACAGGTGCCGCAGGACACCATCATTGCGCTCATTCTCAACCCCATGCTCACTCCCAGAGAACTTCTGGTGACCATCTGCGAGGAGTTGGACGTCAATATCGATGGCATTCGTGACAGCAGCAAGGAGCTGGTGGATGCGCTTAATGCGTGCCTTTTGCATCATCATGCCCACGACCGGCGGGTAGTTGTTGTAATTGATGAAGCGCAGAATTTGAGTCCCGACGCTCTGGAGCAGGTGCGGCTGCTGACAAATCTTGAAACTGCCAAGCACAAGCTGCTGCAAATGGTGCTCCTGGGCCAGCCCGAGCTGCGCCAGTTACTCCAGCGCCAGAACCTGCGGCAACTTGCACAGCGCATTACGGCCAGGTACCACCTGACGCCACTCAGCGAGAAAGAAACTGTCGCCTACGTGCGGCACCGCATGCAGGTCGCGGGTGCGCAGCACAATCCATTTAATCGTTCAGCTATGCGGGCTTTGTATCAGCGCTCAAGCGGCATACCACGGTTGATCAACATCATTGCTGATCGCGCGTTGACGGGAGCCTATGCGCTCGAAACCTCCAAGGTAACTGCCCGTCTGGTTCATGCGGCTGCGAGCGAAGTGCAACCCAGCGAAACGCGCATGCAGGGAAATCGCCGGCTTGGGCTGATTGCCGTGGCTGCGGTGATGCTGTTACTGGTCGTTTTCTTATCCCTATGGAACCTGCCCGGCTTGAATCTGAAAATCCAGGCGCCGAATGGGCCCGGCGATGCAGCAAATCACGCCTCAAGTGACGCAGACCTGGCCAAGCCCGGTGGCACTTTGCCCATTCAGAACCGAGGTTCTGCTGAAACTGTGTCTGCACAGCAGACATTGGAGCCGGTGGTGCCAGACCAGGAACTGGCAGGCAGTCTTGTGGCCGATAAGGTGCAGCTGGCGGTCGGGGAAGACGCCACCAATGCGGTTACGCCAACAGCCGTGCCGCCACTGGTGTTGGCGCCTCCTGGCGCCTTTCCAGCCGGGTTGGACGCGCGGTGGCTGGCTGAACAGAGCGTGCTGTCCTGGCAGGGTCTTGCGGACGTTTGGCAGGATAGTAAAAGGGTGAATGCACTCCGTGCCGCTTGTGATGGCCAGCCCGGAACTGGCTATGCGTGCCTGCACATCCAGGGAAACTGGGGCAAAATTCAGCGCCTCGGCCTGCCGGTAATTCTGGTCCTGCAGGACGACCTTGAGTACCAGCTGATGTTAACCGGAATGGACGAAGATCGACTGCTGGTGGGGATCGGTGCCGAACGCAGGCTTTTCGACCGCAAGGCTTTGGATAGCAAATGGCTGGGCGAATACATCGTGGCCTGGCCACAAGCGCCAGACTGGCCTGTGCAAGTCCAGCGGGGAGAGACGGGGGCCGCCGTGAAAATCGTTATGCAAATGGCCGCACAGGCTGACCCGCCCTGGACAGGTGCAGACCAGTTTGACGCAGATTTCGAATCCTGGCTGTTCGATTTTCAGCGCCGCCAGGGGCTGATTCCAGATGGTATCGTGGGGCCCCAGACACTGCTGTACTTGATGGCGCCAACTATTACTGAACCCCGACTTGCCGTGAATCTGGATGAGGGTTACTGAATATGTCAATCCTGCTGGATGCACTCAGGAAATCAGAAGAGCAACGGCTGTTAGGAGCAACGCCCACTTTGCAGACTCCTGAGGATAATGCAGCTCGGGCTCTGGATGAACAGCGCAATTGGATTCCGGCCATGATGATGGTGCTGGCTGCGGGGGCGATTGCATGGATCGGCGCAGCACAGTTTCATAACCCTGAGCCAGTTCCAGAGCCGACTGTTGCCGCAATCGAATCTCCGCCGACAGATATTCCGGTCAAGGCAGAGACAACCCAGGAGAGTTTGAACCGCCTGGCGAACAGTCCGGAAGTTCTCCCACCAACGACGCCTGTCAAGGATTTCACCGCAGAGCCCGGGTCGACAGCCGTTGAAGACGGACAGGCAGAAAATGAACACACAGGCCGGACCAGCCGAAAGGTTCGGAGCGCACAAGCGGTTAGCGTGGTTTCTGCCGCTTCAGGTGAAGAAGCCGCAGCACCCGCATTGCCAGCTGGCGAGGAACCCATCGCCGCGTTGGTTGAGGATTTGAGCGAATCTGACGTTGCAGCCAGGCCGGAGGCCGATCAGCTACAGCCCTATTCGGCGGAACCCATCAGTTATTGGCAGATACCTCAGTCCTTGCGGGAAAGCATGCCGGAAATGCGGATTACCGTCTTGGTCTACGCGGAGAACCCGCAGGACCGCTTCCTTTTGATCAACGGCAAACGTTTGCGGGAAAAAGATGAAGTCAGTGATGGCGTGGTGGTGGAAGAAATCCAACGCGATCGCGCTATTTTCACTTTCCGCGATTATCGTTTTCAGGTAAAGAGCTAGTTGGAACGCATATGAACAGCGGAATTGTCACCAACTGGTCGGAATCCCGGCCGGGGCGACCTTATGCGACTGTCGGCTTTTCATTGGTTTGTGTGGTGCTGCTGACTCTGTATTTCCTGATTTCGCCCATACTGCAGCAAGCCATGATTGATCTTGGCGGCATGCAGCCTCGAGCCGTGTCTGCATTATTGTTCAAGTCCCCCGGGAGTTGGTGGAATTACCCGGCGTGGACCCTTTTAAGTGCAATCTTTCTTCATGCCAGCTGGTTGCACCTGCTTGGCAACCTGGCTTATTTGTGGGTATTCGGCATCCCGGTAGAGCAGAGATTGGGGACTTCGGGAATGATTGCCCTATTCCTTGCGGGAGGCACACTGGCCAATGCCATAGTCGCCCTGCAACTGGGAAATCTGGAAGCGCCGGTCATTGGCGCCAGCGGCGCAATTTCAGCGGTCGTTGGTGCCTACCTTGGCCTGTTTCCTTCCCGCCGCATCGGTTTGTTCTTGCCGCTGGGTTTGTACCTTCAGTTTGCTCAGGTGCCTTCGCTACTGGTGATCGGTTCATGGTTTACACTACAGTTGCTTTATACCGTTTTCGGCCCCATTAATGCAGCAGTTGCGTGGTGGACGCACCTGGCGGGCTTTGCATTGGGGCTCAGTATTGCGTTGTTGTACCGCGCCTTCGCACAATTAAGAGCGTAGCGATGGGGCAAACACGGGTGATGAGATATGGCAGGCAAAGCGCTTTATAAAGTCATTTTTTTGAATCATGGCAAAGTCTACGAGCTTTTTAGCGAAAGCGTCGGCTCCAGCGGGCTGTGGGGATTCATCGAGGTATCCGAACTGGTATTTGAAACGGGCGAGGGCCTCGTCGTAGATCCAACCGAAGAAAAAATGCGCCAGGAGTTCGCGGGTGCCAAGGTGCTGCATCTTCCGATACAAAGCGTGTTGCGCATCGAGGAAGTGGAAAAGCGTGGCAAGTGCCTTATTCGGGATCGCGAGTCCGGGGAGAAAGTGACCCCATTTCCTCTCTCACCCCCTAACCGGTCCCAGTCCTGAGTATTGCAAAGCTGTTCCAGCTTACCAGCCTGTCCCTACGTTCGTTTCAGGCTGGTCTCGACTGCCTGCCTTGTTTCGGCACCGCTTAAGGCTTCAATAAGTTCGAGGGCAAAATCCATTGCCGTTCCTGCGGAGCGGGAAGTGATGATCCGTCCATCGCGGGTGACAGAATCGCCGCTGATCATGGGGTGGTGTTCAGCTTCCAAAACGCCGGGATACGCTGTCGCCGTTTTCCCTTTGAGCACACCGCTGCGCACCAGCACTTTGGGTGCTGCGCAAACTGCGCCGACAAAGCGACCGGATTCGCTCATCTTTTGCAGCATCTCGATAATGCGCGGATCAGCGGCCAGGTTATCGGAACCCGGCAGACCGCCGGGCAGGGCGACCATGTCATATTCCTGTTTCAGGGCATCATCCAGCGTTGTGTCCGGTAGCAGGCGCACCCCCCTGCTGGCAGTAACGACTCCCTGCTCAAGACCAGCTACAACGACTTCTATTCCCGCTCGCCGCAACAGGTCAATGATAGTAACCGCTTCCAACTCCTCGACACCGGAGGCCAGTGGAACGAGCACACGTTTGTTCATTGTTACCCCCACTATTTCAGTGTTGGAATTTCATTTCCAGCCATTATCCGATTGGCCCGAAGCAGGTTAAGGGCTTCAAACAGCGGGTAATCCTCTGTTACCTCCACGGCAGCAGCGCTCTCCTGCGGCTCAGCCTGTCCGGGGTTTTCCAGGTGGCGGTCAAGATCCGCTTCCAACAGGCGATCGTCAGCCTTCGTGATGACTTCTACCGCGCTTGCGACGACCAGGTCTGGCTGTATGCCTTGTGCCTGTATGGACTTCCCTGAAGGCGTGTAGTAGCGGGCCGTTGTGAGCTTGAGGCCGGAACCATTTCTCAGGGGTAACACCGACTGTACCGAGCCCTTACCAAATGTACGCTCCCCGACAATCACGGCCCGTTTGTGGTCTTGCAGCGCACCGGCCAGGACCTCCGATGCCGAAGCGGTGCCCCGGTCCACCAGCACTACCACCGGAATGCCAGGCAGCCATTGTCCCTGCTCGGCCGAAAAAACTGTTTGCAGGTCCGCGTTCCTGCCGCGCACGGACACAATCTCGCCCTGGTCGAGAAAACCATCAGCCAAATCTATTGCCGGCTGCAGGACTCCTCCCGGGTTGTTACGCAGATCGAGAATCAGGCCATAAAGCTCAATGCCATCAGATTGGAGTGAATCCAGCGTATTTTTGAAATCCACTGCCGAGTCGCGATGAAAATAGACCAGCCGGATATAGCCGTAGTTTTGATCCAGAAGCTTGAAGTCCAGTGCAGGGAGTTTCACATAGTCGCGTTTGAGCGTATGCCTTTTGGTCTTCTCGCCATCCTTGGAAACAGTCAGCTCGACGATGGAGCCCGGTGGTCCACTCAAGCGATCTACTGATTCTTGCAAGGGGTGTCCCTTGACCTCAATGCCGTCAACGGAAGTAATGCGGTCCCCTGGGTTGATGCCTGCCGCATCCGCCGGACTTGGCACAATCACCTTCTTTACCACCACCCGACCGTCTTCAGTAGCGACGTCGATACCAATGCCAACATACTCTCCGTTGGATACGTTTTCCAGGTCTTCAAAATCCCGGTCCGGTAAATATGCCGAATGTGGGTCCAGGTCGCTGAGCATGCCATCAATGGCTGATTCCAAGAGCTTCCGGTCATCCACTTCTTCGACATAATTGCGTCTCACCTGGTTGAAAACATCAGTAAAGGTTCGCAACTCATCCAGGCTCAATTGCGTGCTGCTTGAGGCCGATTTTGAATCGTCTGTCGCAGGAACTTCCTGGGCGACGGCAGGGCTGACGAAAGCTAGCAGGGCAAATGCCAGCCAGAAACTAGTGGCCTGTAACAGCCAAAGCGGTAGTGATCTGGGTGATGGATCGCGCACCGAGGCAAGGCGCGAGGAGGAGGCATAGTCAGCACTATAGCGACGACGAGCAACGCCGCATCGGTGCGCGAGGCGCGCCCAGGCGCTATCGATTTGGCTGTTACAGGCCACTAGTATAGTGCTTCATGAATTTTCGCTGACGCATGCGGCGTCGCACTCCATAATCATCGTTTCAGCCAAACTGACGGGTCCACTGCCTTTCCAGACTTCCGCAACTCAAAATACAGGCCTTGTTCTCCACCGGGATTGCTCCCGACGGTAGCAATGACAGCGCCTGCTTCCACCCAGTCGCCCGCTTCCCATAGCAAACTCTCATTGTAACCGTAAAGGCTCATGTACCCCTGACCATGATCAATAATAATCAGCAGGCCATAGCCCCGCAGCCAGTCAGCAAACGCAACCCGGCCGTATGCAACATTGTGTACTTCGGATCCGGGCGCCGCGTCCAGCAACCAACCCTGCCATTTCACCCCCACCGCGCGTTGCTGCCCGAATGCATGGAGCACACGACCTTTGACTGGCTTGAGCAGATGTCCTTTTTGCGCACCAACACCCAGGTGCTGGCCAAGATCCGCGGGAATATCTGCGAGCACATCAGAGAGTTGCTCCAATAGTTTCTCGAGATCCTTCCGGTTGTTTTCAAATTCAGCAAGCTGCAGCTCCTCGCTGTCAATCTGCGCGCCCAGCGCACTGAGCAGCAACTCACGTTCACCGCGCTGTCCTTGCTGCTGCCCGAGTGCGCTCTGTTGCTCAATTTGCAAGGCCTTGACCCGGGCCAGCTCTTCATCTATCGATCGGAAGGTTTGCTCAATTTCTCCCAGGAAAATCTTCAGTGCATTGATCTTGTCAATCTGGCTGCGGTTGATATGGTCATAGTAGGCGAGCATGCGGCTGAGTTCGTTGGGATTGTCCTGGTTCAGCACCAGTTTGACGCGTGACTGGCGGGATAGCCGATAGGTGGCATTGATTTGTGCGGACAACTGGTCCTGCCGCAACTTCATTGCGTCCAGCTGCTCACCGCGTTGATGCTGCAGCTCTTCCAGCCTCTGCATATGCTGTTGCCGCTGTTGTTCCAGTTCGCGCATCCGGCGCGACGTTTCCTGGATTGCCAGGTCTAGTTCGCGCAGTTGGGCCTGCTCGGTCTTATGCTCTACCCTTGACTGAGCCAGCCGCTGTTGCAACTCCTGGATGCTTTTCTGCAGCTTTGCGAGGCGGAGCTCGACCTCTGCCTGGTCCATGTTGTCTGCATTGTCTTGCTGGGCTTGCAATCCCGCAGCCTGAAATAGCTCAAGCAAGATGAAAGCCAGTAGCAATATCCAAACATAGCGGCCTTGCTTCATCCGTCAGCCGTCGCTAAAGCAAATGCACAAGTGCCCGGCCAGTCATGACATCAGGTTGCTGCAAACCCAGTAAATAGAGCATGGTCGGTGCAATGTCCCGTAAGGATCCATTTTCTTCCATCCGTGCTCGCCTGCCGTGGAACAGTAAAGGAACGGGATTGGTTGTATGTGCGGTGTGCTGCTGCCCGGTGGATTCGTCCAGCATTTGTTCTACATTTCCATGGTCCGCCGTGATCAAGAGCTCACCGCCCACGGAGTCTATGGCTGCCACGACCAAATCAATACAGCGATCAACTGCTTCCACTGCCTTAATGGCCGCTGCAAGGCTGCCGGTGTGCCCGACCATGTCCGGGTTCGCTACGTTGCAGATAATTACGTCGTATTGTTCCGAGCGGATGGCTGCGCTGAGCTTTTGCGACAGTTCCGGTGCACTCATCTCAGGCTGCAAATCATACGTGGCTACCCTGGGAGATGGAACCAGGATTCGGTCTTCCAGCGCATACGGCTCCTCGCGTCCGCCATTGAAGAAAAAAGTGACGTGTGCGTATTTCTCTGTCTCGGCAATGCGCAACTGGTGCAAACCATTGGACTCGAGAATTTCCCCCAAAAGCAGGGTCAACGGGGTCGGCGGGAAGGCCACCTGGACGGGCAGTTCTTTAATGTATTCCGTCATGCACACGAATGCCGTCAGGCGGGGCGGAGTGCGCGGAAAGCCTGTGAAATTGGCGTCGGTCAGCGCCAGCGTCAATTCCCGGGCACGATCGGCACGGAAATTCACAAAAAAGATACTGTCGCCGTCATGCACGCCCCGCGGGTTTCCGACAACCGTCGGCTGCACAAATTCGTCGCTTTCACCTCGCTCATAGGCCGCTTCCAGGGCTGCCAGGGCTGTAGGCGCCGTGTGCTGGGCATCGGCCGCGACGATTACGGCATAAGCCCTTTGGACACGGTCCCAGCGCTTGTCGCGGTCCATGGCGAAATAGCGCCCGGAAACTGAGGCGATGGCGGCGCCTTCAATGCTTCCCACTCGATATTGCATGGCCCGAATCGAATCCGCTGCGCTGCGTGGTGGCGTGTCCCGGCCATCAAGAAAAAGGTGGACAGCAATTGTTTGGGCGCCACGATCTGCGGCCATTTGCACCATTGCCAGGAAGTGGTCTTCGTGACTGTGCACACCACCCGGTGACAACAAGCCCATTATGTGAATGGTGCGCCCGTCGAGAATGGTCTGGTCCATGGATGAACAGAGAACCTGATTGTGCTCAAGCTCGCCGTCGCGGACACTTTTGCTGATGCGGGTAAAATCCTGGTAGACAATGCGCCCTGCGCCCATGTTCATGTGCCCAACTTCGGAATTGCCCATCTGCCCTTCGGGCAGCCCGACGGCTTCACCAGAGGTGTTGATCAGGGCATGCGGATCGCTATTCCACAATCTGTCCCAGCACGGCGTATGCGCCAGCGCAATGGCATTGTTCTTGGCCTCGGCTCGATAACCCCAGCCATCGAGAATCATCAATACCAGTGGTTTTCTTGCAGGTTTCATGCGGTCTCCGGCGCAGGTTGAAGTCAGAACAGGTCTGGGGCTTGCAAAAGGCAGCCTTTGACTCCAATTGAACGATGGCGCAATTATTTCACAACCAACCACCTGGCGCAGTGCTGGTAAAATGACACGACACTGACCTGGCACCTCGGTTTACACTCATTGGATCACCATCTGGAAAATGATACATGGAACAATTAGCTGAATTTGCTACCAAACACGCCCTGCTTGCCGGCGGATTCGTTGCGGTGCTGTGCCTGTTGGTCTGGTCCGAAATCACCCGCAAGGCACAGGGTTTGAAGGAGTTGTCCTCAGCCCAGGCTGTGGTATGGATGAATGACGCTGCTGCTGTCATTGTGGACGTCTCCGCAGCAATTGATTTCAACAAGGGCCACATCGTCAACGCCCGCAATATTGCCATGTCCAGAATCACAGACCCTGACGCCGAGGTGCTGAAAATGAAGGACTCCAAAGTTCTGCTGGTGTGCAAAACCGGCCAGACGGCATTACTCGCAGCAGCAAAACTGAAGAAGAGCGGTATCGAAAACGTTGCGGTATTAAAGGGCGGTATGGGCCAGTGGATCGCTGATCAATATCCTGTAACCCGGAAATAGTCAATCAGGCCAGCGCTTTGAAAAAACGCCAAAGCTGGCCATCCAATGGGCCAGATGGGATAATCCACCGAAGCTGCAATCACCCAGCGTGATCAGCAAAAACCATTTACATGAGCGATGAAAACATGGCAGAAGAGCAAAACGCAAATCCGGGAGTGTCTCCGGAAGAAACCACGGCGGCACAATTCCTCATACACAAGCTGTACGTGAAAGACGTCTCATTCGAATTACCCAATGCACCGGAAATTTTTCAGGAGCAGGGGCAGTCAGATGTGAAAATGAGCCTCGCTCAACGGGTGGATGATCTTGGAGAAAACCTGCACGAGGTGGTCTTGACGGTTACGGTAACTGCTACCCTGGGCGAGAAAACAGCCTACCTGGCTGAAGTGGCGCAAGCGGGCATTTTCCACATCACTGGATTCCGCGAGCAGCAGGCTCATGCTGTGATGAACATCCTTTGCCCTGGCACACTGTTTCCCTATGCACGCCGGGCGATTTCCGACCTGGTAGCAGATGGAGGTTTCCCGCCATTGACATTGCAGCCGGTAAATTTCGAGCAACTTTATGCGCAGCGCATGCAGGGTTTGATGAAACAGCAGGGTGAAGCGGCTGCGGGGGGCCAGGAAAGTGGCGCCACGGTTAAGGCGGAGTTTCCAGGCAATAATTGATACGGCGTCACATGGTGGCTGAAATCACCGACGAGTCTTCCAGGGACAAAGCCATTCGTATTGCAGTTCTCGGTGCCGGGTCCTGGGGATCCGCCCTGGCCATGCAACTGGCGCGGAGTGGAGCCCATTGCGTGCTCTGGGGGCGATCTCCCGAGCACGTTGCTTTAATGAAGAAAACTGGCAGAAACGAACGTTTCCTGCCCGGTATTGCCTTCCCGGAAAACCTTGCTTTCGAAAGCACGTTGGAACAGGCGCTGGCGTCCACGGATGAAGTGCTGATTGCCGTGCCTACCAGTGCGTTTACTGCCGTGCTCGATAACGTCGCGGTGAGTTTGCGCGACGACCAGGGAGTGAGTTGGGCCAGCAAGGGACTGGAACCCGGGAGCGGACGGTTCCTGCATCAGTCAGCCCAGTCCCGATTGGGCAAGGAGCGGGCTCTCGCAGTTGTCACCGGTCCTTCTTTCGCACTGGAAGTGGCGCGATCACTGCCTACTGCAGTCACGGTAGCCGGCACTGATGAGAAATACTGCAGAAAGATAGCCCAGGCCCTGCACGGGGGAAGTTTTCGTGCCTATACCAGTGATGACATCGTTGGCGCCGAATTGGGTGGGGCGGTCAAGAACGTGCTGGCTGTTGCAACTGGAATATCCGATGGCTTGTCCTTTGGTAACAATGCGAGGGCTGCGCTAATAACTCGAGGATTGGCCGAGATGATGCGATTGGGTCGGGCGCTGGGCGCGCGCGACCAAACCATGACTGGTCTTGCTGGCATTGGGGACCTGGTGTTAACCAGCACGGGTGAGCTTTCGCGCAACCGGCGTCTTGGGCTTGCCCTCGGTGCAGGGAAATCTGTGGACAGCGCGGTGAAAGAGATTGGCCAGGTAGTTGAGGGCGTGAGCACATCAGCCGAAGTCTGGCGATTGGCTCAACGTTACAATATTGAAATGCCTATTTCGGAACAGGTTTACGGCATCATTCATCTGGGGCTAAACCCGAGGCAGTGTGTTCGGGAGCTGCTATCCCGGGAACAAAAGTCCGAGAGTAGTTGACGGTCAATTCGGGCTGAGCCATTCGGCTGGAAACCTGCCTGCACTGCAGTTGCCTGTCGCTTATAGCAAGGTTGAAAAACCCGTCTGACGCAAAGCTTCAAACAGGGCTATGGCAACGGTATTCGAAAGGTTCATGCTCCGACTCTCGCTACGCATGGGCAGGCGCAAAACACGGGATGCACCTGCTTCGTTCAGTATGGCTGCCGGAAGCCCCCTTGTTTCAGGTCCGAAAAGCAACCCGTCGTTGATTTGAAATTTTGCGTGATCGTAGCGCTGCGCGCCGTGTGTAGAGAAGGCCCAAAGGGGCATGGCAGGGTTGTGCTGTTGGAACGAATTCCAGTCCGGGTAACGGGAAATTTCAGTCAGGGCGTGATAGTCCAGCCCGGCGCGTTTTACGCTGGCTTCGTCAAGATTAAAGCCCAAGGGCTCAATCAGGTGCAGCCGCGCTCCGGTATTGGCACACAAGCGGATGATATTTCCCGTATTGGGCGGAATTTCTGGTTCATACAAAATGACATTAAACACGGTAAATGTCCTGATGTTTCAGAAAGTGCCAGGTCAAGCTGACCAAGTATTCGCCGAATTTGCGGTAGAACGAAATGCAACCACGGCGCGGATTTCCGCTATCCGCCGCTGCGCAGCGAAGGAAACCGATCATACCGAAAATCCAATAATGCAATGAAAAATATACAAAATAACCGGTTTATTAGACCAATTTCCGCGGCAAATTTGGATTTGACAGCTAGTATCCATGCGCGTATTGTTTACCCCCGCAGACACAATATCTTGTGTCTAAAAAAAAACTAGCGCACAATTAATTGTGTCTCATAATTAATAAAACCAAAGAATTACATGGCAGAAGTGATGAGCAGCGTGCAAGCCGAAGTCTTTAGCATTGATTCGCAAGAAATTCCCCTGCAGGAGGCGTCCTTCGATATTTGGGACAAGAAATATCGCCTGAAATCGAAAACCGGGGAAGTAATTGACGCAACAATTGATGACACGTTCAGGCGCGTCGCACGTGCACTGGCTGACGCTGAGCTGACTCCGGAAAAACGGGAACAATGGAACGAGCTATTTCTTTGGGCCCTGCGGAGAGGTGCAATTCCAGCTGGCAGGATCACTTCGAATGCCGGTGCCCAGGAGCACAAGCCAGCCACTTCCACCATCAATTGTACGGTTTCCGGAATCATCACGGATTCCATGAACGGAATTCTTGAAAAAGTTCACGAGGCCGGCCTCACCCTGAAAGCAGGCTGTGGCATCGGCTATGAGTTTTCTACCCTGAGGCCAAAAGGCGCCTATGTTTCCGGAGCTGGTGCTTATACTTCAGGCCCGCTCAGTTTCATGGACATCTACGACAAGATGTGTTTCACGGTGTCTTCGGCGGGTGGTCGTCGCGGGGCGCAGATGGCGACATTTGAAATAGGACACCCTGATGTCATGGAGTTCATCAGGGCCAAGCGGGAAGATGGGCGTTTGCGGCAGTTCAACTGCTCTTTGTTGATTACCGATGAGTTCATGAAAGCGGTTGAGGAAAACACAGTCTGGCCGCTCGCGTTTCCCATCAACGAATACGAAGCGAAAGACATGGACCTGGGCGATCCAACCCGTATCCAATGGCGTGAATGGCCGCAGACAGAAGGCTATGTCACGCGTGATGACGGATTGGTAGCTTGCCGGATCTACAAAACCGTCCCGGCACGTCGATTGTGGGACATGATCATGTCGTCCACTTATGATTTTGCCGAGCCGGGTTTCATCCTCATCGACCGCATCAACGAGATGAACAACAACTGGTTTTGCGAAAACATCCGTGCGACTAATCCCTGTGGCGAACAGCCCTTGCCGCCGTACGGGGCCTGCTTGCTGGGTTCGGTCAATCTCACTCGGTTTGTAGAAAAGCCATTTACCGAAGAAGCCAGATTTAATTGGGATGAATACCATAAGGTGGTCAGGATATTCACCCGGATGCTCGATAACGTCGTGGAAGTCAATGGCCTGCCATTGGGCAAGCAGCGCGATGAGATTGCCCGCAAACGTCGGCACGGTATGGGTTTTCTCGGCTTGGGTTCGACCCTTACGATGCTGAGAATGAAATATGGTTCGCCTCAATCTCTGGAATTTACTGAAAGAGTTTCCAGGGAAATGGCCATAGCTGGTTGGGAAGAAGCTTTGGACCTGGGGCGGGAAAAAGGCCCGGCTCCTATCATGAACGAAGAGTTCGAAGTCAGTGGCGAAATGTTGCGTCGCCGGCCGGAAATGAAGGCAGATGGCTACGATCTGGGAGACAAGCTCCCTGGCCGGGTATTGCACGCAAAGTACAGCCGCTACATGCAACGTATCGCAAAGCATGCTCCGGAACTCGTAGCTGCCCTGGCGGAAGAAGGCGCCCGGTTCACCCATCACTCATCCATTGCGCCGACAGGAACTATTTCTTTATCCATCGGGAATAACGTGTCCAACGGTATTGAGCCGAGTTTCGCTCACCACTACAGTCGTAATGTGATTCGTGAAGGGCGCAAGACCAAGGAGAAGGTCGAAGTTTTCAGTTACGAGCTGCTGGCATACCGGCATCTGGTTAACAGTCGCGCCATCCCGCACGCGGAAGATGACGTTAGCAGGTTGCCGGACTATTTCGTCACTGCGCAGGATATTTACCCCACGCAGCATGTGGACATACAAGCTGCCGCGCAAAAATGGGTTGACTCATCAATTTCCAAGACAGCCAATGTGCCTACGGAGTTTGCTTTTGAGAAATTCAAGGACATTTATACTTATGCATATCATCAAGGCCTGAAAGGTTGCACAACCTTCCGCTTTAACCCGGAGGCGTTCCAGGGTGTGCTGGTCAATGAGCGCGACCTGGAAAACACCAAGTACCGCTTTGTGCTGGACGATGGTGAGGTAATTGAAGTCAAGGGCAACGAAGAAATTGAATACGATGGTGAGATGCATACGGCAGCGAACCTGTTTGATGCGCTGAAAGAAGGGTATTACGGTAAATTCTGATTGTACGTTCTGCGGGTACGTTCTGCGGGTACGTTCTGCGGGTAAATTCTGCGGGTGGAACCAGGACAGTGGAGGTGTACAGAAGTACAAGGACGTACACCTAATATAATAAAAAAAGCTCACTAGGGATAAAGTGGCGGCGAGGGATGTTATAGCTACCGTCAAATTGCAGGGAGGTGTTACGTACAGGGACGTACACCTCTTTTTCGGCGGTCAGGCAGGTCAGGAACAGAGAATTCAGGAATGGGGAGCACCACGGAGTCGCCGATCACAAGGATGTATCGGCGATCCTTGATCCCCCCAAGGCCCCGTGAAATGGCCTTTTCAATTTCAGGGCGCCGGTGTGTTTTCGGCGCCGGAATTACCCCGTCAGGAGCGTCATGAGTACCCGTATTGATAAGAAAATAGTCGGCTTTGAAGTCGTCAAGAAGGAAGAAGAGGCAGCGGCCCGCGCCGCAGCAGCGGCCGCCCGGGAAGAACGTCAGTCGGCCAAGATCATCCGCATGACCGAACAAGTGGCACGGCCGGAAGGCTTGGATGCGCTGGAAGGCTCAACTTACAAGATCAAGACGCCGCTTGATGATCACGCTATGTATGTGACGATCAACGATATCATCTTGAATGCCGGGACAGTGCACGAGCAACGACGGCCTTTTGAGATTTTCATCAACTCCAAGAACATGGACCATTTCCAGTGGATTGTTGCACTCACCAGGCTGATGTCTGCTGTGTTCCGCAAGGGTGGCGACGTCACGTTCCTGGCTGAAGAGCTTCAGGCCGTATTTGACCCCAAGGGCGGGTACTGGAAACCCGGCGGTAAATTCATGCCGTCGATCATTGCTGATATCGGTGCTGTGATTGAGCACCATCTGCGTAAGATCGGACTCATGGAAAAAGAGGAGTTGTCGCAGCAGCAACAACTGATACTCAAACAGAAACGAGCGGAAGCCGAAGCCGCGGATTCAGTCCGGGCGGCACTTAACAGCGGCCCCCCGGATACGGCGGAAGGGACTGGTTATCCGGCTTCCGCCAAGCTATGTAACAAGTGCAATACCAAAGCAGTGGTGAATATGGACAATTGTGCCACGTGCTTGTCCTGCGGCTACTCGAAATGTGGGTGACAACCTGAGCCGCAGGAACATTGCACAGTTGTGTGCGGCCTACTGACTTACGCTGCCGCCAACAAAAAGAAACCCAATCATCATTTCCAGCGCAATTCCCAGTACTATCGAGGATACAAAGTGCATTACCCGTTTTTGTTCGGGGATTGCAAGCGCCAATGGCAGGATTTGATATAGAAAAACCAGGCCGGTGATGCCACCGGCCAGTGCCACAAAAACTCCTACCCATGGAATCAGGGCGCCCACGATGCCGGCCAGCCAGGCTGGAATCATGGCAAACGTCACGGCTGCAAAGGCCCGGGAAAAGTCGCTTTTACCGTCGAACACACCCGCCATCAGGTTAATTACGAACGCAAACAATGCCACCCCAATCACTGCCATGACCAAGCCGATGAACAGGGCGACCAGGAAACCATGTCCGATCCCGTAGGAGACAAACCCTCCAGACATGCGGGAAAACACCATGCTGAGCAGCACATTGGCCAGAATCAAGGGTGCAGTAAGCGATACGGCGGTCTCCTTCCAATCAGGAGTGCTTTCGAAATACCCGCGCCAGGTGTTCTCGCGATCCAGCAAACCGCCTTTTGTAAGGGAAATAGTTTTGTTCAGGTCAATTTTCATGGCAGTAATCTCCCGGTTGTGTAATGGTGGGTGGGGTAGAGCACTCAGGGTTGGCTGAGCGCCTTGAGCATGTGATACCAGAATTCAGTTCCCTGGTGAAACTCGGCGACACCGATTTTCTCATCCAGTCCGTGCGCGCGCATATCCTCCGGCCGGTTGAACCATCCAGACACACCGAAAACCGGCATGCCAGCACTGCGCAGGAACAAGCCATCGGTCGCTCCCGTGGACATCTCCGGAATCACGGGTACGCCCGGCCAGGAAGCCTCAACCAGGGATTCAATAGACTCCAGCAATTCACCCGGCAAAACAGATGCCGGGCTGGGTATGGCGGTGTAGATCGAAGTAAACATGATCTCGTCATTATCCACGAGGCCTTGCAGTGTTGCCTGCACTTCTGCGGAGTTTGTGCCGGGAAGCATTCTGCAATTGATGGTTGCTGAAACCTCGCGAGGCAGGGCATTTTCCGCCTGACCACCCTTGATCATGGTGGCGACACAGGTCGTTCGCATCAGGGCATTCATGTATGGGTCCCGGGACAAACGAGCGGCCGCTTCAGCGTCCTGGTCATTCCTGGATAAGGCCAGCATGTCAGCGGCTACCTGGCCTGTTCTAAGTCGTGACCCCCGCTCAAACATCAACTGGGCATCGGGGCTCAAGTGCACTGGAAAGGCGTAGTTGGAAATATTCACCAAGGCCCGGGCAATTTGATAGATCGTGTTATCCGGGCGCGGCAGCGAGCTATGCCCACCGGCGTTCGTAACCGTCAACTGGTACGTTTGGTAGACCTTCTCGCTTGTCTGAACGTGGAATGACAGCGGCTTGAAATCTATGGAGTACTGACCATCACCCGCATCGGTATTGATCGCGTATTCGGCGTCAATCAACTCATAGCCGTCAGTAGCGAGCCACTTAGCTACGGCACCTTCCACCTCCTCGTCCCCGGTTAACATCAGGATCAGGTCACGATTTGGAACATATTTTTCCTGTTGCAGCCGGACAAAGTTGGCCACGAGATGAGTCGCGCCAGCCTTGTTGTCCTGGGTGCCTCTGCCGTAATAATAGCCGTCCTTCTCCGCAAACGTGAAAGGCGGGAAAGCCCAGGCTTTCGGGTCGGCCGTGACCACGTCAATATGCGCCATCGTCAGCAAGGGCTTTTTGTCCCCGACGCCGCGCATTCGCGCCACCAGCCCGTATTTGTTCGGCATGGGGTTGATTACAAGTACATCTTCCTGCGGAATGCCGGCTGCAATCAGTCGCTGCGCCATGGCTTCCGCAGCGAGGCGGGTCTGGTCGGGTTTCTCACTGGTTGATTCGAAGTTGACCAGTTGGCGAAAAATATCCTCAGCGCGTTGCTCATTGGCGGATAGGGGTTTGGCACTATCACCGCTGGCCCAAAGCGACGCGGCCTGGGTAGCGAAAACACATGTCACTACAGCAAGGCAGAAGCCAACTCCACGTGTATGGGCTGCGTTGCGAGACTTATTCGTGCTTGGGTCCTTCCCGCTCAATTGCGTCATGCTTGTTTCCCAGGGTTGTTTCGTCGTAATTGCAGTAAGAAGGTGATTTGAAGGCATGGGTGCACAGACTGAATGAAATTAAGGGGAATGGCAAATTTCAGCCAGTCAAGTTAAGGATTCCATTCATGGAAAGAAGCGTTTTTCAGTAGAATCCAGTCATGTCCCGGTCCAGGGGATAGAGCCAGGGCACTTCAGAACAGGCCGGGGAACAGGGTTTTGCGCCCGGGGGGGTAATCCGCAAAGGTCTGCCGGTACCAGCGGTGGTTGGCCGTTGCACGGGGAACAAGATTGCAAACGGTAAAGAGCGCAAATGCCAATCCTGCCCAGGACCAGGTCAGTACCGCCCACCCCAGCCATTGCAGGATTTCACCCAGATAGTTGGGGTTGCTGACCCGGTCGAACCATGTTCCGCGAGGAATGCGGTACCCGGTAAACCCATCTTTCCTGAGGTTTCGAATCGTCCGGTCTGAGCTGAAATGCAGCCAAAACCCTCCAGCGAAAAACGCGGCTCCGATCAAAAAATGCCCGCTCAGAAGGGGTTCATGAGTGGATGAATTGACCAACAATGCCTCGGCATTGTTGTACCCGTTCAACGTGTTGAATGAAATGGCGAACAACACCAGCAGTGCCGGAAAGTTTTTCCCCGAAGGTCGCATCAGCGCCGGGAAGATCAACGTGCGATATCCGTAGTGGACACTCCACATGAACCAGGGAATCAGAACGGTTGCCCCCAGGTCCTGTTGGCTGCACACAAGCACAATCCCGATTACCAGCAATGCAGGCAATTCCATCAGGAACCAGGCGAGGCGGTTTGGCAAAACCGGACCCCACCCGGTGGCAAAATGCCGCCCGTACGGCGCGGTGTTATACAGCAAAGCGATAAACACCAACGGGCACAGCAGGAATTGGAGCAAAACCAGGCTACTCATCGCAACATGATGCCAGACACCGGTCAAAAAGGGTGCAGCATGATTTAGGGAAGCTCTGAATAATGCCATCCTGGCATTCCCAGAGCACGCCAAACAAAAAGTGTGATTTTCCAATTGCTTGACCTATTGGGGCTTCATTTTCAATGATTTACAATCATCGAAAATGGCGGCACATCGACCTCCATGGATGGAGGAAATGCAGTCGGGTTGTCGGGAACAACCCGTGCCCTGTACCGCGGAAACTCTGAATAAAGCAGAGTTTCCTCAGATACCAGAAACAGCTGACCCGATCATGAGCACGCCAGCTCCCTCAATGTGTCCGGCCTTTATTGCCAGTAGCGCATCCTGGGCTTTTTCCAGGGGGTACTGGATGATCCTGGACTGCAGCGGAGCGCGCGTCGCCAGTTCGAGTATCGATCGCACGTCTTCGCGGGTTACATTGCTCACGGTCTTGACAGATTTTTCTTGCCACAGGTGTCGCGTGTAATCCAGCCTGCCGAGCGCGCTCTTGTCACCTTCCTCTTTACGGATGGCATTGATGACCAAGCGGCCTCCCGGCGACAGCGCTGCCAGGGCTGACACCACCGGGAGCCAGGCTGGTGTTGAATCAATGACCGCA
>Ga0315273_10000922_pt1 | contig 32166 bp, 35 predicted proteins | sample YL17G02_0_MG_FD_205753 | JGI IMG/M metagenome (GOLD analysis project Ga0315273, IMG submission 205753) | Sediment microbial communities from Yellowstone Lake, YNP, Wyoming, USA - YL17G02_0 | ecosystem: Environmental > Aquatic > Freshwater > Lake > Sediment | place: USA: Wyoming | collected...
TGGATGGCGCCTCAACGGTTTCTTCGGGTAATTCGCTGGTAGTTTTAGCCGGCGCCTTGCCTAAAAATTGGATGCGGTCTGCCCTTACTTCCAGGACATTGCGCTTCTGGCCCGTATTGTCTTCCCAAGAACGCGACTGAAGCCTGCCTTCTGCGAAAATAGGGCTCCCCTTGTGCAAATATTGATTGCAGGTCTCCGCTTGTTTATCCCAGACTACTACGGTAACAAAACAGACTTCCTCTTTTAGTTCCTGATTTTTATTGCGAAACTTGCGGTTCACCGCAAGCCTCAAATTAACCACAGCCGTGCCTTGAGGCGTGTAGCGCAATTCCGGGTCTTTGGTTAAATTGCCCATAAGTAATACCTTATTAAAATTAGCCATTGTTTTCTCCTATTCTATTCTCGTAATCAGCACCCTTAAAATATTCTCATTCAGCTTATAGGCGTGCGTCATCTCTTTTATCGCTTGAGGTGCGATACTAAAGTCCATCAAGTAATACAATCCATCCTGACATTTCTTAATGGGGAAGGTTAGCTTTTTTTTCTCCGACCAGATACTGGCCTGTGCAATATCGCCGTTGTTTTTGGTCACGGAATCATTAATCTGATTGAATAAAGCCTTCTTTTCTTCTTCGGATAAATCCGGTTTAATGATAAACATAGCTTCGTATTTATTCATACTTTGCACTCCTTGCATTAAAAACATCCATCGCCTCAGTTACTCCCTTTGTCAGCCAAATACAGCAGCACTGGACTGCCCGTTGAATTATCTCCTTAACTCTACCTTTCTCTTCTTTAGTAAAAGAGGATAAAACAAATTCAGCGGCATCTATATCAGCTTCGGGCCTGCCTATGCCTAAACGCAAACGCGAAAATGCCTGGTTGCCTAAAGAATAGACTATGGATTTAAGGCCGCGGTGTCCGCCTGATGAGCCGTAAGGCCGTATCCTCATCCGGCCGAGCTCTAAATCTAAATCATCGTATACTACCAGCAAATCCTCTAAATCTATTTTATATTTTTTAAGCAGCGAGCCTACCGCCATACCCGATACATTCATAAAAGTAAAAGGTATGGCCAGGATGACGTCTTGGCCCTTTATCCTGCCTCTGCCGCTTAAGGAAAATGTCCCGCTATCTTTTTTAAAAGAGATGCGGTAAACTTTGGCTAAGGCCTTAACTGCCAAGAATCCGATATTATGTCTTGAATTCTGGTAAAGTTTACCCGGGTTTCCCAAGCCCACAATTAACTTCATTCTTCCATCGCACCCGTTCAAACTACTTCTTCTCTTTATCTTCCTCTTCCTGTGCTTCAGCAGGAACTTCTTTCTTCTCTTTGATTACTTCCGGCTCTTGTTTCTCTTCCCCTTCAACAGGCGCAACTGGAATTTCTTCTTTTATGGGCGCAGCCACAGATAAAACAATTGCCTCCGGATTATTTAAAACCTTCACATTAGCCGGAAAGGTTATATCTTTTATATGAATTGCATCACCTATCTTTAATTGGCTAACGTCTACTTCAATTCCCTTAGGTATATCCATAGGCAAACATTCTACCTCAATCTCCCAGAGTATATGCTCAACAGAACCGCCTTCCTGTTTTACGCCGATGGGCTCACCCTTGGCCGTTACCGGCACATTTATCTTAATGGCCTTGGTTAAAGATATCTGATTAAAATCCACATGGACTATATCGTCACTAACGGGGTCATATTGGATCTCTTTAATCAGGCAGGAGCGCGCTTTTTGCTTCTTGTCATCCTTAACCTTTAGATTAATTACCGTACTCTCTAATCTATGCTGATGGATTAATTGCAATAATTGCTTATGCGATACCTTTATCGGCAGAGATTCTTTACCGTCTGAGTAAACTACCGCCGGGATAAAACCTTCTTTTCGTAAATCCTTCACCTTGCTCTTACCTATTTCCTGTCTTGGTTCTGCATCTAAAAATATCTCTTCCATTCGTCGCTATCGCTCCTTTTTACGCGGATTACCGCTGATTTTTGTCCGCGCCTGCCTGTCGGCAGACAGGGATATCCGCGGATTTAGTATCCGCGAAAATCCGCGCGTACTTTAGTCAAACAATGAACTCACTGATTCTTCGTGATGAATCCTTTTTATTGCCTCACCTAAAAGACTGGCTACGGATAAAACTTTAATGCGGAGATGTTTTTTATGGTCATCTAAGGGTATGCTGTCCGTAATAACCAATTCTTTTAAGTCTTTGCATTTTGCTACGCGTTCTTTAGCTGGCCCAGATAAAACAGCGTGGCTGATTGCGGCATAGACGGCTTTGGAACCTGCCTTTTTTAAGGCACCCACTGCTTCAATAAGGGAACTACCTGTAGCGATTAAATCATCCACGATAACCGCGTTCTTGCCCTTAACTTCACCGAGGATATACATCGCCTCGGCCTTATCGGGCGATACGCGTCTTTTATCTATAATTGCTAAATTTGCGGAAAGTCTCTTGGCATAAGCCCTGGCCATTTTTATACTGCCCACGTCGGGTGAGACAACCACTAAATCCTTTAACTTCATTTTAGAAAAGTAATCGATAAAAACACCGACGGCAAAAAGATGGTCTACGGGTATATCGAAGAAACCCTGGATTTGACCGGCATGTAAATCTATGGTCAGAATTCTATTTGCACCGGCAATGGTCAAAAGATTAGCCACTAATTTTGCGGTTATGGGTACGCGCGGCTGGTCTTTTCTGTCCTGCCGGGCATAGCCAAAGTATGGCATGACTGCAGTGATACGCTGGCTGGAAGCCCGTTTTAAAGCATCAATCATCACCAGAAGTTCCATCAGATTTTCATTAGGCGGAGACGAGGTGGGCTGAATGACAAATACATCCTTACCCCGCACATTCTCGTTAATCTTAACCCGTATTTCGCCTTCGCTGAATCTATCTACCAAGGCATCGGAAAGTTTAATCTTTAAGTACTTGCAGATATTTTTGGCTAACTCAGGGTGCGCATTCCCGCTAAATATCGCTAATTTATCCATATCTACCCCTTAGTTTTTATTACCCTTGCCGGAACACCAACCACAGTGGTTGCGTCCGCAACGTTTTTATTCTTGAGGACCACTGAACCTGCGCCGGTTATTGCTCGCTTTCCTATTCTTACCGGAGCAACTAATACCGTATCTGAGCCAATAAAAGCCTTATCCTTAATAACTGTAACATTCTTCTTTCGACCATCAAAATTTGCCGTGACTACGCCTGCGCCTATATTGACGAAGCGGCCAATACGGCTGTCGCCAATGTAGCTAAAATGCTTGACCTGTGTTTTCTCGGATAATTTGGAACGCGTAATCTCCAGAAAATTGCCTACGACGACATCATTACCTAGGCGGGTACCCTCTCTTAAATGAATAAACGGTCCGATAAAACAACACCTTCCAATTTTAACATTACTTTCAATCACTGTAAAGGGATAAATCGTAGAATCCTTACCTATCTTGGCGCCATAACCGATGAAGGTAGACTTGGGGTCAACAATGGTAATACCATCCAACATTAATCTTTCATTAATCCGCTCTTGCATAATCGCATTGGCCTTAGCCAAATCTGCACGTGAATTTATGCCCAGCGCCTCCTCAATATCGGATAGTCTTACGCTATCTATAATACAGCCTTTTTTATAAAGGATATTAATCGTATCAGTAAGATAGTATTCTTTTTTGCGATTATTCGGCCGAATATCCTTTAAGGCTTCAAATAATCTATCTTTATTAAAACAAACTATGCCGGTGTTAATCTCTTTAATATCTCTTTGAAAATCATCAGCGTCTTTCTCTTCGACTATCCCACAGATACTGGCGTATTTGTCTCTTAAGATTCTGCCGTAACAGGCGGGCTTGCTTACCTGCGCAGTTAAAAGAGTAGCATCTAAATTATTTTCTATATGATAACGTAGCAATTTTTTAACGGCCTCTTTCTTCAGCAAAGGGTTATCGGCATAAAGAACAAGTACCGTGCCTTTAAAACTCTTAAGTAATCCTTTAGTCTGTTTCACGGCATCGGCTGTACCTAGAAGCCTTTGTTGTACAATAAGTTTTATTCCTGGTTTAAGAAGCCGTTTCACCTGTTCGTGCTTATGCCCTAGCACGGCTATGGTTTGGTTTACTTTTAGCTCCTTAACTAAATCCAGAACATAAGCCAGCATCGGTCTTGCGCAGATAGAATGTAAGACCTTAGGGATATCAGATTTCATCCGCTCGCCTTTACCTGCGGCTAAGATTATTACTGCCACATTCTTATTCACTTTTCCCCTCTTTTTAGGTTATCGTTATTTATTAGCTGGGACGTCTGGACTTAATGAGCCCCGACATAACTTCGGGGCGAATTAATCCTGACAGCTGCAAGTAATTTATGCAGCGCTTAGCTGTCAGGATCGCCACCGCTGCCCGGCAAGGATTCGAACCTTGACGCTCAGACCCAAATTCTGATGTGCTACCATTACACTACCGGGCAAAGATTAATTTTTTATGTTCTTTAAACCCGCTACTTAACAGGTTATTCTAAATCGGATCTGAACGAACTGCTGGGGCCTTTTACCTTTTCCTGTTCGTATGCCTCTAAGACTCTTTTTTGTAGATATTCCCTAAAGGACTGCGTGATCGGATGGGCGATATCTTTGTGTTCTAGTTGGGCATTGGTAGTGGCCTCCTGACCTACGGGTCGGGATACTAAAGGCAGCTGTGCACCGCACTGATTGCAATATTTAGAGCGCAATTCATTTTTGAAGCCGCACTTTGGACAGGGTTGTTTTATCTTTCTTGAAGGCATAGCAATAAACAAACCGCTTGTGCCCTCAATAACTTTTATATTTCTTACCACAAAGGCATTGTCAAAGGTTACGGTCACATATGCCTTTAGTTTTTTATCCGGTGAATCCTTCAAAAAAACCCTCACCTCGGTTATCTCCATGGGTTAGCCTCCTTGTTGTCTTTTAAGCATCAAACTGTCCGTGTGACAAAAAGTTGCCAAAACCTGTTGCCTTTAAGCTGCTCTCTTAATGCTAAAGCCTCCTTTCTTGAAGAAACAATCCCCATAATTGCCGGACCACTCCCGGACATCAAGATTGATTTTAACCCTAAGGCTTTAAGACTTTCTTTAATCCGCCTCACCCGCGGATATAATTTAAACGTAATCTCTTCCAGGCTATTAAATAGAGTCTCGCTTAGCAGCGGAAAGTCTCTTTTTCTTAATGCTAAATTCAGTATTTTAACATCATATTTTGGTCTTGTCAACTTAGAATACCTGTCCCATTTTGCATAGATAATGGGAGTTGAAACCTTGATTTTAGGCACTACTAATATATGCCAGAGCCTAACTTTATTCAGCGCCTTTAATGGACTAATTTTATCTCCGCGCAGCTCAGCCAGAGCAAAAGGTAGACCGTAAATAAAAAATGGGACGTCGCTACCTATTCTTTTTGCTAAGTCCACTAATTTTTTGGGCAAAAGATTGAGTTTCCAAAGTTTATTCAGGCCTAAAAGCACGGTGGCAGCATTACTTGAACCGCCTCCTAATCCGCTGCCTACAGGGATACGTTTAATTATCTTTATATCTACCCCTTCCTCCACAGCAAAGGTATCTTGTAACAATTTGGCACTCTTGAAGGCGAGATTTAAATTATCTTTGGGGACAAAGGGAAAATTGCATATTAGGTTAATTTTTTTATCCGGGCGGGATTTTAAGATTATTCTATCCGCAAGGTCTATTCTTTCAAATACGGTCTTTAGATTGTGGTAGTGGTCAGGTCGTTTATTGATAACCTCTAAATACAGATTTAATTTAGCGTAGGAATTAAGAATCAATTTATCTTTACTCTAAGAAATGCAACTCAAGGCTGCTTTTTCTATGTCGCTACTGGTGAGATTATATTCTTTCAAGAGATCCGCCGGCTCTCCCGACTGCCCAAATCTATTTTTTATCCCCAAGCGTATAACTTTGGTAGGACAATTCTCGGCCACTATTTCATCGATACCTGAGGCCAGACCACCTATTACTGTGTGTTCCTCACAGACAACAATGCCTTTGGTTTCTTTGGCTGCCTTTAATATCGTATCGGAGTCTAATGGCCTAATCGTGTGTATATTAATCAGGCGGACTTTTATCCCTTTACTCAGTAGGTTATTTACCGCGATAAGTGCTTCTTGGACCATAATTCCGCAGGCAATAATGGTTACGTCACTGCCTTTAGTCAAAACCTGAGCTCTTCCTAATTTAAACTCATCCTTATTCTCTATTGAAGGTACTTTCGGTCTTCCTAAACGGATATAAAACGGACCGGGATTATTCGCCGCAGCAATTACTGCATCTTGTGTCTGTGGCCCATCACAAGGTACAATGATATTCATGTTCGGGATTACCCGCATCAGGGCAATATCTTCTAAGGCTTGATGGCTTGAGCCATCAGGTCCTACGCCAAGACCAGCGTGGGAGGCAACTATCTTAATATTGAAATTATTATAACCGATGCTGTTCCTTATCTGATCCCAGGCTCTACCAGTAGCAAACATGGCAAAGGTAGAGACAAATACTATTTTATCACAACTGGCAAGTCCGGCGGCTGTAGCCATCATATTCTGTTCTGCCACCCCAAAATTAAAAAACCTCTCGGGAAACTCTTTGGCAAACATACTGGTGCGGGTGGAACTGGATAAATCCGCATCTAAGACAACAATGTCCTTATTCTGTTTGCCCAGTTCAACCAGGGTTTTGCCGTAGATATCGCGTTGATATAACATCTCAGCCATGTTTTTATGCTAATTCTTTTAGCGCTTTCTCAGCCTCTTCTTTAGTAGGTGCGCGTCCATGAAAATCCACCACATTCTCCATAAAAGAAACACCCTTGCCCTTGATAGTGTGGGCAATGATTACCGTAGGTTTTCCTTTTATAGTCTTAGCCTCTTGGTAAGCATCGAGAATCTGTTGCATATTGTGTCCGTTTATCTCTATAGCGTGCCAACCAAAAGCCTGCCATTTAGCCACTAACGGTTCCAGCTCCATAATATCCTTAATCTTACCGTCGATCTGAAAACCATTGTAGTCTACTATACCGCAGAGACTGTCGCATTTATAGTGACTTGCGGCCATGGCTGCCTCCCAGATATTACCTTCTTGGATTTCGCCATCACCCATAAGGCAATATACGCGGTAATCCTTCTTATCTATTTTGGCGGCCAAACTCATTCCCAAGGCAACAGATAATCCTTGGCCTAAAGAACCCGAGGCTACCTCTACGCCTGGAGTACGCTTATCCGGGTGCCCTTGTAATATCGAACCCATTTGTCTTAAAGTTAAAAGCTTATCTTTAGAAAAATAACCTGCCTCTGCTAACACCGCATACCAAAGAGGACAGCAGTGACCTTTGGACATATGAAATCTATCCCTCTGGGGCCAGTTCGGGTCCTTGGGGTTATGCCTTAAGACCGCAAAAAATAAAACCGTAATTAAATCCGCGGCAGAAAGGCTTCCTCCGGGATGACCTGAGCCGGCCTTGGCGAGCATCTGTATAATCAGCCTGCGAATCTGCTTGGCTTTTTCTTCTAACTCTTTGATTCGGGAATCACTGTATTGCATTATTTTAAGGTTGTTTATTTAATTTTTCTAATTTTTCCTTAACTTCATCCTGGTCAGGTTTTAATTTCAATGACTTGCGCCAATTCAACTTTGCTTTTTCCGTATCTCCCATTTTAAAATAATTATCCCCAAGATGGTCGAATATAACGGGATCATCCAACAGGAGACTTGCCCGCTCTAATTCTTGATGCGCTTCTTTAAATTTACCCTGTTTAAAATAAAGCCAACCCAGGCTATCCACATAGGCGCCATTATCCGGCTCAAACTCTAAGGCCTTTTTAATCATTGCCTCGGCCTTATCCAAATTTTTATTTTCCTCCACGTAGAGATAGCCTAAATAATTGAGCGCCTCATGATAATCGGGTCTTAATTGCAGGGTTTTCTCCAACTGCGCCTCGGCTTGGGCCTTATCCTTTAATGCGTCATAAATGTTGCCCAGATAGAAATGCGCATCGGCGTCATCCGGAGACAAATCCAGGATTAAACGAAAGATATTTTGCGCCTCTTTGAATTTCTTCTGCTGCAGATAAACAGAGCCTAAATTTTTGTAGATATCGATATTCTTGGGTTGAAATTTAGAGGCATTTTTAAGCGCAATCTCATATTCACCCGTAGCCAATTCAGGCTTATTCTGCGAGGAATAAAGGAGGGCTAATATTGCGTGCGGCTCAACTGCCTCAGGGTCAAACTTAACCGCAACGTTCAGTTCATCAATCGCTTCAGTAATCTTGTTCTTTTTTATATAGTCTGCGGCTAACTTTAAATGAATAAGCGCATTTTTATAATCCGCCTTCAATGCCTTCTTGTATTCGAGAATAGCCTTATCTATATCACCCTGGTCATCATGCATCACCCCGATGATGTAATGGCTTAAGGCAAAGGACAACCTTGAATCTTTAGCCAAGACCTGGGTATTGAGGAACAAAAATATCCCCAGACAAAAAAACAGCCCTTTTTTTGCGCTCTTAAGCAAAGAGGTCATGATGATTTAAATTATTTTAGGTGGGATAATGGCAAAACGGCCTGCTAACCCCAAGCCCTCTTTTTCAGATGGCGAAGACGACGGCGCATCTTCTTTCTTTTGTGAGTCCTTATCTTTCTTTTTTTTCTTTTCCTGCCGCAAGGCATTTTCCCTCACTCCGTTCGGTAGTTTACAGTTAATAGTTTACTGTTCACAGTGCTAATTATTAAAGCTGTACACTGTAAACTGTACACTGTAAACTTGTTAATTTATGACTTTATTCAAAGAGTATTCGATAATGCCAGTTGCTCCTGCCTTTTTTAATTCGGGCACTAAGATGCGCACCACCTTCTCGTCAATTACGGTTTCTACGGCAAACCAACCTTCTTTAGATAAAGAAGAGACCGTAGGATTTTTTAAGGCCGGTAAAATTGCGATTACCTTCCTTAGGTCCTGCTTTTGTACGTTCATCTTCAGGCCGACCTTCTCTTCGGCCGCAATAGCGCCCTTTAAAAGAACTGTAATTTGTTCTATCTTGTTCCTCTTCCAATTATCTTTATAGGCATTCCGGTTGGCGATAAATTGCGTAGTAGATTCGCAGATAGTAGCAATCTCCACTAACTTATTGGCCTTAAGGCTTCGTCCGGTCTCAGTCAATTCTACAATGGCATCAACTAAACCCGCGTTTACCTTCACTTCAGTTGCTCCCCAGCTAAACTCTACATCTACCTTGATTTTATTCTTACGGAAGTAATCTTGGGTGACACTGACAAGCTCGGTAGCAATGCGTTTACCGCGCAGGTCTTTAATTGACTTTGCCTTTGAGCCAACAGGCACAGCTAAAACCCACCTTACTTTATTTAAACTCTGCTTGGCATAAATTAAATCCGTGATCCTTAAAACATTGGATTTATTTTCCAGAATCCAATCATTACCCGTAATCCCGCAGTCCAAGGCACCATCCTGGACATAGCGCGACATCTCCTGCGCGCGCAGTAACACCGGTTCTATCTCGGGGTCATCTATGGACGGAAAATACGAACGCTCCGAGGCATAGATATTAAAACCTGCTTTGCCAAACATCTTCAAGGTCGCCTCCTGAAGGCTTCCCTTAGGTAGTCCCAACTTTAAAACTTTACCTTTCATCTTCAACTATCCTTTTTGTTTCCTATTTTAACTTCTTGCGTAAATAAATCTTCTTACTCTTCTTAACCCGGCTCTTCGGATTTATGCTCCAGACCTTTCTTATTTTCACTGCCTTAATCAACACAGGCAAATATTATACTGGGATAATCATATTTTGTAAAGAAAAAATATGGATTTTTCTAATAAATAAGGCAACTCCTTGATTTAAAAGAGTTGCCTGATTTGTGTGCTATTTTTAATAAGGGATGCTTCTTAGCTTAGACGGCATTGACAGCCACAAGGGCTACCTTAAATTCATCGCTTGATTCACAACATTCGCCTTCTTGCAGCTTACAAATTTCAGCCAAGAGAGTAAGTATTTCTGTCTGGTAATCCTGGAGTCTTCCTTTTTGCCAGGCAGCAGCCACCAATTCCTGCACACGAGCTCCCGAAGGAATTATGCCACCAGAAATCATATTATTTAATTCCTCAATTTCCTGGCTAAGATTAAAACCCGCTAATGCTTCAGGTGTTAATTGGGGAAGCTTCAAATTCAGCCCCTCAAAGCTTCCCATAGGCTTAATGGTCATCGGCAGTGCGCGAAAGTCAATACCTCCTACGCCTGCTTTGTTTTCCTGCAATATGGGCGAGGAAACTCTTTCTCCTGCTTCCTCCGAGCTGACAGTAGCCTTTTCTTCTTCTTTTACAATCTCTGCTAATTTTTTTAATATGTCCGCAGGAGTAGCAGTGCGCCAATCACCGGTTGAACTTCTTGTAAGATTACGAAACTCGACGGAAGCGAGACTAAGATATGTTTTGTCTTCCTCAGGCGCGAATCTAATGAAAATTCGGAATCTTTCGGATAAATAATATGTTTTGCTATTAGCGTTGTGTTTTATAACGTTTTGCAAAAAAAGGTTACTTGCTAAGTCTCTTAGTTCTGTTGACGAGAATAGCGAGGGCTGCACCGCCGAGCTGGCTGAAACATTTTGTGTTTTTATGCGGCGTAAATACGTTGAAGCTTCTTTAATATATTTTTTGAATTCTTGCACCTGGGGATTTTGGGAAGGCACATCATAGAGAATAAATTTCATGCCTTGCAGTTTAGACTCTGCAGATTGTATTTGATTCTTATTGAGAGCGCCTAATTCTTTCAGTACCTCAAATCCTGTCCGTAGAATGCCCAACGCTCTCCAGGTTGCTTCCAAGCCGGGAGTTACCTTATGCGCTCCACGAAAAAACATTAATGCACGTGCGGGATTGTCATTAAATTCTATAAGACCAAAGACATAATTTATTAAATAATTATTCTTTTTTGTCTCTTTACTTAACAATTCGCTATCCATACCTTTTAAGTCTTGCAGGACTTTTTGATTAAAAGCAAGCCTATAAACTGACAAACTATAATCTCCTGGCCAACCCCTTTTAATTAATGCCTCGCCCACCAAATTACGCACTCTCACAAGTTGAAACAGATTTTCAAATCCTGTGAAATCTTTATAACGTCTCAATATTTCTTCGCCTTCTGATATTACTTGATCATAACTTTTGTTTCTGGATAATTCTATTAAATTGCTTAATTTGCCGCTAAAAATCGAATCATCCTTAAGCAATAACGGCGAGCCGGCTGATATTTTTATTTTCTCTTCCTCTTTTGCGTCATCCAAGGTTTCCTTTACAGTTAACAGTTCCTTATATTTATTTTCATTTGGATAATATAAGAATCTGGTTTTTTGGGTGAAATCTTTATTATTTAATTTAACTAAATTATAAATCGGCTCTCCTCTCTTGAGCCCAAAAACAGGTATCCCATCTTTAGGTACCTTCTGTTGTATATCCTCTGGTTTTACATTTTTTACATACTCTGTATTGATGGCTAACTCTAATTCACCCTTGTCATTTTTGATTGCATAAAAAGCAGCGCCTCTGTTTTTTCCAAAAGAACCATAATAAGATTTCTGATGCCAAGTCAACCAATCAGCCATAATCAAAGGCTCTGTTTCAGAAATATTTACGCTAACATGTCCATATCCTGGCAACATTATGACGATATCCCCGGCTTTGGCTTTAACTACAACAAACTTTTCTATTTCACCTCTATCCAATTCCTTCTTTATCGCTTCTTCCCTTGCCTCTTTCTCAGTTTTACCTTCTTTTAGCCCTTTAGCCGTTTCCTTCTCTACGGCAACCTCATCAATTTTACATTTCTGCATTATCCAGAGCGCCTCTCCTGAAACTACCTGGTAAATCTCAGGAAATTCAACAGGAAAGCGGTAATGGCCGATTGTCTTTGCATATTCTCTTCCCCAAAGAGCTGGAGGTATGATGGTGATGTCAAAACGAAGCTTATTTTCTCCGTAGAATGCTTTCAGGATATCTTCTGTGCTGGCAAAAACCCCGCGGTGCATGAAATATGCTTCAGGAGTAACTTGGGCATTTTCATTCTCAATAAAATCTTTTACACCTGAGCCTAATCTTATGCTCTTGAAGTCCCCTGTTCTAACATCATATTGGCGCCTTAATTTATTGATTTGAGAGTCTTTATTATTTTCATCGTCCAATTCTCCTGTTATTATTTCCCCCCCGATGGTCTCTCCTTTTTCATTCTTGATATCACTCTCTACTCTTCGATAAACATCTTCATCAAAATGAAGCACTCCTAACGCTTTTGACCAAAGAGCATTATCAGAAGCCTCAACAGGATATGTAGGTAGAGTTGTTGAAATCGGCAAACCTGAATTCTTCCTCAACTCTTTTAATTTTTCCGCTACACGGATTTCATTTTGTATCGGCAAGCTGGCGGTAGGAATTACTCCAGTTTCACGGATTTCTTCTAAGGTAGCTTTGAGTTCATCAAGAATATGGTCAAGCTCATAAATCCAATACCCACGAGCCTCGCGTAGCACAAGGTCAGTTTTCAGGCGTCTTTTAAACACATCAGTGAATAAGATTAAAGGATGTGCTAGCGGCCATAACTTGCCTTCGACTTGATTGTCTCCGACTTTAAAAGCTTCTACAACACGGAATCTAAAAATATCTACTCCATCACTTGGATCAAGATAAGATGTGTTAAGGTTGCTCAATATTTTTCCGGCTGCTTCAGCTATTCTTTGTTGCTCAGCCGTTAACGGCGAGCCGGCGGCGCCTTTTTGTTCATCTCCAAGCAATTGAAGTTCAGTGTCGATTGTTTGTATGCGATGTGCCGAAACCTTTATTGCATCGGTATCTGTGCTTTGTTTCAGGATAGCCCTTAATTTTTCCCGTTCCGTTTTTAATTTGGTGATCTCAGATGCGTCTTTGGCCTTTTCCGATTCTGTTATCGGTGAGCCGGCGCTGGGCGGCGAACTGACAAGTTCTTTATTAAGAGCACTGCCTCCTAATTCATACACTGTTTTAGTATTAGGCCGAACCCCTGTACGAGCCTCGATGCCATCAAGCCCCATTACTACCGTAGTTATGCCGCCGCTAAAATAGCTCCTGATAACCTGGCCTGTGGGAGTATAAACCGGCTCTTTGAGGTTGTATTCTCCTTCTTTGAAGGATTTCTGGTATTCTTTGAAATAAGTAGTTTTTGACCAGGGTTCTTTTGAGGTAAGGCCGGTTAAATCTTGAGTGTTTATGCGCGAGGCATAGCCGCCGGTTTGGCCGGCGAATTTATTCTTGAACCAACGGGAAAGGATAAGCGAATAATAAACCTGCCTGATATTTGCGTAGCGCTTAGAGGTGTTTACTTCCTTGGTAAGCTTGGGGATAATGAGTTCCTTGATGAGTTGTGTTGAGTATTCATTAAGCGCTTTTGAACGGGAGTCTTTGAACTCGTAAGTTGCGTTAGTTGCAATAGTTGAATTGGTTGAATTAGCTAAATAGTCGGATTCCAGCATTACCTTTAGGGTTGCCTTATAGATATAGGCGCTGGAGTCGGTTTCATGGATGATTATCTCACCCGGCACAATCCAGGGACGGGTTAAGGTAGGAATGGTGATATTCTCATAGCCATAGATTTCTTCTGCCTTTTTATAGAGTTTATTCCAGTATTCTCTTCCTTCAGGAGTCTCAGGTGAGGTAAGCTTGGCAGTGTCTTTTTTTAGCTGCAGGTCTGTCTCAAGCATAATCCTGCCCACATCGGTCTGAACTAAATAATTATCAATTATCTGGTCTTGGCTATCCGGCCTTAAATTCACCCAGAAGCTTTCGTTGTTGAGCGTAAGACCTACCAGAAAGTAATTCAGTAATTCCTTCGAGGAATTCTCTAATTCGCCAGCTGCTGGATTCTTGAGGTCGCCCTTATCTAGCAAAATCTTAAAATTATGGCTGTTTATATCATAATTAAAATAGCGCAGGTGCATCGGACGGAACTTGTCAATGGTCATAGACGATTGCATCCTGGCAAGGTAGCCGGATAAATTAAGCTCAAGCGCTCCTTGAGCGAAACCAGTCTGCTGGAATATGAAACTAAAGGTTAAAGCCAAATATAAAATTTTATGCCAAAGCCTTCTCTTTCGCTGCATTTTAGCCTCCTATAAAATAAAAACCCGGATTGACCCCTTTAGTCAATCCGGGATAATAACCGTGGCGGTCCTGCATCCTCCTGCAGAACTACCGGATTATACTCTTAATTTTGTCAAAGTATACCATATGCAAGGCCAGGCGTCAAGGTGATTTTCTAATTGAAATATTCGCATTTTTCGTTATAATGAATTGCTAACTATAGAGGTAAGTCATGCTTAAGAAACTACGGCGCAAAAAGACGGCAAAATGGATTTGGATAATCTTGGCTATATTAATCCTACCGGCGTTTATTCTCTGGGGCTCAGGTAGCATGATTCGCAGTAGACAGGAGACTACCTACGCCGGACAGATATTTGGCCGAAAGATAGGCTTTCAGGAATACCAGGAGGCCTTAAATGCCGTAAAAAGCCAGATGATTATGCAATTCGGAGACAATCTCTCCGAAATCCAAAAATACATTAACTTAGAACCCCAGGCCTGGGATAGGTTGATATTGCTGTATGAAGCTAAGAAAAAGGGAATTAAGGTAAGCGATAAGGAAGTTATCGAGGCAATTGAAAATTACCCCTTTCTTAAAGACAAGAAAGGTCAGTTTGATAATCGGGTTTACGCCGAGATGCTGCGCTATGTTTTTCGCACCCAGCCCCGCATATTTGAAGAACAGACGCGACAGAACCTCACGCTCAAAAAACTATTTGAAGAAACCACCAAGAACATCAAGGTAGACGATCGGGAAATTAAAGAGGAGTACCGTAAGACGAATGAAGAAATAAGCCTCTATTATATAGCCGGCTTATACTCTGATTTTGCCAAAAGCCTTATGCCTTCCGAAGAAGATTTAAAAGATTATTTCGCCAAGAACTCCTTAGAGTTCAAACAGCCCCTTTCTTTTAATCTGCAATATTTCGCTTTAGCTAAAGCCTTAGATGAGAAAGACAAAAATTCAACCGAGGACAAGATGAAAAAGATATTCTTGCGCCTAAATAAAAAAGAGGAATTTGCTAAGGTCGCTAAAGAATCCGGCTTAGAAGCGAAAGAAACGGGCTTATTTGCCCAGAACGAATCTATACCCGGAATCGGCGATTCGCCGCAAATCTTAAACTTAGTCTCAAAATTAAAAGTCACAGAATTCTCACCACCCATAATTATGGATAAATATTACTACATAATAAGATTAAAAGAGAGAAAGGAACCTTATACACCTGATTTTCAAACTGTAAAGGATAAGGTCAAGGAAAAATTCGTACAGGATAAATCTAAAAGTATGGCTAAAGAAAAAATTGAGGGGTGTCTTAAGATGTTGAAAGAGGCATACCGGATTAACCCTAAGGCAGTAGATTTGAATAAAGCGGCTGAAGGATTCGGTTTGAAATCAGATTTAACAGCTTCATTTAAATACGCCGGTTATTTGGAGGGTATTGGGGGCTCATCTAAGTTATGGGATGCTGCGCAAAAATTAAAGGAAGATGAGTTTAGCGAAGTTATCGATATGCCGGGCGGGTTTTATATTATTAAACTAAAATCAAGGACGCCGATAGACGAACAGAAATTCGCAAAGGAGAAGGCTGAGTTTAGTCAAAGGGTATTGTTACAGAAAAAACAAGATTATTTCGAGGAATTTCTCGGGGAATTAAAAAGAAAAGTGCAGTTATTTTAAAGGATTAGCTTACCTTAATCGAATTAACCGGGCACTGCTCTGCTATCTCCTGCAGATTATGCATGCCGCAAGCTTGAACCTTTACATGGGCAATGCCATCGCCCTGAACCTCAAATACCTCCGGACAGGACTGCTCGCATAAACCGCAACCTACGCAGGTCGCGGCATCCACGCTTACCTTAGCCATCCTTTCCTCCCTCTGGTAGGAAAAGTTTACTGTTAACTGTTTACAGTTAACAGTATAGCGCTGTAAACTGCACACTGTAAACAGTACACTATTTTATTCTATCTCTCCAACAGGTTCTCAAACATCTCTTCGTGGTCAACCTCTTCGGATAATATATGGGTGACCAGTTGGTAAGTTACGTTATCCTTACCCAAAGTCTTCTTGGCAATCTTATTATAAACTTCAATTGCCCCTGCCTCAGCCTCGGTGACGATGCGGATTATCCTGTTGATATCGGCGGTATTTTTAGGCGGCATCAAATACGGTTGATTGGCATTCTTTTCCAGTTCCATAGGATTAGCAATAGGCAGGCCACCCAACTTAATAATTAAATCCGCTACTTCTGTAGCATGTTCCAATTCATCTTTAGCAATTTTATTCAAGAACTCCTGGATGTCTTCATAAGCCCGACCAGAAACAATCTGAGCCATATACCAATAAAGATAGAACGCCAGCCACTCATCCGCATAAGCCTTGTTCAAATCCTTAACTAAATCCTTAAGGCTTAACTCTACAATCGCTCTTGCTTGTTTTCCCATCCTACACCTCCTTTGTTTGGTTTTCCCTACCTTGTACTCTCAAGTTATACTTTTGGATATTGTTATCGGCAATATCCTGGATCATCTTTATTGCTTCGGGATTATTCAATAAATGCTTGAATCTTCCTTGAATCTTTAGATACTCTGTAACGGCCTTGGGCTCAATTTGTCTACGAGAAACCAGCACGCCATTCTCGTATTCAATTATAGGATATAAGCCTGTTTCTACTGCTAATCTATCCACCTGATTGGTCAATTCGGTCTCGTGGCGCCAACCCAAAGGACAAGGCACGTGTATCTGAATATATTTTGGTCCTTTAATGGATATTGCTTTCTTCACCTTGCTCTGCAAATCCTGAGGATATGCCACCGAACAAGTCGCCACATAAGGTATGCCGTGGGCAAGGCAAATCTCAGGCATGGGTTTTTTTGGGCGGAGGTTGCCTAATGATTTTTCTCCTACAGGGCTGGTCGAGGTATTAGTATTAAAGGGGGTGAGGCCGCTGCGCTGCACACCTGTATTCATATAAGCCTCATTATCATAACAGACATATAAGACATCATGCCCACGTTCTAACATGCCTGATAAAGCCTGTAAACCTATATCAGCAGTGCCGCCGTCACCTGCCTGGGCAATTACATTAATGACATCCTTCTTACCTAAATATATAAGCGCTGCCTCTATCCCAGAGGCAACGGCTGCGGCATTTTCGAACAAAGAATGTATCCAGGGAACATTCCAGGCAGATTCTGGATATCGGGTGGAGAAAACCTCAAGACAGCCGGTATTATTGGCCACAATAGTATTACTTCCTGCTGCTTCTATTACTAACCGCGCAGCTATTGCCTGACCGCAACCTGCACAGGCAGTATGCCCAGGTTTAAACAAAGGCCTATTCTCCATATTCCTCTTTCAGTAATTCCGGCTTTAAATCAATAAATTCTGAGCTCACTTCTTTTTGGGTTAATTTCCTAAATACTTCCCTTATTGATTCCAGAGTTATATCCCGTCCACCTAAGCCCGCCACAAAACTGCTGATTATCTTAGGAGATTTTTTCTTACCAAAGAAAGTTGCTTTTATCTCTACAGCTAACGGCGCAAGAGCACCTAAGGACACTGCCTTATCTAAAACCGCAACCTTTGAGACATCCTTTAATACATCGCACACCCTTGAATAAGGAAATGGCCGATAAGAGATAATTTTTAATAGTCCGACTTTTTTGCCTTTTTGCCTCAATTCATCGACAACTTCCTTAATTGTGCCGCATACTGAACCCATAGCCACAATGACCTTTTCCGCATCCTTAGTATAATACTCCTCAACCAGTCCATCCTTATAATCTCGGCCAAAGATACTGCGGAATTCTTCACTCACCTTAGGAATAAATTTTAATACATCTTTAAAGGTCTCCTGGATAGCAAAGCGCGTCTCCATATAATAATCCGGGTCTGCTAACAGACCCATGGTAATTGGCTCAGCAGGGTCAAGTTGATACAGGGGTTTGTAAGGGGGTAAAAAAATATCTACCTTTTCCGCCTCAGGAATATCCACTGATTCCATGCCATGAGTCAAAATAAAACCATCCATACAAACCATGACGGGAAGCATTATAGTTTTATCTTCGCTTACGCGATAAGCCATAAGATGGAAATCAACTACCTCTTGATTATTCTCCGCATACAATTGTATCCAGCCGCTATCGCGCAAAGATACAGAATCCTGCTGGTCATTCCAGATATTTATCGGAGCTGAGAGCGCACGGTTGGCACAAGTCAAAACCAATGGCAGGCGAAGACCCGCAATATTAAAAAGGACCTCCGACATATAAATTAAACCCTGGGAGCTGGTGGCAGTAAAAGCCCGCACACCTGTAGCTACCGCACCCAAGACCACCGAAGCTGCAGAGTGCTCGCTTTCCACATTCACAAACTGAGCATTCAATTCGCCGTCAGCCACCATCTGGGCTAATTCTTCGACAATATGCGTCTGAGGTGTTATAGGATAAGCCGAAATAACCCCTGGCTTACATAATTTTACTGCCTCAGCCACAGCCCGCGAACCTTCCAAAAATTGCTTCACTTCTTTTCTCCTTCAGATGTCTCTTCAATCATAATAATATCGCTTTTAGGGCAAATCTTAGCACAAAGCCCGCAACCTTTACAAAAATTATAATCAGTTATATAGGTATTCTTTTCTTTTCCCTGAATGCAACCTTCAGGGCAGATGAGAAGACACATCTTGCAACCAATGCAATTCTTCTGCAGGAATTTGGGCCTTAATTGCACTCTCCAACTTCCGGTTTTGTCACCTTTGGCCTTGGATGGCTTTACTATCAATGGTCCAAACATTCCTTCGCTCCTCAAAGTCGCTTAAGGAGTTTACAGTTGACAGTGCACAGTTTACAGCATTAATATATTTGCGCTGTACACTGTAAACAGTAAACTGTAAACTTTATAAACACACTGTTCACTGTAAACTTTTTATAAACTCGTATCCTTGCTTAACTGCCTGGATATTTCCTTCTTGAGCTTTACCTGAGAATCGTCCTTTAACCGCCTCTAATAAAGTATCCAAATTCAGTTCACCTGTAGCAACCGCAAATGCGCCGATTAAAGCGGTATTACCTAAAGGCCGGCCGATAGTCTTTAAGGCAATGTCATTGGCTGGCACAATAAATATTTTCTGTTTTGCTTTTACTTTGGGTATCTCTTCTGTTTCTCTAGCATTAATAATCGCAATCCCGTCTTCTTTAAGGCCGGAGAAACAATTGAATCCGCGCATAAGCGTGGGGTCAACAATAATCACGTAATCCGGCTCATAAATTTGGCTTCTCAAGCGTACGGGCTTAGAGTCTACGCGCACAAAGGCATTCATCGGTGCGCCCATACGCGCAGCGCCAAAATGCGGAAAGGCATAAGGGTACATTCCTTTTAAGAAATAGGCGTAACCTAATAAGCTTGCCGTGGTAATCGCGCCTTGACCTGCGCGGGCATGAATGCGTATTTCCTTCATAATCTATATTTCTCCTGGCTAAATAGACAAAAGCAGATGTCTATGATATAACTTTTAAATTAAATTGTCAAATATTTTATTTTTTAGAATAATTTTTGAAAAACAAAAGCGGTCTCTGAGAGAAGCTTAATTATCTTCTCGGACTTATCTATATCCAGCGTGCCTAAGCCGCAACTTGGACTAATGAACAGATTTTCTAACAATGCATTCTTATTCAGGCCTTTGCTTACTAACATGTTGATGCCGTTTTCGATATTATGGCCTAACATCATGGCATTTTCTTTTCCGGTAAACTCCTGGGTGGGCACAATGCCCCAACATAGAATTCCTCCGCGATTCAAAAACCACCTTAGCTGGTTAGGATAAAGCAAAAGCTTTTCTAAATAAGCAAAAGCATCAAAGCTAATTATATCTATTGAGCTTATATCCGTAAATATAGACCAATCTGTATTTCCGCAACAGTGAACTCCCGTCAGCACGCCTTGCGCTTTAATAGCAGCGGTTAATTCACTTAAACCTTTGACTACATCCTCGCGGTTAATAGGCGTATAGGCAGAGCCGAAACAGCCCAAATACGGCTCATCAATAAAGAGAATTATCTTTTTGCCAAATTGTTGAAAAAGTTTTATCTGCCAGAGCGCTTTCATCACCAGGCCCTTTATTATTACCTGCATTAATACCGGCTCATGCAAAAGCGACCTGCCCAAATCATCCTTTATGCTTGCGGCAAAGGTAAAAGGTCCGGTAATCTGACATTTGATAAATTCTATCTCTTTGAGATTCGTTTTCTGCAATCTCTGGTAAAATTTATGTAACCCCAAAGCAAAGTCCGGGCTGATCTTAAAATGATCTGTGTTATTGGTGATTATTCGCTCATAAAATATTTCTAAAGCCTCATCTTTATTGGCAGGGTCAAAAAATAGTTCCTCGCGCGCAACTTTTAAACAAGGGAAACTCTCGCTAAACTGCGCCACCATTCCTTCGCGTATGTCCCTTTTAGGCAATTGCGGCCAAAAAGGTATTTTGGGGACATATTTAAAAATCAAATCCAAGGCTGCATCTATGTCTTTATGTGGCAGACTACCTATCCCTGTGGCCAATACTTTTAATTTAGACATATATAATATTGACTCACTGATTCTTTGCGCGAATTGCTAATGCGCGTTCTTCCATCTCTTTTGCTAATTTACTTTTCCCGCTCTTCTTGTAAAGGTTAACCATATTCTCCAACACACTCGCTATCTCTGGATGGTCTGGACCAAAGGCTTTTTCTTTCGCAGCCAAAACCTGTTTGTAGAGCTGCTCAGCCTGGCTGTATTTTTCTTGAGAAGAATAAAGCAGGGCCAGATTATTTAAAGGATTCATCACTTCAGGATATTCTGGGCCCAGCGTTTTTTTCCACATCGTAATCGCCAATGCACGCTTGTATAGCTGTTCTGCTTCGCTATATTTACCTTGGTAAAAATAAAGCAGGGCCAGATTATTTAAAGAGACAGCTACTTCAGGATGGTCGGGACCCAAGACTTTTTCCCTGATTATTAATGCCAATTTAAAAAGCGGCTCGGCTTCTTTATATTTGCCTTGCGCCCGGTAAAGTTCAGCCAGATTATTTAGAGAACGCGCCAGGTCAACATGTTCGGAACCCAAGGCATTCTCTCTTATGTTGAGAGCCTTTTTGTAACAGGACTCGGCTTCCTCATATTTACCTTGGGCCTGGTAAAGCTCACCCAGGTTGTTCAAGGATCCTGCTACATAAGGATGCTCTGACCCAAAAACCTGCTCCCTTATCTTTAAAACCTGCTTGTATAGCGGTTCGGCTTCGCTATATTTCTTCTGATAAAAATAAAACAGGGCCAGATTACTCAGGTCTGATGCAACATCTGGATGCTCTTTGCCTAATGCTTTCTCATCTATCGCCAATGCCCGCTGGTATAGCTGTTCTGCTTCGCTATATTTACCTTGGTAAAAATAAAGCAGGGCCAGATTATTTAAAGAGACAGCCAGTGCAGGATGGTCGGGACCTAAGACTTTTTCCATGATGACCTGCGCTAACTTAGAATAAGGCTTGGCCTCGGCATATTTGCCTTGAGAGAAATAAAATTTCCCCAACTTACTAAGCGAGTCTGCTACCTCGGGACTATCAGGACCCAATGCCTTCTCCCTAATCGAGAGGGCCTGTTTATAAAGAGATTCTGCCTCGTCGTATTTCCCCTGATAAGAATAAACCAAGGCTAAATTACAAAGGTCTGTGGCCGTATCAGGGTACTCCTGGCCTTGCGTTTTCTTATCAATCTCCAGGACCCGCTGGAATAGCTCTTCAGCCTGGGAATACTTACCTTGAGAAGAATAAAGCAGGGCCAGATTATTTAAAGAGACAACCAGTTCAGGATGGTTGGGACCTAAGACCTTTTCTTTTATCACTAATGATAGTTTAAAAAATGGCTCGGCTTCGGCATCTTTGCCCAGCCTGCGATAAAGTTCACCCAGATTATTCAGGCACATTGCTACATTAGGATGGTCGGGACCGAATGAGTCTTGCGCGACTTGCAAAGCTTGGCGAGACGTCTCAATGGCTTCCCGATATTTACCTTGTTGATAAAATTCGGCCGCCTTATTATTAAGCTCATTCCATTTATCTTCCTGGGCACAGGTACAAATAATAAATGAAAATATTAAAACCGTCGCAAAAATAATTTCTCTTCGTATCTTCATAAGATGCCCTTCTAGCAAAACCTAAAACTACTGAAGCTCTTCTATAATAGTATCGCGTAAAATATTTCCGAATGCGGCATCAAAAGCATAAACATCCTTAAAATCTTCGATAGAATCGGTTTCCGTCTTAGAGAGAAGTCCGTACTCCACCATATTCCAAACAATATTCCCGAAATCCTCAGTCTTGGCAACACCCCAGTGGTAAAGAACAGTCTTGCTCATCGGACCGTATTGTTCAATGGCGAACTGGCGGATACCTTCTAAGAGCTCTCGACCGCTGATATGCCCCTGCCTTTTAAGTTTATTTTGACTAAAATGCAAAGCCTGCATCAGAAACTCATAGCTATCCGGCTTATAGCGGTTATCCTTAGCGCAGATTTCTTCCACTATTTGATAAAAATCTTTCTTCTCACCCATTTAAAATCCTAAATTTTCACCCACCAAGATTACCTTTAACCTGTCCGGTGCAATTTCTGCCTCAACAATCAGAATCTGACAGCACATCCTTTTGTATTCGGGAAAAAGACATATTTCTTTGCGGCAGATACCATCCTTAAAACAGGGGGTATTAAAATTAATGCGCTTGCAATTTAGCGGCGTGGCATATTCACGCGCCCTCTTTATTGCTTCATCTAAATTTGGGGTCAATTTGTTTATACCGGAAACTACAATTACATTTTTGGCATAAGAGATACCCGAAATGCGATTGCCATAGGCACTGAAAAATACTAACTCCCCATCTGCCGAGACAGCATTAGCGCTGACAAGATAATAATCTGCCTGGCTGCCAAGTCTCCTTAATCTTGAGCTTTCTTCTCTATTTATGCCAGTTTTGTAAGGATTAAGAACTTTATTACCGCGAGACTCCAGGCGCTTGATTACACCTAATTGATCTAAAGTAACTGAGCCAGAAAAACCAATACTAGCGGATTGAGGAATAACTTTTAAGATTTTATCTATCGTCTTTTCTTTATTCTCGCAATAAAGCCCCAGAATATTTCTTTTCTCCCAAATCTTAAACAGATTATCTATTTTTTTGTCCATGTTTAATGAGCCCACAACTTACGGAAACGTTAGTGGACGTAAGTTGTTTGGGCGAATTTAACCCCCCACCACTTTTTGAAAAACGCTTTAATTAAAATCTAAAGGTAAATCTCCCTCACCACCACATGGCTATAAACTAGCGCGTCTCTACAAAAAGTGGTGGGGGGTAAGTTCGGACATATAACTTATGTTTGCTTACGCTCCCTAAGTTATGTCCTCACTTACTGTCTCTTCTCTAATTGGTGCGACAAATCACGCCTGAGTTTTTTAAGCTGGGGGCTGATAATCACCGGATATTTATATTTTACATAGACCTCTTTTAAGCCTTTAGGAAATCTGAAAAGATTATTTCTGACTGCCTTCCTTATCCTGTCTAAAGAAGGCGTCTTATAAATTATCTTTCCTTTATCCACCACTTTGATTAAAAGCGGCTTCCCATTTATCCTCTCCTTCTCCAAACCCAAAATATCTCTGACGAATCTTGCTTTTTTATCCTGAACTCTAAAGACCTGTTTTCTTCCCGGATAGGTAACCTTACCTTGACTCAATTTCATCGTCGGTAAAAATTTACCGTCTTCATCCGTAACTTCGCTGATCTTATAAATAACATCTAAAGACGGCGCATCAATACTAGTGCCCATATTTGTCCCTACGCCGAAATTATCTATCGTTGCGCCCCTATCCAACAAATCTTTTATCTTAAATTCATCTAAGTTACCGCTGGCAAAAATTTTGACGTAATTTAATCCGGCCTGATCCATTTTTTTTCTGGCAAACTTGGATAACGCCGCAATATCGCCACTATCTAATCTTATACCCTGTAGGCGGTGCTTTTCTTTTTGAAGAGACAAACCAATACCGACGGCATTCTGGATGCCTTTTTTTGTATCATATGTATCCACAAGCAGAGTAGTGCGCTCAGGAAAGGTCTGACTGTAAGCTAAAAAACTATCCATCTCCTGTTTAAAAGACATCACATATGAGTGTGCCATGGTTCCTACAATGGGTATACCGTATAATTTACCGGCTAAGACATTCGAAGTTCCGCCTGCTCCTGCTATGTAAGATGCACGTGCTGCTTTTATGCCGGCATCTTGACCATGAGTCCTTCTAAGAGAGAAATCATAAATACCCTTATCCTTTGCCGTCCAGACTACACGGCTAGCTTTGCTGGCAATCATAGTTTGCAAATTTATGGTATTAAGCAGGAAACTTTCAATAATCTGGGCTTCGATGATTTGGGCAGTGACGCGCATTATCGGCTCATTGGCAAAAAATATTGTTCCCTCAGGCATGGCCCAGATGTCACCTTTAAACTTAAAATTACTTAAATATCTCAAGAAAATATTACTGAAGAGCTTCCGGCTTCTTAAATAATTTATCTCTTCATCGCCAAATCTTAAGTTCCTTATATAGTCCAAGATATCTTCTAAACCGCAGGCAATTAAATAAGAGCGATTTAAAGGCAACTGGCGCACAAATAAATCAAAAGTGGCAAAGGTATCCCTTTTGTAATTAAAGTAGCTTTGCGCCATAGTAAGTTCATATAAATCCAATAATAAAGAAAGTTCTTTTTGCATACTCTATCTTGAAATCAACTTTCTATATTCCTGTTCAGGAAAATTGTACCCATGGAATAAAATCTTCCCTTTCTTATCAATAAGTATGTAGGTGGGTACACCTAATATCCCAAAGGAATTGGCTGCATCGCCATTCTGGTCTAAAAGGACCCTAAAAGCTAAAGAAGATTTTTTCAAAAAATTATTTACTTTTTCTGCTGACTCTCCGACATTGATAGGCAATAATTCCAAACCTTCTTTGGTCAGCTCTCCATATCTATTATTTATTATCTTTAATTCTTTCCGGCAGTAAGGACACCAGGTGGTCCAAAAAAATAAAAGCACCGGCTGCTTATCTCTATAGCTGCTTAAGGTAACTGTCTGCTGATTAAGATCCTTTAATTGAAAATCTGGTGAATCATCTCCATAGGCACTCGTCTGTTTACCCGTGTTTGTACAAGAGATAGCTAGAAATACTAACAGTAAAAGAACAAATACAGAATTCCTTATCAATATTCTCACCCTTATATTCTCCTTATGCCGGTATATATAAAATATATACCCATCCCCAAAAGAATTACGCCGCCTATTTTCTGGATATATGACATCCACTTACCTGATTTGGGAAGACTCACCAATATAGAGCTAAAGGCGCCGATGAGTATCAAAATCAACCCCATGCCATAGGCAAAACTAAATAATAGGGTTACTCCGTAGAGAATGTTCTTTCTGGTTGCTAAATAAACTAAAATTGTGCCTAATACGGGTGTTAGACAAGGACTGATAATCAAACCTGAAGTTAAGCCTAAGAAAAATGTGGCGATATACCCTTGTTTTTTATCCGTCGGTAATCTAATAATATTCGGCAAAGATATCTGAAATAAATCCAACATAGATAGTCCAAATACAATCACAACTATTCCCACAAAAATATAAGTAACCGGGTGCGAACTGACTGAACCAAAAAATTTTCCGGTTAAAGAGGCTAATAATCCTAATAAGGAATAGGTAATGGCTATACCCGTAACATAAATCAGACTTAAACTGAAACCTTTAATTCTAGAGCCGCCTGCCTTTAACCCGATATAGCCAGCAGTAATCGGTATAAGTGGATACACGCAAGGAGTAAGACTTGCGCCAATACCGCCTAAAAAGACCAAAAGAAAATCAAACGGATTTCCTGATACTCGCATCCAACCACCTCAGGTATCTCTTTTCGCCGGAAACTACTGGTAAAGCGATAATTTCCGGAACTTCGTAGCTATGCATTGATTTGACTAATTTCACAATTCTATTGAACTGGGAGGCCTTAGATTTTACAATTAAGAGTGTCTCTTTTGCCTTATCAATCTTACCTTGCCACCAGAAAAACGATTCTATTTTATCTATAATATTCACGCAGGCAACAAGCTTATCTTTTAAAAGACGCCTGGCAATATTTTGGGCTTCTTTTTTATCAGAGGCAGTGATAAATATTACGATGTGCATTTTTTAACTAATTGGGCTATCCTTGAACCTAACCTTACGCATTCTCTGGTCGCTCTGGCATCAGGCTCACCGATAGCTACTGGCCCGTAATGGTCTCCTTGCGGGTCACCGTGGATAATCATACCATGTATGAGCATGGCATTCAATATATCTAAAATAGTGGTTTCGTTACCTCCGGCGATATTGGCACTGGAAGAGAATGCCGCTCCTATTTTACCATCAAGTTTGCCGTGAAATTTTACTGAATCATCCAAGAGTTTCTTAATCTCTGCAGCCATTGTTCCATAATAAGTAGGTGAACCAATAATTATGGCCTCATATTTCAACAGCTCATCAACATTAACGTCTTTTACTGCTTTTATGATTGCTTCCATGCTCTCTTTGTTTACCCCTTCTGCAATAGACTCCGCCATCCTCTTGGTATTCCCCGTCTTAGAATAATAAATCACTAATACCCTGGCCATTGTTCCCTCCTTCAATGAGCACATAACTTATGAAGCAATTATTTTTAATATGCTCCGACATAAGTTATTTGTGCGAATTGAACCCCACACCCAGTTACTGCGTAGAGACCCTGCTTTAGTATCTGGGTGTGGGGTAAATTCAGCCAAACAACTTAGCTTCACTATCGTTCGCTAAGTTGTGGCTTCATTCACCTTCACTGACTTTATCCTGCCAAATTGCGCGCAGGTATCAAAGACGATGGTGGGATCTTCAGTAAAAATATGAATTTTTAGATTACAAGTTTTACCCACATCGTTGGGCGGCAGCTGCTGAACTTTAAGTCCCTCACCAAATTCCAGAAGAGAGTCCTCAATGATATCTATTGAGGGGTTTTGGACATTGAGGACAAATTCCAGATGATATTTCTGCATAAATATTGCTTTATAGTGCTTTTTCTAAAAAATAATGCTTGTATTGATTGCGCAGATTTTTAAAAAAGATTCCACAGATTAAAGACAGCGATATTATCTGTGTAATCTGCCTTTTAATCGGTGTAATCATAATATTATTTAGTTGATGAGGCTTTATAGCAAATTTAATATTTCAGGTAAAGCCACGCTTGCCTGGCCTCTAATATGATAATCGCATAAATCTGACATGGCGCTGGGTTCACTGTTTATCTCAATTAATTTTACCCCTCTTTGCTTAGCGCGTAAAGGCAAGGACGCTGCGGGGTATACCACTAATGAACTGCCCACAATCAAAAGAGAACTACATTCCTCTAGCCTTTGATAAGCCCGGGAAAGTTCATCTTCAGGTAGCATCTCGCCGAACAAAACAATATCTATCCGATAACGCCAACCGCAGCTACATCGAGGAAAATATCGACTTATTATTTTCAGTAATTGAATGCGCGAATCTCTTTTTCTTTTAAGTAGCTCAACCATTTCTCTTAATCTGTCTTTTTCTAAAGAGATGCTTTTCGAACAACCGCTACATCTTATCCTATAGGCATTGCCATGTAATTCAATCACATTGCGGCTTCCTGCCTGCTGATGGAGATTATCGATATTCTGAGTGATGACGCCGCTGAGTATTCCTTCTTTTTCTAAAGCAAAAAGAGCAAAATGTCCTGGATTAGGACGTGCCTTAAAAAGCAAAGAATAAAAATCTACGATAAAATCTACTAAACTTTGCGGTTCTCTTCTAAAAAGAGAGGCTAAACCTTCGTTATTCGCATAGGTTTCAGGGTCGTATTTCTCCCAAAGTCCGCCCTTTCCTCTAAAAGTAGGGATACCGCTCTCAGCAGATATACCAGCGCCGGTCAGACACGCCACTTTTCCTTTTTTAAAACTCTTTTTTATATAATCTCTTATTTCCCGAGATAACATTTAAATATCTTCACCTCAGCATCATCACCGACATCATCCTGCCGCAATAATTACCTTCGCGACGGTAAGAAAAAAATTCGCTGTTCCTACAGGATGTACAAACTTTAGAATCCAAGATATTTTTCTCTTTAACTCCTGAATCTAAAATCTTACTTTTATTTATTCCTACTAAATCCAAATAATAATGCCTGCCTTTTTCAACTAGATATCCAGGGAATAACCCTTGGAATTCCTCTCCCACTTCATAACAACATTCTCTTATTGCCGGGCCAAAACTTACGAATAAATTCTCCGGATGAGCATTAAACTTTACCTGCATTAGTGTTATAACTTTAACCGCAATATTCTCTTGGGTGCTTCGCCAACCCGCGTGAATTAAAGCAATGGCAGGAATTTTGGGGTCATATAAAAATATAGGGAGGCAATCCGCAGTAAATATCGCTAAAGGCAAATTTTCCCTATCCGTTATAAGAGCATCAGTATCAGCTAAGGCAGTATCATAAGCTAAGGCGCCCTTACCTTTATCCTCTTCTTGCACATATTTAGTTTTACTTCCGTGTACCTGCTTGGCGCAGGCTAAATCCAAATAATTGATCCCCAGACCACTTAAAAATACCTTGCGATTATTAGGCACATCTTTTGTATCTCCATATAACAAAGACATATTTTTATGGTGGCGGCTACTAAATGCAACAATCAGATTTAGAGAAGAGAAACCTTCAAACAAATAATATTCCTTTTGACTTAAGGGTACTGGCTCAAACATTAACCTTAACTATTTTACCTCTTGATTTCTCGCCTTGAATAATTTGGATTTGATGTTTCTTTACCTTGAGATACTCAGCCAATAAATCTATCAATTGGATATTGGCGAGATTGTCTTGTGGGGGTTTGGTTAAATAAACCTTCAGACGATCGTTTTCTCTTTTAATTAAGTTTCTACCGGCCCGAGGAATAACCCGAATATGTAAAATCACTTTTTTAGTGCTGCCTGGTAGGCGTCAATAATACTATATATACCTATTATACAAATTGAGACTAGACTTAAGAAGAATAATATCAACCCAAGAATCAAGACCTGATTAAAAATAATCTTGCCTAAGAACCACAGGGCAATGAACACACTGCCAATAATTAAAATTGTCATGCTTACTGCAGAAAAAAAGATAATCGTCAAACCTTTAAGAATCTGGCCGTTATAGAGCTGGCCCAAGCCATTAAAAACAAAAGAAAGAACTGCTGCTACTCCAGGATGCCCCTTATCAGTATTCATGCCTCCTCCTACTTCACCTCTATTTGTTTGGTATCCTGAATATTAGTCAATCTATCTGAAAATCTATCCAACCTCTTTTGGCTATCTTCGTATTTATTCCTGGCGTTTGCAAGATGCATGCCTAAAGTGTCAAAATCTTCTTTGAACTTATTGATTTCTATAGTAAGCGTGCTAAGATTTTTTAATATTGCCTTGGCATTCTCTTCTATTTTTAAACCCTTCAACCCTAGACAGATTACCTGAAGATAGGCATAGAAAGTATTTGGTGAAACAGGGATAACCTTGCGAGACATGCAATGGGAAAAAAGGTCTTCTTTAATGATCACTTCATAATAGACATTCTCGGCAGGTATATACATCAGCGCAAAATCATAGGTGTTTTCCTGGGGTAGGATATACTTTGCGGAAACTTCATCAACGCGATTTTTTACATCTTGAATAAATTTTTTACGGTATGAATTTTTCAGTTGTTCCTCTTGGGTATCCAGCATCTTCTGGAAATTCTCCAGGCTAAACTTCGCATCAATGGAAACCAGGCGTTCACCAAGACGAATTGCTGCATCCACAGCGTCACCAGACTTAAACCGGTACTGGGTGAAGTAATGCTCTTTGGGTAAAACTTGCGATAATAAATTTTCCAGTAGCGTCTCACCCATCTGCCCTCTAAATTTAGGTGCGCGCAAAAGCTCTTGTAAGCTCGTTATATTTTTGCTAACTTCAAGTATCTGGACATTGGTTGCCTCGAGTTTGCCTAATTGCTCTTTTACGCTGCCGAATACATTAGTGGCGCTACTTAAGCTTTGCCCGATACTATTATTTGCTGCCTGAAGAGTCTGATTCATCTGGTTTAATCGTTCATTAACCTGGGAGGAAATCTTCAGGACAATAAAAATTACCACTATTGCCAAAACCAGGAATAGTATTCCAATCAGCCAAGTCATAATATTATACGTACGCGGCCAGAAACTTAGCCCTGAAGGATGGAAATATGGACAATGGCCGCTTTAGTATCAACCGTAACACACTTCGGCCTAAAGGCTGAAGTAACCATAGGTTGATTATACCACTGTCTTTTGTTTCCTTAAAGCAGATAATCCTGCTTTATCCTTTTGAGGCTTCTAAAAATATTGGTCTTAATCTCCGGACAGACCTTCTCTAAATCCTGGATGATCTTAGTCATTTTGCTACGATTGGAGGTAAGTGAATTAGGACAGACGCACTTCTGGTGCGGAAAACCTGCTTGTTTGGCAAAACGGATAACCATCTCCTCTTCTACATAAGCAAGCGGCCTGATGACAACAATTTTACCCTTAAATAATTCCTGTTTTGGCGACATAGCCGAAATCTCACCGTGAAAAAATAAATTTAATAAAATGGTCTCCGCAATATCGTCTTTATGATGGCCTAAAGCTACTTTATTACAGCCAAAACGGTCGGCGGTCTCGAATAATGCCTTCCTTCTATTCCATGAGCACCAGAAGCAGTTTATATTTTTAAGGTTAGAATTCTTTAAAACACCCACCTTTTCAATGTGGTAAGGGACCTCGATTTTTTTAAAATATTTTTCTAAGGTCTTGGCAAATGAACGCGGATAACCCAAATCAATATGCACTGCCAGGAGTTCGTATTTTATGGGCACGAAACTCCTTCGGTCATTAAGAACGCGAAGCAGCGTCAGGCTATCTTTTCCGCCTGAGACTGCAACGGCTATCTTATCGCCTTCGGAGAGCATATCATAATCCGTAATCGCCTTACCTACGCGCTTAGAGATATAAAATTCTGTGCCTTCTAAGACTGCCATTTGCAATCCTTTATTTTAGGGTTTTGTTTTGCGCGTGCTGAAATTAATCAAATCCTCCCCGATGAAGCAATCATAGCCTTGATTTCTTTGTTTATTTGATGCTTTAATAGCTCTTCGAGAGAAATCGGGATGGTTAGAGACCAGTTCTTATCAGTGATTATGCCAGGGGTATTAATGCGGTATTGGTAAGGGTCGCCTTTAAAGATATCGGTAAGATACAGCCAGTCAATGATGGTATTTATGGAGAATATGGCGCTGGATTCTAAAGTTATTTTTAAAGCAGCTTTTAGGATTTCGCTATCGCATTTTTCTCTCATCGGACCTTTTAGCCCTAGATGCTTCCAGAGCTTTTCTTTCTCCCGATAACTGTTTTCGTATAAATCTATAAAATCTGCTAACTCTTCCTTTTTCTTGCCTAAAATCGTTACCAGTTTTTCTACCGAATCCACCCTATCCAGCCAGCGTAATCTGCCGTGACGTGAGCGCACCGAATCAAAGAGTTTATCTTTAGCGCTGTTAAAATCTATCTTTCGCTGGTCAGAGCATTTTCTTATAAAGAGCCCCTCATCAATGGTCCCAGCTTCATTCTCCCACCAGGCAGGCCAGTTAGTAGTATCGTGCGTGGACAGCATCGCCACTGAAAGAGAGCGAAAATCTTTGGGCTTAAGAAAATCATGGGCTGTTTTCCAGTCTTTTACCCAGCGCTGGACATCATTGCCGGGAATTCCGAATTTCTTCAAAGTATCAGTGCAAACCTTGGGGATTACTCCTAAATCTTCGGCGCAAAGAAGCATCCGGGTATTTTCCAGCATGGCCTTTAATA
>Ga0315273_10000923_pt1 | contig 32138 bp, 30 predicted proteins | sample YL17G02_0_MG_FD_205753 | JGI IMG/M metagenome (GOLD analysis project Ga0315273, IMG submission 205753) | Sediment microbial communities from Yellowstone Lake, YNP, Wyoming, USA - YL17G02_0 | ecosystem: Environmental > Aquatic > Freshwater > Lake > Sediment | place: USA: Wyoming | collected...
GTTGATCGGGGTCAGTCCGGGGACCGCTCAGGCGCAAGTGGAGCGCCCCGCAGCGCCAGCGCCACGGACCGTGGTCGAGCCGCTCACCCGCCAGGAGACCCGGATGCACGTCACGGTCTCGCCGGCGATCATGACCTTCCTGAAGAAGGCCAGGGCGGGGCAGTCACACGTTCAGCCAGGAGCGACCGACGAGCAGGTGCTCACCGCGGCGCTGGAACTGCTCATCGAGAAGCAGGAGAAGCGAAAGGCTTCCGTGCCGGCCAAGGTGAAGCGGGAGGTGAGGGCCCGCGACCAGGGCAAGTGCCAGGCAGCATGAAACGGCCGGCTCGCTGCGCGAGTGCGCGGATTAACCTCGGGGTCGGGAAGACCAACCGCGGCCAGAGCCGCAAGCGGAGGAGCCGGCCATGCAGAAGGTTATCACCTACGTTGGGTTGGACGTACACGCGGAGCGCATCGTCATGGCATCCCTGGAGGGCAAGTCCATGGACCCGGTCGTTCGGGACATTCCGAACGACGCGAAGGTCATTCGCCGCACCTTTCAGCGGCTGGCAAAGGAGGCGTACGAGTTGAGGTGCTGCTACGAGGCTGGACCGTGCGGCTTCGAGCTGCACAGGCAGCTCACGGCGATGGGCATCGCCTGCGAAGTCATCGCTCCGGGACTCATCCCGGTCCGGGCTGGCGATCGCGTCAAGACGGATCGGCGCGACGCGACCAAGTTGGCACGACTGTTCCGGGCGGGCGAACTGACGAGCGTCGCCGTACCGAGCGCCGACCTGGAGGCCGTGCGCGACCTCGTACGCCTGCGCGATAGCATCCGCAGGGACCTGACCGCCGCGCGGTCTCGGCTGCAGCACTTTCTCCTTCGGCACGGACGCTCCTATCGCTCTGGACAGGGCTGGACCAAGAGCTTTTGGATTTGGCTCCGAGCCCAAGCATTCGACCGGGAATGCGAGCGGCTGACGTTCGAGAGCTACGTTCACGAGGTCGAGCATCAAATGGCTCGCCGCGCCGACGTAGACGCAGAGATCGAACGCGTGGCCCGCTCCGAACCATACGCAGTACCCGTCGCCAGGCTCTCCTGTCTTCGAGGCTTTGCCACCCTGAGCGCGCTGGCACTCCTCGCCGAAATCGGTGACTTCCGCCGGTTCCAGACTCCACGTGAGCTGATGTCCTTCGTCGGCCTCGTACCGAGCGAGCGATCAAGCGGCGCTTCCGTGCAGCGTGGCCGCATCACGAAGACTGGCAACAGCCTCGTCCGACGCATTCTCGTCGAGGCGGCATGGCACTACCGCCACCGGCCCGTCTTCGGCCCGCTCGCCAGGAAGGCCGTCGAAGGTCAAACACCTCAGACGGTCGAGTACGTGCGAAAGGCCCACACTCGGCTGCACCGCCGGTACACCCGCCTGGTGAGCCGTGGCAAGAAATCACAGGTCGCGGTCACGGCAATCGCTCGCGAGCTCTGCGGCTTCACCTGGGGCCTCATGGTCGCCATTCCGTAATTGAACGACGAACTCATCAAGGAAAGGAGGTCGTGCAGGGCGAGCGCGAGCGACGGTCGGTCGGGGGCCACGAAAGGAGAATCCTCGAGGCCATTGGGCGACAGGCGCCTTCGGGCTCCGGACTCGCGTGTGTCAGGCTGAGGCAGCTCCAGACGGCTCACTGTCATGCGGCTCTACCCTTTGGGCAATCCGCGAATCCTAGTGTGACTCGTCGTCGGTGCTTCCCCGCCCGGCCGCCGCTTGGGCTCGCCCTGCACGAACGGAACGAAAGCAACGGCCCCGATTGACACCCCGTTTCATCCTAGTGGCCCGTGGTGGGCGGGGGAGTGTGCGGCTCCACGGTGCGGCTGGAGGTGGATCACGTGATGCCGCGTGGAAAGGGAGGGCCGTCCACGGTGGAGAACTGCAGGATCCTTTGCAAACCGCATAACCTGGAAGCCGCGCGCCAGGTGTACGGCGACGGCTGGATGGACCAGTTCACCAACGGTGCAGGGGGAAACGTACCGGTCGTCCGTGAAGCAGCCTTGTAGCCGGGGCCACCATGCGCCGCCTGAGGAATCTTCGTTCCAGCGGAGGGGCGACCTGCGCGCGCTTGCCAACCGGCCGCCCCGGTGCGACCCTTCGCCTTCGTGCAGGACCCCCACGAGCCAATCGCCGGTGCGCGACCCCGCCTCCGTCTTTCGGAGCGGCTCGGGGCCACGCTGCTGCTCGCCACCGCGGCCGTGGTCACGGCCTTCCTGGCCATTCCGGGCTCGCCGCCGGAGGTCCCGGGCGAGGAGTCCCTGGGGCTGCCGGCGCCGGCGACCTTGCGGGCCACCCGCGACCTCGCCATCCCCGACGAGGAGGGCACGCGTCGGCGGCAGGACGAGGCGGCCTCCGAGGAGCCGCGCGTCTTCGACCACGATCTCCTGGCCGGGGAGGAGGTCGCGGCTCGCGTCCGCGGCGCCTTCCAGCTCATGCGCGCCACCGAGGCGCAGGCGGCGGCGCGGCGGGGCGTGGGCCGAAGGGAGAGCCGCGCAGACCAGGCCGAGCTGGCGAAGGCCCATGCGGCGAGCCGCGACGACTTCGCATCGCGGCTCCAGCTCTGGGTCGGCGACCCCAGCTTCGCGGCACTCGCCGAGGCCCGCTTCGGCGAGCCCGTCGAGGAGACGATCGTCTTGCTGACGCGGAGAAGCCTGGCCGGTCCGGTGGTCGAGGACCGCTCGTTGCTCGCCGCCGACCGGGAGCGAGGCATCCGGATCCGGGACGTGCGCGCTGGCACCATCCGCGGCGAGCGGACCGTTCGGGACCTCCAATCCCTGGAGGACCTCGCGGGCGCACGCGCCAGCCTGGAGCGGTCCGCCATCGCGCTTCCCGACGTCCCTCCGCGCCTGCGGAGTGCAATCGCCACCGTCGCCATCGACCTGCTCCGCCCGTCGCTCGTCCTCTCCCAGGCCGAGACCGAGAGGCGCCGGCAGGTCGCCGCCGCCGGGATCGCGCCGGTGGTGATCCCGGTCCGGCGCGGCGAGGTGGTGGTCCCGGCCGGCGAGCGGATCGAGCGGCGCCACCTGGCCGTCCTGCGCGGCATGAAGGAGCAGAACAAGCTCTTCGACCGGGCCGCCATGCGGGTCGGGGCCGGCGTGCTCGTCGGGATCTCGCTGGTCGTGCTCTGGGCGGCGGCGGCTCGACTGGGCGGGTCCATCCGGCCGCGGCGGCGCGGCGCGCTGCTCCTCTCCGGCCTCTACCTCGCCATGCTCGGGGCCTCGGCCGCGGGCGCCATCGTCGCCGACCTCCTTCACGACCAGCTCCAGCCACTGGGAGTCGAGAGCTTCTCGCTGCTCGTGCCGGTCCCGGCCGGAGCGGCGGTGGCCGCCATGCTTCTCTCGCCGGCCGCAGGCGTCCTGCTTGCCATCGCCGCGGGGGCAGCGGTGGGCCTTCTGGGCGGGCCGTCGGTGGTCCTGGGTCTTCAAGTCACCCTGGCGTCGGTGGCCGCGGCGCTCCTGCTCGCGCGCGCGCAGCGCCGCCGCCACGTCTGGCGCGCCGGCCTGGCCGTGGGATTCCTTCAGGCGACGCTGGTCGCCGCGGGCTGGCTCTTCGCCGGCCGGGCCCGCTTCGAGCTGCCCCCGGTCGACCTGGCCACGGCGCTCGGCGCCACCTTCCTGTCCGGGGCGGTGCTCCTTCCGCTGGTCGCGGTCACGGTCGTGCCGCTCCTCGAGCGGCTTCTGGGGCTGGCGAGCGACATCCGGCTGCGCGACCTGGCCAGCCTGAACCACCCCGCGCTGAAGGAGCTGATCGTCCAGGCGCCCGGGACCTGGCACCACTCGGTGGTGGCGGGCGGGCTGGCCGCGGCCGGGGCCGACGCCATCGGGGCCGACGCGCTGCTGGCGCGGGTGGGTGCGCACTACCACGACCTGGGGAAGGGGAAGGACCCCGCGTCGTTCATCGAGAACACCCGCGGGGAGAACCGTCTGGCCGAGCTGCCGCCGAAGGAGGGCGCGGCGAAGGTGCGGCGCCACGTCGACGACGGCGTGGCCATCGCGCGGCGCTGGGGGCTTCCGCGCGCGGTGGCGGAGATCGTGGCGCAGCACCACGGGACCCGCCTCGTCTCCTTCTTCTGGTCCAAGGACCGCCGGCCCGCCGAGGACGAGGGCGACCTCGATCCCGTCTTCCGCTACGCCGGCCCGCGGCCGCAGACCCGTGAGGCCGCCCTGGTCATGATCGCCGACGCCTGCGAGGCCTCCTCGCGCGAGCTGCCCGAGCCCACGCCGGAGAAGCTGCTCCACCTGGTGCGGCGTCGCATCGCCGAGATCGTCGACGAGGGGCAGCTCGACGAGAGCGAGCTCACCATCGGCGACCTAGAAGCCATCGCTCGCGCCATGGCGAGCGCCCTCGATCTCGTCTACCGGGCCCGCTCGGCCGGGAGCGGGCAGGCGCCGCCGACGCCGGACCGCTCGGCGCCCCTCCAGCTCGTCCGCCCGTGACCATCGAGCTGCGCAGCGAGCACCCGTCCGGCCCGGCTCTCTCGCGCCATGTTCGGGCGCGCGCGCGCGCGCTGCTCGCCGCGCTGGGTCGCCCCGGGTCCTCCCTCTCCATTCTCCTCACCACCGACGGTCGGATCCGGACCCTCAACCGGCGCTGGCGATCGGTCGACCACGCCACCGACGTGCTCTCCTTCCCGGCCCACGCTCCGGCCGGCCGCGGTCCCGACCTGGGCGACCTCGCCATCTCCCTCGACACCGCTCGCCGCCGCGCCGCCCGGGCCGGTCGGAGCGTGGGCGCCGAGGTCGATCGCTACCTCGTCCACGGACTGCTCCACCTCGCCGGACACGATCACCAGAGGCCGGCCGAGGCGCGCGAGATGGCCCGGCTCGAGGACGAGCTGCTGGGCCAGGCCGGGATGGTCGCCGACGCGCTCGGGCGGCGGCCGGGGATTCGATGACGAGCCGCGCCTCACGTTTCGCGCTTGCGGCCATGGGCGGATTGCTGGAGGCCCTGGCCTTGCCGCTGGTCGTGCCCGGCCTGTCGCTCCGGCAGGTCGATCCCGGCGGGGCGCTGGAGTGGCTCGCCTGGGTGGGGCTCGTGCCCGCGCTGGTGGCGCTCCAGGCGGCGTCCGGGCCAGGGGAGGCGGCGCTTCTCGGCCTGGTGGCCGGGGCCTCGGCCTTCTACGCGGCCATCTACTGGGTGAGCCACGCCATGACCGCATTCGGCGGCCTCTCCACCGGCGTGGCCTTCGTGGGGTTGTCGGCCCTGGTGCTCTACATGGCGGCCCACTGGGCGCTCGCCTTCTGGGCCTCCTTCACGGTGGGTCGACGGACGAAGATTCCACAGTGGGTGAATCTGCCGCTGATCTGGGTGGCCACCGAGCTCTCGCGAAACTACCTCTTCACCGGCTTCCCCTGGGCCAACCTGGGCTACACCCAGGTCCGCAACGCGCCGGTGGCCCAGCTGGCAGCCCTGGGCGGCGTCTACGCCCTGGCCGGCCTGGTGGTGCTCGTGAACGGCGTGGCCGCGGCCTGGTGGCGGAGCTGGCGCTCTCCGGGGACGGCGCCCGCCCGGCGCCCCTGGCGAGCCACCGCGGTGGCCGGGCTCGTCCTGGCCGGAACGCTGGGGTGGGGGACCTGGCGCCTCGCCCAGGTCCGCCGCGAGATGGCCTCGGCACCCTGGGTGAAGATCGGCCTGGTCCAGGCCAACGTGAGTCAGGCGGTGAAGATGCAGGGGCCGCGGCACGCCGAACGCATCATCGGCCGGATGTGGCCGCTCACCCGGGAGGCGGACGCGCAGGGAGCCGTCTTCGTGGCCTGGCCCGAGGCATCCTGGCCGTGGGCGCTCTCTCCGTCGCTCGCAGATCTCCACGCCGTGGCCCCGGATCTCGAGCCGCTCCGGCAGGCCCACCTCCTCCTCGGTGCCGCCACCGTTCGCTGGGTGCCCTCGCCCGGGGGGCGCGTCGCGCAGGTGGAGAACTCGGTCTTCCTCCTGGCCCCGGACCTTCGAGTCCTCGACCGCTACGTGAAGCACCACCTGGTCCCGTTCGGCGAGTACGTGCCGCTCCGCGAATGGCTGCCCTTCCTCCGCTCCGTGGTGCCCAACATGGCCCCGATGGCGGCCGGCGGCCGGCTGGAGGTGATGTCCTTCGAGAGCGGCGGCCGGCGGATCTCCTTCGCCCCGATGATCTGCTTCGACGCCATCTTCCCCGAGGTGGCGCGCACCTTCGCCCTGCAGGGTGCCGACTTCCTCGTCAACCCCACCAATGACGCCTGGTACGGCTACTCCTCGGGCCCTTACCAGTTCCTCGCCATCGTGCGCTTGCGCGCTGTGGAGACGGGGCGGGCGGTGGCGCGCCCGGCCTACTCCGGCGTGAGCGCCATCGTCTATCCGACCGGAGAGCTGGCGCCCGGTGTCCTCGAGGTCGGCCCGGTCGATCCGGCGCTGGCGCCCGACCCGGACGAGCCGCCTCGGCTGCTCCTGGGCGAGCTGCCCATCTTGCGAGGGCGCACGCCCTACACTAGATTCGGCGACCTCTTCGCGTGGGGCTGCGTCGCCGCCTCGGTCCTCATGCTCGGCGCGGCACTGCTGCGGCGCCCCATCCGCCAGAACGGCCAGGAGTGAACGGACCCCATGCCCTCCCCGATCGCAGAGCGACTGAACGACATCGACCGGCGCCTGGAGGGGCTCCGGGGGTCGCTTTGACGTCGAGCGGAAACGCTCCCGCATCGCCGAGATCTCCCGCCTTGCCGAGGACCCCGGCTTCTGGACGGAGAACCAGAAGGCCCAGGCGCTCCTGAAGGAGAAGGCAGGGCTGGAGGCCACCGCGTCCGACTTCGACCGGACCTTCGCCGCGCTGCAGGACGCCCGCGCCCTCGACGATCTGGCCGAGGAGGCGCGTGACGACGAGGCCCGGGCCGAGGCCGCCTCCCACGCCGACGAGGTGGGGCGGCAGGTCGAGCGCCTGGAGTTCCGCCGCATGCTCTCCGGCGCCCACGACGCCGCCAACGCCATCGTCGAGGTGAAGAGCGGAGCCGGCGGGGTCGAGGCCATGGACTGGGCGGCCATGCTCTACCGGATGTACGTGCGCTACTGCGAGCGGAAGGGATGGGAGGTCGAGCCGGCCGACCTGGTGGCCGGCGAGGAGGCCGGGATCTCCAGCGCGTCCTTCATCGCCCGCGGCGAGTACGCCTACGGCTTCCTCAAGGCCGAGCGGGGTGTGCACCGCCTGGTCCGCATCAGCCCGTTCGACTCCGCGGCGCGCCGCCAGACCAGCTTCGCCGCGGTGGACGTGACCCCCGAGATCGACGACGACATCGTCATCGACATCAAGGAGGCCGACGTGCGGATCGACACCTACCGCTCCTCGGGCGCGGGCGGCCAGAAGGTGAACAAGACCGACTCGGCCGTCCGCCTCACCCACATCCCCACCGGCATCGTGGTGGCGGTGCAGAACGAGCGAAGCCAGCAGAAGAACCGGGGCGTGGCCTGGAAGATCCTCCGCTCGCGCCTCTATGACCTCGAGGAGCGGACGCGGCAAGCGGCCCGCGACATCGAGGAGGCGAAGAAGAAGGACATCGACTTCGGATCTCAGATCCGCAGCTACGTGCTCCAGCCCTACCGGCTGGTGAAGGATCTCCGCACCGGCGTCGAGACCGGCAAGGTGGACGACCTCCTCGACGGCGATCTGGACGGCTTCATCCAGCCCTATCTACTTGGCGTGCGGCGCACCGACCGGGTGGTCGACGAGTAGTGCGCGGTGCTACGTCGGCGCGTAGGCGATGGGCAGGCGCGCCTGGAAGAACCGCTCGATGGCGTCCACCGCCCATCCGGGCACTCCGTGGAGCTTGACGCCGCATCCGGCTGGCTGCCGCCCGGTGGTGGCCGACTTCGCGCGCAGGAACGCCACCTCCCCGTCGAGCTCGAGCTTGCGCCCGTCGGCGAGGCCGAGGTGCACCTGCACCCGCGTCCCCACCGCGGGCGGCATGGAGGTGGCGATGAAGACGCCGCCCGAGTCGATGCGCCGGGTGACGCCCACGTAGAAGTTGTGCTCCGAGACCAGGCTGACGCTCACCTCGACCCGCGCGTTCATGGGCGGCCGGCGATGCTCCCCGATCAACTCATCGTCGATGAGGGCCATCAGATCCGGGGAGGGGCGAGCCGGCGCCCGCGGCGGCGGCTCGTCTCCCGCCGCCAGGGCAAGGTCGACGGCCGGGGCGGCGGCCGCCCGGTGCGGCTGCGGGGCGGGCGGGGGAGGGATCAGCGCCGGGGCGCGGTGCGGTTCTAATGGTCGAGCCGGCGGCCGCGACGGCCCCGCCTCGACGAGGAGGGCCGGGAACACCAGGACGTCGGCGCGCGACAGCGCCCGCTCGGCCCCGGCCACCGCGGCGAGCGGCTCCACCACCTCGCGCGACGGGGCCACCATCACCACCCGGATGCCGGCTCGCGAGGCGCCCTGGGCGGTGGTGAGCGCCGCGCCCCACGAGGCGCCGGGGGAGGGGGGGAGCACGAGCACGACGATCTGGGGAGACACGGCCCGGATCATCGTCTCCAGATCGCCGGGCCCAGGGGCGACGTAGAGCGCCCAGCCCGAGGCCTCGGCGTGGACGTGGAGCGCCGATGCGAGCTCGGCGTCCGAGCCCACGATCAGGATCCGCGTCGAGCCGGCCCCGGCGACGGTCACGCGGGACGGCCCCCGGTCTCGATGAGGATGCGCCGTTCCAGGTCGGCGCGGTTGGTGGCGTTTCCGAGCGCGGTGTCGAGGGAGATGCGGCGGGCCTCGTGGAGCTTGTAGAGGTACTGGTCGAAGGAGTGCATGCCCAGATCGGCGCCGGCCGTCTCCATGTACGGCTTCACCTCCTTGATCCGGGCGGCGTCGCGGATCATCTCCCGCACCGTGGAGGTGGCGAGCAGGGCCTCGACCGCCGGAATGAGGCCGGCCGCGTCGGCGCGGAGCAGGAGCCGCAGCGCGACCACCGCCTGGAGGTTGTCGGCGAGGCGGGCCCGCACCGTCTCCTGCTCGTCGGAGGGGAAGAGCCCGACCAGCCGCCCGATGGCCCGCGGCACGTCGGGGGTGTGGAGCGAGGTGATGACGAGGTGGCCGGTCTCGGCCGCCTTGAGGCAGATGTCGGCAGACTCCCGGTCGCGGAGCTCGCCCACCATGATCACGTCCGGGTCCTGGCGGAGCGCGGCGCGCAGCGCGTCGGAGTAGCTGGCGGTGTCGGAACCCACCTCGCGCTGGATGACGAGCCCGCGCCCCGACGAGAAGATGAACTCGATGGGGTCCTCCACCGTCACCACGTGGAGCCGCTCCTGCTGGATGATGTGGTTGATGATGGCGGCGATGGTGGTGGACTTGCCGTTGCCGGTGGCGCCGCTCACCACGACGAGGCCGCGGCGGGCCTCGGCGATGGTGGAGACCACCGAGGGGAGGTTGAGCGTGGCGAAGTCGGGCACGGTGAACGGGATGGTGCGCATCACCGCGCCCCAGCTCCCGCGCTGCTTGAAGATGCTGGCCCGGAAGCGGGACACGCCCGGCAGCGAGTAGCTGCGGTCCACCTCGCGGAAATCGAGCGGGCCGAAGCCCGAGCCGGGCGCCTGCAGGACGAAGTTGGCGATGGCCTCGGTGTCGGCGTGGGTGAGCGGCGCGACCTTGGCCGCGAGCAGCTCGCCGTAGACGCGGTAGGTGGGTGGGTATCCCACCTCGAAGTGCACGTCGCTGGCCTGTCTTTTCACGGCCAGCTGCAGATAGGAGTGGAACATCTCCTCGCTCAGAGGCCCCTGGGACGGTTCCATCGAGCCAGTGTAGCCCGCGACGAGTGGCGGGGGAATCTCACGTGTGGTTCCATGGGGCAGATGCTGGCGTCCGTCGACGAAGCCGCGCGTTTGCTCGAGGGGGCGGGCTACCTGCCCTCCCGCGAGATCGCCACGTCCGTCTTCCTGGCCGAGCGATTGGAGAAGCCGCTCTTGGTGGAGGGGCCGGCCGGTGTGGGGAAGACGGAGCTCGCACTGGCCCTCGCTGCCGCCACCGGCCGGAAGCTCCTTCGACTCCAGTGCTACGAGGGGCTCGACGAGGCCAAGGCCGTCTACGAATGGGAGTACGGCAAGCAGTTGCTCTACACGCAGATGCTGAAGGAGCGCATCGGCGACACGCTGGCCGGCGCACGCACGCTCTCCGAGGCCGCCGACCGGCTCGACGCCGAGGGCAACGTATTCTTCAGCGAGCGCTTCCTCCTCCCACGGCCGGTGCTCCAGGCGGTCATGAGCGACGTGCCGGCGCTGCTGCTGGTGGACGAGGTGGACAAGGCCGACCCCGAGTTCGAGGCCTTCCTTCTCGAGGTGCTGGCCGATCAGGCGGTCACCGTGCCCGAGCTGGGCACCATCCGGGCCCGCCACCCGCCGCGACTGGTCCTCACCTCCAACGCCACCCGCGAGCTCTCCGACGCACTCCGGCGCCGATGCCTGCACCTCTTCATCGACTTCCCCTCCCAGGAGCGGGAGCTCGCCATCGTCCGCTCCCGCATCCCCGGCGTTCCCGAGGAACTGGCGCGGCAGTCGGTGGCCGCCGTGGCGGCGCTGCGCGCCATGGACCTCAAGAAGGCCCCGTCGATCTCCGAGACCCTCGACTGGATCCGCTCGCTGGTGCTCCTGCAGGCCCATGTCCTCGACGGACGGGTGGTCTCCGAGACGCTGAACGTCCTTCTCAAGCACGAGGCCGACCTGGCCGCGGCGCGGCCGCGCGTCGACGAGGTGGCCCGCGGGGTGATCCCTGCCGGCCGGTGATCCGCCATGTCGGGCCCCCGACTGCTCACCTCGCGCCTGCTCGGGGGCTTCCGGCATGGATTCACCACCCGTGAAGGAGGGGGCTCGCGTGGCCCGTTCCGCTCGCTCAACCTCTCCGCGTCGGTGGGCGACGACCCGGAGCGGGTCCTGGAGAACTGGGAACGGCTCCGGCAGGCGACCGGGCTCGCCTTCGCCCGGGTCCGGCAGGTCCACGGATGCCGGGTCGTCGAGGCGGACGCGGGAGCGGAGCCCGGCGAGGAGGCCGACGCCGTGATCTCCGCCTTCCCGGGAGTCGCCGCCAGCGTGTCGGTGGCCGACTGCGCCCCGGTGCTCATCGCCGATCCCCGGAGCGGTTCGGCGGCGGCGGTTCACGCCGGCTGGCGTGGAACGCTCGCCCGGGTCGCGGCCGAGGGGGTGCGGGCCCTGGTGGAGCGTCACGGTGCCCGGCCGTCCGACCTCCTGGCCGCGATCGGTCCCAGCATCGGGCCGTGCTGTTTCGAGGTCTCCCGGGAACTGGCGGTGCGCTTCCGGGACGAACTCGGGGCCGCCACCGGAAACCCCAGGAATCTCGGGTCTCGAGCCGACCTCTGGCTGGCAAACGAGCAGATCCTGAGAGCTGCTGGCCTGGCCCGGCGGCGAATCGAGGTCCTCGGTCGCTGCACCTCCTGCGAGGATGACGTCTTCTTCTCCCACCGGCGCGACCAGGGTCGCACCGGACGCCACCTGGCCTTCATCGCCCCGGTTTCTTGACTGTGACGCGTAGCCGCCCGAGAATTCTCAAGGATTTGCTCCAGGCCACCACCAGCGCCGCTGCCGCGGCACTCCTTCTTCTGACCGGCTGCTCGTCGGGCGAGGCCTCGCTGCGCCCGGACGTCGACTCGCTGCGGGCGGAGATCCGCACCCTGCAGCGGGAGAACGGCGACCTGGTCAGGCGGGTCGAGGCCATGGGAACCCAGCTCGACGTCCTTGCCGCCCGCTCCGCGACGGCCGCTGCCGCAGCGCCGCTCGTACCGGCCCACCTCACGGTGGTCCGCCTCCCACAGCCGAAGGCGCCGCCCTTCAAGGCCCAGAAGTCACCCGCCGTCCCGACCAGCACGCCCATCCAGGAGCCCTCGACCACGGCGCTGGCGGCGCTGGGCGGTGGAGGCAAGGCCCTCGGGGCCGAGTCGCAGGCCGCCCTGGACGCGGCCCTCGCCCTGGCCGGACTCCCGCGAGCCCGCGCGCTCGAGAAGTTCACCGACACCTATTCCGGCCACCTGCGGGCCGCCGATGCGCTGGTCGATGCCGCACGGACCCGCGACATCGCCGGCGACCCGGACGGATCGTGCGAGGACTATTCTCGGGCCGTGGCCGAGTACCCGGCCGCGCGGGCCCGGGCCGAAGCCCTCGAGGGGCTGGCCGCCTGTGAACAGAGAAGGGGCCGGCCGGACGAGGCGAAGCGCCTCCTGGCCCGCTTCGCCAAGGATTTCCCCGATTCACCCGCCGGCAAGCGCGCACGTGAGCACGCACCGGCGGTGCAAGGAGCCGCGCCATGAGCCACTGGAAGATTGCCGTCCTCCTCACCGCTCTCCCGGCGGTCGCCTTTCCCCAGGCCAACGCCCTCGACCAGGCTCGAGGAGCCGGAGCCGTGCAACAGGCCGGGGTAGACCGCACCACCAAGGTCATCGACGCCGGGCTGGCGGAACCGCCGCCGACGGCAGCCCCCCAGACCGTGAACCTGAACCAGGCCGCCGATCGGCTCGAGGGCGTGGCGGTGGAGTCGGCGCCGTCCCCCGCGGCGCGCGCAACCGGCGAGGCCGTCCCCGAGAGCTACGTGATCCGGCGCGGCGATACCCTCTGGGACCTCTCGAGCCGCTACCTGGACAGCCCGTGGTACTGGCCCAAGCTCTGGTCGTACAACCCGCAGGTCGAGAACCCGCACTGGATCTATCCCGGCAACCCGCTGCGTCTGGCCCCGGCCGGCGCCCAGGCCCCGGCCCGAGTCGATTTCATCGTCGTCGACGATGCCGCGCCGCCCAAGGAGCTCGACGACCTGACCCGAGGCAACATCGACCGCGCCGAGATGATCGGCGACGAGGACACCGTATCGGTCGGCGGTCCCTACACCGTCGGTGGCATGCGCGCCAGGGGCCCGGCCGTGCTCCGCAACAGCTTCGTCACCTCCAACCAGCTCGAGGCGTCGGGCAAGGTGGTGGCCGCCTTCGAGGAGAAGATGATCCTCACCACCGGCGACCGGATCTACGGCCGCTTCCAGGATCCCGACGCTGTTAAGGTCGGCCAGAAGTTTTCCGTCTACCGGACCGAGGGGAGAATCATCCACCCGGTCACGAACCGCTTCTTCGGATGGAAGACGGTCATCCTGGGAACCGCCCGGGTCACCGCAGTGGAACCGGGCAAGGCCGCCTCGCTGGTCATCACCTACGTGAACGACGGCATCGAGCGCGGCGACATGATCGGCCCGGAGGTGGAGCAGGCCAGGAGGCCGCTGTTCGTTCGCCCGAACCGCTCGGCGCTCGACGGCTTCGTCATCGGCGTCCAGCCAGCCATCGTCTCCGGCGCCGCCGAGTTCAACGTGGTCTACCTCGACAGGGGCAAGGCCGACGGCGTCGAGGTGGGGAACACCTTCGAGGTGGTGCGCAGCGGCGACCCTTTCCTGGAGCCCATCGACAGGCCGCTCAACACGCCGGGGCTTCCCCGCGAGGTGATCGGCCACGTGGTGGTCTTCGACGCGCAGGAGCGCGCCTCGTCGGCCTACGTGCGCCGGAGCATCCTGGAATTGCTGGTGGGAGACCACGTGGAGATGCGTCCCGCTGCCGGGGGCGAGCCCGTGAAACAGGGCGGTTAGCTCTCATTCAGGGGAGCGGCTTCCGGGGGCGTCGCTTGACCTCCCCGGCTGCGGTGCGTATATGACCCCGCCGCATGAGGGCCGCTCGTACCATCCGCCGCGGTGAGGAGGGATGGCCACGGGCCCTCGACCTCCTCTCCGATTCTCCGGAGTTTCTCCGGGTGCGCGGCGCGTTGCCGGTCGGCGGTGAACGGGCCGTGGCCGTGGTGGGCTCCCGGAGCGCCGGCGCCGCCGGCCTGGAGATGGCGCGCCGTCTGGGCAAGGCGGTGGCACGGGCGGGCGCCTGGGTGATCTCCGGGGGCGCGGTGGGCATCGACGCGGCGGCTCACGCCGGCGCGATCGAGGGGGGAGGCCGGACGGTCGTGGTGCTCGGTGGCGGGCTCGACCACCTCTATCCGGCGGTGAACCGTGGGCTCTTCGCACGGGCCGTGGAGTCGGGAGGGGGGCTCGTCGCCGAGGTGGACGACTGGACGCGCGCCGAAATCTGGCGCTTCCCCCGGCGCAATCGCATCGTGGCCGCCCTGGGCGAGGCCACGGTGGTGGTCCGGGCGGGTGCCGGGAGCGGCGCGCTGCTCACCGCCCGGCACGCGGCGCGGATCGGCCAGCCGGTCTGGGTGGCCGCCGACGTGACGGGTGTCGAAGGGGAGGGGCTCCGGTGCCTCGCCGCCGAAGGGGCGGCGGAGTTCCGGACGGCGGCGGAACTGGCCGCGGCTCTGCGGCTCGAGCCGGTGGCAGAGGTCGGCCCGGCGGCGCCGGACCCGGCGGGGCTGGTGGGGATGGCAGCGGCTCTGTGGGAGGCGCTCGACGTCGAGCCCCGGGGCCCCGACGAGGTGGCGCGACGCGCCGGGGTCGGTCCGGGCGCGGTGCTGGCGGGACTGATGGAGCTCGAGTTGCTCGGGCTCGTGGAGCGGAGGCCGGGTCGCGGATTCGCCCGGCGCGCAGGCTGAGCACAAGGAGAGTGATGGCCACGGCAGCCAAGAGCAGCACGAGCAAGGCGACGAAGGCGGCGAAGGCCGCGAAGACCGCCAAGGTCGCGAAGACCCCCAAGGTCGCGGCGGCGGCGAAGACCCACAAGGTCGCGCCGGGCAAGTCGCGGGGCGCCAAGGGCACGCTCGTGGTCGTCGAGTCGCCGGCCAAGGCGAAGACCATCAAGAAGTACCTGGGGCGGTCCTTCGAGGTGCTCGCCTCGGTGGGCCACATCCTGGACCTTCCCAAGTCCAAGCTCGGCGTGGACGTCGACAATGGATTCGAGCCCCAGTACGTGGTCATCCAGGGCAAGACCAAGGTGGTCTCGGACATCAAGAGGGCGGCCCGGAATGCCGAGCACATCCTGCTCGCCACCGACCCCGACCGCGAGGGTGAGGCCATCGCCTGGCACCTCTCCATGGAACTCGGCGCCCCGGGCGGCGACGATCGGATCCAGCGGGTCCTCTTCAACGAGATCACGAAGGGCGCGATCCTGGCCGCCATCGAGAAGCCCGGCCAGCTCGACCGCAAGAAGTACGACAGCCAGCAGGCGCGCCGCATCCTCGACCGGCTGGTGGGCTACCGGATCAGCCCCATCCTCTGGAAGAAGGTGAAGCGCGGCCTCTCGGCAGGGCGCGTGCAGTCGGTGGCGGTCCGCCTGGTGGTGGACCGGGAGCGGGAGATCGAGGCCTTCGTCGCGGTCGAGTACTGGACCCTCGACGCCGACCTGGCGGCGTCCCTGCCCCCCGAGTTCCGGGCCCGGCTGGTGAAGGTGGACGGGCGCAAGTCCGAGCTCACCAACGGCGAGACCGCCAATGGCCTCGCCGCCGAGCTCGGGAAGGCCCGCTTCACCGTCGCCGCGGTCGATCGCAAGGAGCGGCGCCGCAACGCACCGCCCCCGTTCACCACGGCGAAGCTGCAGCAGGAGGCGGCGAACCGGCTCGGGTTCAGTGCCAAGAAGACCATGACCCTCTCGCAGAAGCTCTACGAGGGCGTCGATCTCGGCGAGGACGGAACCACCGGCCTCATCACCTACATGCGCACCGACTCGGTCCGGCTCGCGCCGGAGGCGGTCCTGGCCGTGCGGGGGTACATCGGGAGCCACTACGGGAAGGACTACGTCCCGGAGACGCCCAACGTCTTCAAGACCAAGCAGAAGCAGGCCCAGGAGGCCCACGAGGCGGTCCGTCCCACCTCGCTCGACTTCCCGCCCGAGAAGGTGGCGCTTCACCTCGACGCCCAGGGCGAGAGGGACATGAGCCGGCTCTACGAGCTCATCTGGAACCGGTTCGTCGCCTGCCAGATGCTGCCGGCCGTCTATGACCAGACCGTGGTCGACGTGCAGGCCGACCGTGCCACCTTTCGTGCCACCGGGTCGGTGCTCAAGTTTCCGGGCTACCTGGCGGTGTACGGCGAGGCCCTCCCGGAGGACGAGGCGGGGGCCGAGCCCGAGAAGGAGGGCGAGGACGGCGCCCGCGACAAGGCCGACGACCGCTCGCTCCCACCGCTCGAGGCCGGGCAGGACCTCCGGCTCGTCCGGCTGCTCCCGGAGCAGCACTTCACCCAGCCGCCGCCCCGTTTCAACGAGTCGTCGCTCATCAAGGAGCTGGAGGAGAAGGGGATCGGCCGCCCGTCCACCTACGCGAGCATCCTCTCCACCATCCAGGACAAGGGCTACGCGGAGAAGGTCGAGCGGGTATTCAAGCCCACCCACCTGGGGCTCGTGGTCACCGACGAGCTCGTGAAGGCCTTCCCCAGCGAGCTCGACGTGGCCTTCACGGCCGGGATGGAGGAGCGGCTCGACGAGGTCGAGGAGGGCACCGTGAGCTGGCAGGCGGTGCTGTCCGAGTTCTGGGAGCGCTTCAAGGTAGACCTGGCCAGGGCCGACGAGGGGATGCGGGACGTGAAGGCCCAGCAGACGCCCACCGACGTCCCCTGCGACAAGTGCGGCAAGCTCCTGGTGATCAAGTGGGGGCGGAACGGTGAGTTCCTGGCCTGCCCCGGCTATCCGGAGTGCCGGAACACCATGAACTTCCGTCGCGAGGGCGAGGCCATCGTCCCGATGAAGGAGGAGGAGGTCCTCACCGACGAGAAGTGCCCCGAGTGCGAGGCGCCCATGGTGATGAAGCGAGGGCGCTTCGGCCGCTTCTTCGCCTGCACCCGTTACCCGGAGTGCAAGGGGACGAAGTCGGTCCCGCTCGGCGTGCCCTGCCCCAAGTGCGGGAGCGACCTCTCCGAGCGCCGGTCGCGGCGGGGCAAGACCTTCTACGGCTGCACGGCCTATCCCAAGTGCGACTTCGTGGCCTGGGACAAGCCGCGTGCCGAGAGGTGCCCGCTCTGCGAGAACCCATGGCTGGTGGACAAGTTCTCGAAGCGGGACGGAGCGGTGGTGGCCTGCCCCAACAAGGAGTGCGGCTACCGGCGAGCCGTCGCCGAGGACGCCTCGGCGCAGTCGGTGCACTGAACCGCGTAGGGGTTGACCTCCAGCCGGCGGGGCTCGATCAGCTCCCCGCAGCGGGCGCACCTCCCGTAGGTGCCGGCTGCGATGCGCACCAGGGCCGCGTCGATCCGCGCCACCTCGCCGTTCTCCGCCTCGCCGATGAGGGCGATGCGCGCCTGCTCCTCCTGGCTCTGGGCCTCGTCGCCGAACTCGATCTCGCGTTCGGCGCGGATCTGGTCGATGCCCGCGTTGCCGTGCTGGATGAGGTCCACGAGCTCCTGCCTGCGGCGTAGCAGCTTGGTCTTCGCGGCCTCGAGAGCTTCCCGGCGCATGGCATCCTCCGTCCCTTCCGGGCCTGCGGCCCGACCTCCAGGAGCGTGCGCCCGCTCGGGCCGGGAAACAAGATGCCATGCGGGGCTCCGGGGCGGGGCGCAGGGCCCCGTGATAAGTACCGCCGCGATGGCGAGGGAAGGCACATGCCGGAACGGGTGACCGTCGTCGGCGCCGGCCTGGCCGGGAGCGAGGCGGCGTGGACCCTGGCCCGGGCGGGCCTGGACGTCGACCTCGTGGAGATGAAGCCCGGCAGTCGATCGCCGGTGCAGCGCCTGGACGGGTTCGCCGAGCTGGTCTGCTCCAACTCGCTCCGTTCCGATGACCCGCACAACGCGGTGGGGCTTCTCCACGAGGAGATGCGGCGCGCCGGCAGCGTCATCCTGGCGTGCGCCGACGAGGCCCGCGTGCCGGCCGGTGGGGCCCTGGCGGTGGACCGCGAGGACTTCAGCGCCCGGATCACCGCCCGCCTCTCCGCCCACCCGCGCATCCGCGTCGAGCGGCGCGAGGTGACCGGGCTTCCCGGGGGTCCCGGCCCGGCCATCATCGCCACCGGTCCCCTCACCGCCGACGCGCTGGCCGCGGCCCTCGCGGCCGTGGTCGGGCCGGGCCTGGCATTCTACGACGCCATCGCACCCGTGGTGACCGACGAGAGCGTCAACCGCACGGAGGCCTTCGCCGCGTCGCGCTGGGGAAAGGGGGAAGGGGACGACTACCTCAACCTCCCCCTCGGCGAGGACGGCTACCGCGCCTTCGTCGAGGCCCTGGTCGCCGGAGAGAAGGTGGCGCCCCACGGCTTCGAGGAGCCGCGCTACTTCGAGGGGTGCCTGCCCATCGAGGTGATGGCGGAGCGCGGCCTCGACGTGTTGCGATACGGCCCCATGAAGCCGGTGGGGCTCACCGATCCGCGAACCGGGCGATGGCCGCACGCCGTGGTGCAGTTGCGCCGCGAGGACCTGGCCGGGACGGCCTGGAACCTGGTCGGCTTCCAGACCCGCCTGACCTGGCCGGAGCAGCGCCGGATCTTCCGGGAGTTCGTGCCGGGACTCCAGGCCGCCGAGTTCCAGCGCCTTGGCCAGGTTCACAGGAACACCTTCGTCGATTCGCCGCGGGTGCTGTCCGCCGACCAGTCGATCCGCTCGATGCCCCACCTCTTCCTGGCCGGGCAGATCACAGGCGTGGAGGGGTACGTGGAGTCGGCGGCCTCGGGGCTGCTGGCCGGGCGCGCGGTCCTCGACCGGCTGGCAGGGCGCGATTTCCGGGCGCCGCCCGGGACCACCGCGCTCGGCGCCCTCCATCGCCACGTCACCGGGGCGGCCCACCCGGAGGGGCTTCCGTTCCAGCCATCCAACGTCGTCTTCGCCCTCTTCCCGCCGCTCGCCGGCCGCCACCGGGGCAAGGCCGCGCGCAAGGGTGCCTACGCCGAGCGGGCGCGCCAGGACCTCCAGGAGTGGATCACATGAGAATCGCCCCGACCGTCGGCGCCATGGCCGCACTGTGCCTCACCGCCGGATGCAGCTCGCGCAACGCCCCTGCCGCACCGGCAGGCAAGCGGATCGCCGAGGGGCCCGCGCAGTTCCTCTCCGCTTCCCCGGACGGCACCCGGGTCGCATGGCTCACCGGGTGCGCTCCCGCGCCCGGCGGTGGGAAGGCACAGTTCGCGTGCGCGCTGCTCGTCGCCCCGGTCCTGGGTGGAGCCTCGCAGCGAGTTGCCGAGGGCGTGGCGGCGATGGGCGGGTCCTTCGCCTGGGGGCCGCCCTCCCGGATCGCCTTCGCAGCCGGTGGCGATCTCTACGTCGCGTCCCTGGACGGCGCGCCCGCGCGGCTTCGGGGCGGGGCCGGCGCTGGCAGCTTCGCCTTCGCGCCGTCGCCCGGGAAGGCGCTGGCGGCCCTGGTGCGCGGTGCCAGCGGCGCTCGCGACCTGGCGGTCTGGCGGGAGGCGGATGGGGAGCCCGTGGTGCTGGCGCGCGACGTGGCCTCCTTCGCCTTCTCGCCGGACGGCGCCCTGCTGGCGGCCATCGTCGGCGTCGTTCCAGGCAGGGACGGGGATCTGGTGATCGTGCCGGCCGGGGCGGAGGGCAAGGCGCCGCCGTCGCCGGTCGTCGTGGCCCGCGCGGTGGGGGAGTTCCGCTGGGCGCCGGGCGCGACCCGCCTGGCCTGGCTGGAGGGCTTCGACCCGCGCATCCGCGCCGGCACGCTGGCCTCGGCGGTGCCGGGTGGCCCCCCGGTGTCCTTCGCACCCCGGGTGACCGCCTTCGAGCTCTCGCCGTCCGGAGGCCAGGTGGCCTTCGTGCGCCATGTGACTGATAGTACATACGCCGCCCAGCTGGAACTCTCGCCATCGCAGGCGGCGGTGCCCGGCACGGTGACGCGCGACGCCGCCTCCTTCGACTTCTCGCCCGACGGTCGCTGGCTCTACTACCGGTCCGGTTGCGCGCCGGCCGGCGACGGCTGCGCCCTCTTCCGTGCGCCCGCCGCCGGCCTGGGTCCCGGCCAGTCGCCCGAGCGGCTCGCCGACGGCGTGGCCGGCTTCGCCCTCGACCGCTGGCGTCCGGACCGCGTGCTCGTCTCCTTCGCCCGGCGGGACTCCGCCGGGGTGGACCTGGTGCTCTGGAGCGGCGGCAAGCTCGCTCCCCTGGACGGCACCGTGCTGGCGGGGAGTCCGCGCTTCCTCCCGCCCGACGGGCGCCGGGTGGCCTACGTCGTGTCGCTCCCGGCCCGGGCCGGCGTCCACGTCGCCGACGCGCCCTAGTGCCGCCCAATGGCCGCCCGCCGGCCGGCGTGGTAGCAGGGGACATGCCCGTCGACGTCGCCGCGCTTCCCGACGAGGTCCAGCGCTTCGAGCGCTGGCTCACCGGCGAGCGGCGCGCTTCCGCCGACACGAGGCGAGCCTATCTGGGGGATCTGGCCGCCTACGTGGCCTACCTCGACGAGACCGCCGTGCCCCTGGTGCCGTCGTCGCCTGCCGCGGTCCGGGGCTGGCTGGGCCGGGAGGCCGCCAGCTGCGGTCCGGCGTCGATCGGGCGCAAGCTCTCCACGGTGCGCTCGTTCTATCGATACCTGGTGAAGGAGCGGGCCGCCACGTCGAACCCGGCGCGGACGGTGCAGGCGCCGCGCCGCCCGAAGAAGCTCCCGGAGGTGCTGCCCGAGGCCGACGTCGCCGCGTTGCTGGAGGCTCCCGCGGCCGCCGGGCCGCTGGCCCTCCGCGACCGCGCCTTCCTGGAACTGCTCTACTCGAGCGGGCTCCGCGTTTCCGAGCTCACCGGTCTCGACCTCGACGACCTCGACCTCGCGGAGGGGCTGGTCCGCGTCCTCGGCAAGGGGAGGAAGGAGCGCGTGGTCCCGGTGGGCGGCCCGGCGCGGGACGCCCTGCGCGGCTGGATCGGGGAAGGGCGGCCGGCGCTGCTGGCCGGCCCGGACGCCGGGCGCGCCCGTGGTGCACTGTTCGTGAACTACCGGGGCGGGCGCCTGACGCCGCGCTCGGTGGCCCGCCGCCTCGACCGGTGGGTGACCGCCGCCGGCCTCCCGCTCCACGTCCACCCCCACGTGCTCCGCCACTGCTTCGCCACGCATCTGCTGACCAGTGGCGCCGACCTGCGCGGGATCCAGGAGCTTCTCGGCCACGCCTCGCTCTCGACCACCCAGCGCTACACCCACCTCGACTGGAAACGGCTCGCCGAGGTGTACGATCGGGCCCATCCGCGCGCGCGGGACGACGGATAGCGAGCACCAGGCATGTTATAGGTGGCCGGATGAACGGGAACGCTTCCATCGTCGCCCGCGCCCAGGCCGTCTTCACCCCCAACTACCGGCAGGCGCCGGTGGCGTTCGTGAAGGGGCAGGGGAGCCGCGTCTGGGACGCCGACGGCAAGGAGTACCTCGACCTCATCTGCGGCATCGCCGTGAACGCGCTCGGCCACTGCCACCCGGCCGTGGTCCGCGCGCTCGAGGAGCAGGGGCGCGAGCTCTGGCACGTCTCGAACCTCTACTTCAATCCACGCGCCGTGGAGCTCGCCGAGGCGCTGACCCGATCCTCGTTCGCCCGCCGGGTCTTCTTCTGCAACTCGGGCGCGGAGGCCAACGAGGCGATGCTCAAGCTCGCCCGCAAGGTCCACGCCGACCTCGGCCATCCCGAGCGGAACGAGATCGTCGCCTGCGCCAACTCCTTTCACGGCCGCACCCTCTTCGCGCTCACCGTCACCGGGCAGGAGAAGTACCACCACGGCTTCGAGCCGCTGGTGCCGGCCGTCCGCCACGTCCCGTTCGGCGACCTGGCCGCGCTGGAGCGGGCCATCGGTCCCCGGACCGCGGCCTTCATCGTCGAGCCCATCCAGGCCGAGGCCGGCGTCCTGCCGCCGCCGGCCGGCTACCTGGCAGCCGCGCGCGATCGGGTGCACTCGAGCGGCGCGCTCTTCTGCCTCGACGAGGTGCAGACCGGCATGGGGCGAACCGGCCGGCTCTGGGCCCACGAGTGGGAAGGCGTCACGCCCGACATCATGAGCTCGGCGAAGGCCCTCGCGAACGGGTTCCCCATGGGTGCCATGCTGGCGACCGAGCAGGTGGGCATGCACCTCACCCCGGGAAGCCACGCCAGCACCTTTGGAGGGACCGCGCTGGCCTCGGCGGTGGCGCTGGCCACGCTGCGCGAGATCCAGGCGGCGCTGCCGGGTGCCGAGAAGATCTCGGCGCGGCTGGTCCGGGGGCTCGCGGGGCTACGGGGTGCACGGGTCACCGGAGTGCGCGGGCGCGGCATGTTGCTCGGCGTGATGCTGGCCGGCGTGAAGGCGGGCGACGTCGTGGCGGCGGCGCGGGAGCTTGGACTGCTCGTGAACGCCATCGGCGACGACGTGGTCAGGCTCGCCCCGGCGCTGGTGCTCACCGAGGCCGAGGCCGACCTGGGCGTGGCCCGGCTGGGCGCGGCCATCGCGGCCGCGCCGGCGGCGCCCTAGGGCCACATGAGCGGCGCCAACCGAACCAAGCGCGACTTCCTGCGCCTCACCGACCTCACCCGGGCCGAGCTTCTCGAGCTGCTGGAGCGCGCCGCCGAGTGGAAGCTGCTCGGGCGGTCCGGGCCCCATCCCCTCTCCGGAAAGGCGGTCGGGCTGGTCTTCGAGAAGGCCTCGACCCGCACCCGCGTTTCCTTCGCGGTGGCCTGCTCGCAGCTGGGCGCCTCCGAGATGATGCTCTCGCCTCGCGACATGCAGCTCGGGCGAGGCGAACCCATTCGCGACACCGCGCGGGTGCTCTCCCGGTACCTGGACGCGCTCGTGGTCCGGACCCACGAGCACGCCAAGCTGGAGGAGATGGCCCGCTGGGCCGACGTGCCGGTGGTGAACGCGTTGACCGACGCCTCCCACCCATGCCAGGTCCTCGCCGACCTTCTCACGGTGGCGGAGCGGCTCGGCCAGGACCGGGTGGCGCGAGGCGACCTGGCGGTGGCCTGGGTGGGCGACGGGAACAACATGGCGAACAGCTGGCTCGAGGCCGCCATCCTGCTGGGCTTCGCGCTGCGCATCGCCTGCCCACCCGGCTACGGGCCCGACCCGGAACTGGTCCGCCGCGCCGGGGGAAAGGTGCGGATGGTCCCCACCGCCGCCGAGGCCATGCGGGGTGCACATGTCGTGAATACCGACGTGTGGGCCAGCATGGGGCACGAGGCCGAGGTCGAGGAGCGTCGGCGGGTCTTCCAGGAGTTCATCGTGGACCGCAAGGGCATGGCGCTGGCCGACCCGAAGGCCATCGTGCTCCACTGCCTCCCCGCCCACCGAGGCGAGGAGATCGAGGATGAGGTGCTCGAGGGTCCCCAGTCGGCGGTCTTCGACGAGGCCGAGAATCGACTCCATGCCCAGAAGGCCCTCCTCGAGTTCCTGCTTGCACCCGGATGAGGGAACGCATCGTTGACCCTGCCAACGCTCGAGGGCTACATTCCGGTGGTCGATTGACCGCCGGGCGGAGCCCCGGGGAGGGCGGCGTGAAGGCCGATCGGTACCAAGGATTCCTCTTCAATCCCGCCGATCTGTCCGAGGACGTCGACCTCGAGGTCGATCGGCGCCGCGAGATCCTGTACCTGGCCGCCAGCATGGATGGCTGGACCCACTGGCAGGCCCTGGGCTTGCCGTGGAACGCTTCCGCGAGCGAGGCCCGCGACGCATATCGGGAAAAGGCGAAGGTCTTCCACCCCGATCGCTTCCAGGGCCGCAGGCTGGGCGCCTTCCGCCCTCGCCTGGAGCGGATCTTTCGCCGGCTCACCGAGGCCCGGGATGCGCTCTCCGACGAGGCCTCCCGGGCGGCCTACGCGCGAAAGACCGCGCCGCCCGAGGAGGTCGCCCGCTCCGCCGCCCGCAGCATCGAGAACGACGTTCGCGCCAGGGAGCGCCGTGCCCGGCTGGCGCGGACGAACCCCATGGTCTCCCGCGCCGCCCGGGTCCAGGAACTGATGGAGCGGGGGCGCAAGGCCAGGGAGGAGGAGCGTTTCGGCGACGCCGCGCGCGATTTCCTCACCGCGAGCGCCATGGATCCGACCCTCGTCGAGGCTCGCTCGCTCGCCGAGGACGCGAAGAAGCGGGTGGGAGCGGGCAAGGCCCGGGACCTCTGGGAGAAGGCCCGGACCGCCGAACTGCAGCACGACCTCGACCGCGCGCAGCTGCACGCCGAGGCCGCCTCCGACGCCGAGCCGGGCGAGCCACGCTACGTGGTGTACGTGGCGAGGCTGGCGCTCCTGCGCGGCGCGCTCGAGACCGCGCGCGGGCGCGCCGAGGCCGCCGTGCGGGCCGCGCCCTCGCTGGCCACCGCCCACGAGATCCTCGGCGAGGTCCTGGCCGCCCAGGGCGAGTCCGGCCCCGCCAGGAAGGCGCTGGAGCGGGCGCTGGAGCTGGACGATGGGCTTGACGGGGCCCTGCAATGCCTTCGCAAACTTCGCTGGAGCTTCCTGAGATGAACGAGAACGAGCCCTTCATCGGCATCGACCTGGGCACGACCAACTCGGTCGTGGCCACCGTCATCGACGGGGTCCCGCGCGTGATCGCCAGCCGGACCGGGCAGACGCTGACGCCGTCCGTGGTGGCGCTGGCCAAGAACGGAAAGCGGCTGGTGGGGCACATGGCGAAGCGCCAGGCCATCACCAATGCCGAGAACACCGTCTACGCCGCCAAGCGGCTCATCGGCCGCCGCTGGGGATCGCCCGAGGTGGAGGACGCGCGGAAGGTGCTCCCCTACGAGCTCGTCCCCGGCCCCGAGGGAAACGACATCCGGGCCATGCTCGGGGGGCGGACCTTCGCCATCCCGGAGATCAGCGCGCTCGTGCTGGCCGAGCTGAAGGCCGACGCGGAGGCCTTCTTCGGTCGGCGCGTCACCAAGGCGGTGATCACCGTTCCCGCCTACTTCAACGACGGCCAGCGCCAGGGCACCAAGGACGCCGGTCGCATCGCCGGCCTCGAGGTGGTCCGCATCATCAACGAGCCCACCTCCGCCGCGCTCGCCTATGGCTTCGGCAAGCAGATGGAGAAGAAGGTGGCCGTCATCGACCTCGGCGGTGGCACCTTCGACGTCTCGATCCTCGACGTGGGCAAGAGCGTCTACGACGTCATCGCCGTGGGCGGCGACACCTACCTGGGCGGCGAGGACTTCGATCGCAGGGTCATCGACTGGCTGGTCTTCTCCTTCGCCCAGGAGCACCAGGGGATCGACCTCCGCCAGGACAAGATGGCGATGCAGCGGCTCCGCGACGCCGCCGAGCGCGCCAAGATCGAGCTGTCCGAGACGTCGCAGGCGGCCATCCACCTGCCGTTCCTGGCCAGCGGGAGCGAGGGCAAGGCGGCGGTCCACCTCGACCGGCAGCTCACCCGCGAGAAGCTCGAGGAACTGACCCAGGACCTCGTCGACAAGACCATCCAGGTGGCCGATCGGACGCTGCGCGACGCCGGCGTCCGCGTCGGTCAGATCGGGGAGGTCCTGCTGGTCGGCGGGATGACGCGCATGCCGCGGGTCCAGCAGGCGGTGCGCCAGCACTTCGGGCGGGAGCCCAGCCGCGGCGTTCACCCCGAGGAGGTGGTGGCTCTCGGCGCCGCCATCCAGGCCCACGCGCTCCTGCATCCACAGAAGGGAAAGGAGGTCCTGCTCCTCGACGTCACCCCGCAGAACCTCGGGATCCTGGTGGTGGGCGGCTATTTCTCGACCGTCATCCCGCGCAACACCACCGTCCCCACCAGCCAGTCGCACCTGTTCACCACCGTGCAGGACAACCAGACCTCGGTGCGGATCGCGGTGCTCCAGGGCGGCAGCGACAAGGCGGTGGAGAACGAGTTGCTCGGAGAGTTCGTGCTCGACGGCCTCCGGTCGTCCCGGCGCGGCGAGGTCGAGATCGAGGTCAACTTCGACATCAGCGCCGACGGCATCGTGGGCGTGTCGGCCCGCGACTCCGCCACCGGCGCGCGCCAGTCGATCACCGTCACCGCCACCTCCGGCCTCACCGAGGCCGAGATGCGGCGGATCCTCGAGGAGAACATGGACGAGATGCTGACCCGCCGGCAGGTGGGCGACTTCGAGCGTCTCCGCGACCGCACACGGGCCGTCATCGCCGAGATCGATGGGCTCTCGCCACGGGTCAAGGAGGCGCTGGCCAAGAGCCGGTTCGGCAAGGACGCGGTGGTCAAGGCGGAGGACGTGGTGGGCCGCGCCCGGGCGGCCATCGAGGCGCGGGACCTCCAGCAGATGATCGCGGTCGAGGAGCAGCTCGACCGCGCCCTGCAACTCTTCAAGGGGCTGGCCGGCGGCGCCGCCCCGGGCCCGAAGGATCCGGCGTAGATGGCCACCGTAGCCGAGCTGCTCGAACAGGGAGTGAAGGCCTATACGCGCGGGGAATCCGCGGAGGCCGAGCGGTTCTGGGGGCAGGCCCTGGAGATGGACCCGAAGAACGAGCGGGTTCGGGCCTATCTGAAGCAGGTGCGCGGAGAGTTGTCGCCCCGGCCGGGGGCGCCGCCGCCCACGCCGGAGCCCACTCCGCCCCCCGAGTCGGTCTTCGCGCCGTCGCCGTGGGACGCCGGTCCCACCTCGGTGGCCACCGTGGTGGTCGAGGAGGGGGCTGGCCTCGACCTCGACGCGGTGGGCGAGAAATCGGACATCCGGTCGCTCGTCCCGGACCAGAAGTCGGCGACCCAGCACCCGGCCCCCGGGGAGGTGGCCACCTGGATGGAGGGGGCGCGGGAACTCTTCGCCCTGGGGGACTTCAGCGGATCGCTGGAGATGATCGAGCGCATCCTCCGCGTCGATCCCACCCACGCGGAGGCCCGCGCGTACCTGCGCCAGAACGAGTCCACGCTGGTGGCCATGTACGAGTCGAAGCTGGGTCCGCTCTCCAGCGTGCCACGGCTCGCCATCCACGCCGAGGAGGTCATGTGGCTGAACCTCGACCACCGGGCCGGCTTCCTGCTCGCCCAGGTGGACGGGAGCGTCAGCTTCGACGACCTCTTCGCGCTCTCCGGTCTTCCCCGCCTCGACACCGCCCGGATCCTGGCCTCGCTGCTCGCCGAGGGCGTGATCCGCTGAGGCTTTGGTCAGCCCCGGATCACCGCGGTCCAGCGGGCGACCAGCACCCGCTCGCCGCCCTGGTTCACGGTCTCGGTGCGCACCGTCAGGAAATCGAGCGAGCCGCGAGATCGGACTTCGACGATCTCGCCCACCGTGGTGAGCACGTCGCCGGCGCGCACCACCGCTCCGTGCTCGAACTCCTGCTCGGCGTGGAGCAGCCGGAGGAGGTCGAGGCCAAGTTCCGGGTCGGTGCAGGCCAGCGCGAAGGGGCTCATCGCGAAGGTGACGCCGAAGGTGGGCGGCGCCGCCAGCGTGCTGAACGGGCTGGGCTCGCCCTGGGCAGATCCGAAGTACCCGGGGACGCCGCCGGCCACGGCGAGCGCGAAGGCCTGGATCTGCTCGGCGCAGACCGTGCTCCGGAAGGGGCCATAGCACCGGCCCACGTGCCGGATGTCGATGGCCATCAGCTTGCCTCCAGCCAGCCCTCGGCCGAGGCCCCCTTCAGGACCTCCTCGCCGCGCTGGTTCCGGGCGTCGACCTCGAGGCGGACCACCGGCCCCTCGACGGCGACGCAGCGCCCGCGGAAGGTGACCACGTCGCCAACCACCACCGGCCGGGCAAAGCGAACCTTGAGCCGCTTCACGCGCGCCGGGTCGCCCAGGTAGGCGGTGCAGGCGTCGGCGAGCCAGGCCATGGTGCACATGCCTTGCAAGATGGCGCCCGCGAAGCCGGCGGCTCGCCCCACCTCCCGGTCGATGTGGATGGGGTTGAAGTCTCCGGAGACCGCCGCGTAGTAGATGGGCCGGTACCTGTCGGCCTCCCGGGTCAGCTCGAAGGTGTCGCCGGCGCGGAAATCGGCCAGGGTCTTCACGTGGAGTCCTCCCCGGAGGCCTCGGGAGGCGCCAGCGGATCCTCGTCGGCCTCGCGGGCCGTCGACTGGAGCCCCTCGAGGTGATCGCGGACGAAGTCGATGAGCCGGTCGAGGTAGCTGGTGATGGGCGGGCAGCGCACCCCGGTGCCCTCGAGCAGCGAGAGCAGGTTCATCGGGCTGTAGAAGACCAGCTGGTTGACCGACTCGATGGCGGCCCTCTGCTGCCGGGAAAAGCGCTCCAGGAGCGGCAGCGAGAGGACGGCCTCGACCACCTTGTGGGGCAAGGAGACCCGGGGCATGCGCCGGTGCGCGCGCTCGGCGATCATCTCATAGACCCGCCGGGCCGACATGGGGGCCGGGTCCACCAGGTGGACGGTCTTCCCCACCGCGGCCGGGTCGCGGGCGATGGCCAGGGCCGCGTCGACCACGAAGTCCACCGGGACCACGTTCAAGGGAGCCCCGCCTTCCCCGGGAAGCGGCAGCGGGACGGCCAGCGGCGAGGTGACGAGCAGGATGGCCAGGTAGTACGGGCCCTCGAAGCGGTCGATCTGGCCGGTGCGGGAGTCCCCCACCACGATGCCTGGCCGGTAGATCGTGATCGGGACCTCGCTCCTGGCGCGCTGGACCAGCTCCTCGGCGCGCGCCTTGCTGTGCTCGTACGGCGACCGGAAGCGCTGCCGGAGCATCAACTCGTCCTCCATGACCACGCCCCGGCGGTCGCCGGCCACGAAGGCGGAGGAGAAGTGGTGGAGGCGGGGCGGAAGCGAGGCGGCGCGAGCCAGCTCGAGCACGTTGCGAGTGCCCTCCACGTTCACGCGCCGTGAAATATCGGATCCGGAGTCGAGGCGCGAGGCCGCGGCCAGGTGCCAGATGGTGGACACGTCGCGCAGGAGGGACTTCCACTCGGCGCCGGAGAGCCCCAGGTGCATCGCCGAGACGTCTCCCTCCCAGACCTCGACCTCTCCGGGAGCGCGCCGGGCAATCTCGGCCCGCGCTGCCGCGGCGTGTGCGGGCTCGACGAGCAGCACCAGGCGGCCGCGCCGGGGACTCTCGAGCATGCGGTGGACCAGCCGGCGCCCGATGAAGCCCGGGTATCCGGTGAAGAGTGTGGTGCCGGCGGTGTCAGCCATGGCTTCCGTCAATAACGCGCCGCCGGCGCGTTGGGAAGGCGGCGCGACAGGCCGGAGCGCAGTGCCCGGAGCAGGGGGCCGGCCCGGGCCCGCAGCGATGCGATATCGCCCTCGTTCGAGACGACCACGTCGGCGCGCCGGGCCTTCTCGTCGATGGGGAGTTGAGCCTCGAGCCGGGCCGCGGCCTCGGCCGGGCCCAGTCCGTCCCGGGCCCGCAGCCGCGACACCTGGACCCCGGGCGGGGCGTGGACCACCACCACGCAGTCCACCTCCCGGTCGAGGCCGCGCTCGTAGAGCAGGGGGACGTCGTAGAAGGCCAGGTCTTGCCCCTCGGCGGCGAGTCGGGCCGTCTCGGCTGCCACGGCGGTTCGGACCGCGGGGTGGACGATGGCCTCGAGCCGGGCCCGGGCAGAAGGGTCGGAGAACACCCGCGCCGCCATGCCCTTGCGGTCGAGCTCCTCGTCCGGACCGACGACGCCCGGGCCGAACTCCTGGACGATGGCGGCGAGGGCCGGTGAACCCGCTCGAACCGCGTCGCGAGCCAGCCGGTCGGCGTCGATGACGGGCGCCCCGAGGGCGCGGAGCGCCTCGGCGAACGTGCTCTTCCCGCTGGCAATGCCCCCGGTGAGTCCGACGAGGCGCATCGGATCGAGATCTACTTTCCGGCGGCCGGAACCCCGGCGGCGGCGGGCGGGCTCTCCTGCGGCTCGGCCCCGGCCGGCGGCGCCGGCTTCGCGCCCATCTCGGCGGCCTGGAATCGGATGGCCTCGACCGTTCCGTCCTTTCCGAAGAACACCTTCACGCCGATGAGGCGGTAGAACCAGACCGTCCGGAAGTCGTCGGTGAAGGTCTTCATTGGATCCTTGCCGAAGGTCCCGAGCACCGCCTCCTTGTCCAGCTGCGACACCGGGAAGACGTTGATCTCGGCCACCCGCCCGTCGTCCCCGACCAGGAACTGGGCCTGGCGCGTGCCGGCGATGGCCTGCTCCCCCCTGTAGACGAGCGCGCTGCGACCCTCGAGCTTTCCCTTGGTCGAGGGCTCGCCGAACCGGGCCACGACATCGGCCTGGGTGCTCGAACCGGGGGTGATGCCTTGCCAGGAGCGCGCCAGCGCCGGCCCGGGGAGGGCGAGCGCGAGTGCCAGGAGGGACAGGTGGCGGAGGAGCATGAGGCATTATAGTCGCGCCATGGCCTTTCGCGTCTTCCGAGCCGAGTTCCTCCGCACCGCGGTGAGTCGCCAGGACTGGCCGCCGCCTCCGGACCTCCCCGAGATCGCCTTCGTGGGGCGGAGCAACGTCGGCAAGTCCTCGATGCTGAACGCGCTCTCCCGGAGGTCCGGACTGGCCCGGGTCTCCAACACGCCTGGGCGGACCCGGGCGCTCCAGTTCTTCGAGCTCGAGATCCAGCCCTCTGGCACCGCGAAGGTGGCCCGGATCCGGTTCGCCGACCTGCCGGGCTACGGCTACGCCAAGGTTTCGAAAACCGAGCGCGACCGGTGGGCGGTGATGATCGAGTCCTACCTGCGCGAGCGCGACCCGCTCCGGGCGGTGGTGCTCATCGTCGACGGACGACACCCGCCCCAGCAGAGCGACCACGAGGCCCTCGAGTTCCTGCGGGCCAGCGGCCGCCGGGTGGTGGTGGCGGTCACCAAGATGGACAAGCTGCCGCGCCACAAGCAAGGCCCGGCCCTGCGCGCCGCGGAGGACGACCTCCGGGTCCCGCGAGGCGAGGCCGTCCCGTTCTCCGCGGTCGAGGGAACCGGAACCGACGCGCTCTGGGACCGGCTGGCCGCGCTGACGCGCGCCCCGGAAGCCTGATCGGGTGCCCCGACCCAGGCGCCATCAATCGCCGCCCGCTCGACGCGCCTCGATCTCGCCCAGGATGCGCTCGAGGCGTCGCTCCTCGCGGGAGACGTCGAACCCCACCGCACGGGCACCGTCGACGATGGCGAGCAGGAACAGGAACAGGTCGAGGTGCTCGCGGGTCACCGGCTCGCCGGCGTGATCGACGAGCTGGTGCTCCACCCGGCCGGCCGTGGCCGCGAAGTCGCGGAAGCAGGTCAGCGACGGCAGACCGGGGAGCGATCCGGTGGCGGAGGGCAGCGGCTGGAAGGCGATGCCTACGTCGGCCAGGATCACCTGGCTCCCGTCGTCGCGCAGCAGAGCCAGGTACGGGGCTCCGGTGTCGCCGTTCCGGGCCTCGGCGACGCCGGCGATCCGCCCCCAGTCGAGGGGAAGGGTCTTTCCGGAGAAGACCTCGAGCAGCGCGGGGGCCGTCGCGTCGAGGAGGAGCGATCCCGGGCGCTCCCGGGTGAAGCGCTCCACCATCGCCTGCTGCGCGGCCCGGTCCTTCACCAACCCTGCGTCGCCGCTCACGCCGGGGACTCCCATCCGATCGCCACCACCGTCACCTCGATCCTTCCAGCCGGGCGCTGCACCACCACCACGTCTCCCACGCGCTTGCCCAGCAGGGCGAGGCCCAGCGGGCCGTTCACGCTGATGAGCCCGGCCTCGGCGTCGAACTCGTCCGGGCCAACCAGCCGGTACCGCCGTTCCTCGCCGTCGTCCTGCTCCACGGTCACCCAGGCCCCGAAGTAGGCGCGCCGGGAAGGGTGGGGCTTCGGGGCGACCACGGTGAGCGAGTCCATGCGCTCGGAGAGCTCGCGAAGCCGGCGGTCCAGCTCGCGCAGCTTCCTCTTCCCGTAGACGTACTCGGCGTTCTCGCTGCGGTCGCCGAGCGCCGCGGCGGCCGACACCTCGGCCACCACGCGCGGCCGGCTCACCGTCCAGATGCGCTCGTGCTCCGCCGCGATCCGGCGGAAGCCCTCCGGGGTGATGTAGCGCGGAGCCCGCGTCGGCTTCCCGGTGCTCATTCTCGCCTCGCACCTCTCCGGCGGAATATACTCGCGCCCCTGTGAAGGTCACGGACATCCTCCGGTTCGCACGCGAGCGCGGCGAGCCGGTCTTCTCCTTCGAGTTCTTCCCTCCCCGCACCGACGAGGGGGAGCGGCAGCTCTTCCTGACCGTGGAGGCGCTCCGGCCGCTGGGTCCTGCCTTCGTCTCGGTGACCTACGGGGCCGGCGGCTCGGAGCGGGCCCGGACCGTCGACCTGGTCAAGCGTCTCAAGCTCGACGCCGAGGTCGAGGCGGTGGCGCACGTCACCTGCGCCGGGTCGCCCCGCGACGACGTGGCGCGCGTCCTCGACGAGGTGGCCGAGGCGGGCATCCAGAACGTCCTCCTGCTGCGCGGCGATCCGCCCCGCGGCGAGAGGACCTTCACGCCGCATCCCG
>Ga0315273_10000924_pt1 | contig 32117 bp, 67 predicted proteins | sample YL17G02_0_MG_FD_205753 | JGI IMG/M metagenome (GOLD analysis project Ga0315273, IMG submission 205753) | Sediment microbial communities from Yellowstone Lake, YNP, Wyoming, USA - YL17G02_0 | ecosystem: Environmental > Aquatic > Freshwater > Lake > Sediment | place: USA: Wyoming | collected...
AGTGACAAAGGGTGTCATGGGTTCGTTGACACTGAACATACCGGATTGAAGTGATGCCCTGCTTCCACCACCAACGAGGTTGTACATCGAGTGTCCGTAGGGTTGCTGATAAATGGCAAGTTCCCCGGTATTATAATCCATCGCTAATTTTACATTCTTTAATTCTGTCTGGGTGTATGCACCGTATGGGACATAGGCAGTGAGAGTGCTTCCTGCTGCTGCGTAAGATGGGATGCCGGTTAATCCACTGCTTAAATCTCTTACGGGTTCGGTGCTCCTACCAGCCATCAAATTTACTTTCTGTAACGAATCGACACCCGCCTGACCGCCATATCCTTGAGATACCGCTTTGGCATAAAGTGTAGGATCTATAATCTGCCCTGCCTTGGTCATCTCAGTAACCATATCATACGCCGCCCCTCCAACAACAGGCGCGGTATTAGGTTGTGCTCCATACTTCTGATTTGCAAGTTGGTTGCCCTGTCCCATTGCCAATCCAATTACACCCGGGTTAACAGCACCCCCGCCGTGTGAAATTTCGTTGAATATCTGGTTTGCACCACCCGGAGTTTGCTGCCCGATATTACCCGGCGCGCCCGTTGGAACACCCTGTGTCTGATTATTCAGTCCTAATGAGGTGTATGCAATTCCTTGATATGCGTCGTTTGCTTCATAGTTGCCAGTTTTAGGATTGTAAATCGTAGCGAATTTTTCTGTCCCAACCCCGCCATTAACCGATGGGATATATACCGGCGTTGCCACAAAATTAACTGTGTGAGATCCCCCACTTGGGATATTAACCGGTGCATACATCTGTTGATAAATATTCTGTTCTGGTGTGATGTTGCTTTTAGAGATCCACCCACTGCCACTCCATACATTACCTGTATCGGATGGTGATGGAGTTCCAACTATTAGATTTTTCGCATACCCTGATAACACAGCACCAGCAAAAGCCGGGGATGTTGCTTGAAATGCTCGCTCTTGTGCTTCCGCAGCCGCTTTTTCGCTTGTAGTGCCGCTATAATTCGGGGTGCTTGATTGCGGTATAATCCCCGCATTGTGCATCTGAACAACGTGCTGCTGTGATATTACCCCCAACGATGCCATCTGTGCGGCGTAATACCGTGTAATATCCCCGCTCTTCGCTTGGGCATATCTAAGTTCATCAGCAGTCCCTTGAGTGGATAATCCCATCGAAGAACGAACACGATATTCCTCTTGTTTGGCAAGCACACTATTTGCGTTTGCCTGGGATTCTGTTCGTTGCTGTTGCGCCAAGGAAGCATATTGCGCATCAATATTCCTATGGAATACCGCATCGGGAGAGTTATACACTTTTTGCACTTCAGCCGCGTTATAGGCATCTTGTTCTGATGTATATTGTTTCGCTGCCGCGTCTGCCGCTTGCTGGTCAGGGGTTTTTGAATAATTCGGATCTGCTTCTGCTCCCCCAGAACTGAAACCCGCCTCTCCGCTCCCACCTACGCATAACTTAAACTTATCAAAAGGATTCTTCAACATTTACATCACCAATCCGGCATTCTCATATGCAGGGGTTTACTAAAATTCTGGATATTCGGACGGTAGATTTGAAATGCTGTTTCGTGTGCAGGGCGAATCCATTTCTGGTTCCTGATATCGCTGTGATGTCTACGTTGTTTATGGATGCTACCCCAATCGGATTGCTCTCTCCTTCGCTGTGCGGTCATGACAGAGGGATACATTTTATGCTGAGGATGGGGGAGTGGGACTGCTTGACGTATTTGATTATTGATAAGAGGTTTGTTTCCCGATTGCCAATTATTCAGATCCATAGACATCACCGGATATTGACTCATGGATTTGATATCTTGTGCTTGCCTAGAGGTATCCTGTTGGGTTGGGAGTATATCGGGCATTTAAATGTTTATGGTAATTTTAAGGTTAAAAAAGTATTGGTGGATTAAAACAGAGGAATCCTTTCCTGCATTACCAGACCGGAACCCTCCGTTCCCGACCATTCCGCACCCAACCACACCTGCACTACATCACCATAACTGACCTTACCCAATCGCAGCTCACCATACCTGCACTACCAGACCACACCCGGCCCTGCCAGATCGCACCGTAACTCACCATACCTGCCGAGCCTATCCAACCCTTACCATACCAAACCATCCTGCCCACACCACACCTGCACCACCTCACCTTACCACACAAAACCCGGTCGTACCTTGCCTATCCATACCTGCCTCTCCTCACCTCTCCGCACCGTAACTGCCGAGCCCCATCCTACCGCACCTGGCTATGCCATACCACACCGTACCTTTCCAGCATTACCCAACTATACCGAACCCCTCCGCACAACGCCATACCCAACCTTACCCAACCTGCAAAACCAGACCATACCCATCCGAACCCAACCAGACCCCGCCTGCATCGCCCAACATTAACTTACCCCAACCCGCCCGACATTAACCGACCCCACCTCACCTGCAAAACCAAACCTGACCACTCCGGACTGTAACGCCCCCCACCCCGCCTGCCTAACCATACCCTACCGCACAATACAATAACCCGCCTCGCCAAACCTGCCAATCCCGACCTAACCAATCTGCACCCTACAAGACCTTGCCACACCTGCTATACATTACCACACCAAAACAAAAGAATAATATTATGCCGATACCGGTACCGGCATCAATGCCTTTTTCTGCTTAACCGTCTTTGCCGCTTCAAAGATCTCCACCAACTCAACTATCATGTGGTACTTCCGTTCCCACGATTCAAACTCTGCCAGAGCCTCTGAAAGAAGATCACTTCTCAACGCGGGGGTTGAAAGGACATCTACCATATACCTGTAACCCCCGGTCATCTCACGCTTCTCAACATTCTCTTCTGGGCGTTTCTCCTCTTGATAGTATCTGTCAGCGTACATACTGACATACGTCTGAACTTGAATGGGTTCGTTCTTGTGTGGGATGATTGTTACCAACGCCCTGATAACTTTCCGAGCCTGCCAGATACGATAATTCTCCCCAGCAACGGTATCATCCCACTCAAACTTCGAGTGTAGTTCGGTGGATTCATCGCGGGCGAAATCGACAACGTTCTGCGGGTATAGGATACCATCATGGGCATCACGGATCTGTTCCAATTCTTCGACGATGCTCATGCCTTCCCTTCCTGCTCAATCTCAAACAATCCCCAACCCATCCCAGCAGAGTCCTTCGATGATGGTCTGCCTTCGCATAGTCCAACCTGCATCCCAACCCGCATTAACAGGTTGGTAATATCATTCAGTTTGAACTGGTCTGCATCCCACTTGATTCGCACGATTGCGCTCCAGTCATAGTATGCCGGGCGGATTGTTACATACGGTTCGCCTGTGGAAGTTCTGGCCATATCTTTCTGCATTGTAGGCTCCCCATATATCCTGACAAGCGGCACTTGCGGTTCTGTCGCATCCCATCCATCTGCAATGATAAATACAGACATCTTCGCCATAGTCATTGTGAACCCCACCAGACTGCAAGCACGGATCATTGCGTTCCTGAGTGCCGCCGCGTGGAATCCATCCCATCCTGCTTTGCTAATATACCGGCCCTCGTTGAAGGTATCTTCTGAAATTTTAGGTTCTCGGTTCTTTCGGTTTCCAGACGCTTTTCCAGAAATCATTTTCTGTTCCATCTCGTTCTTGGTTTTGATGCTGAACCTATGAACAACAAGAGGAGCAGTGCCTTTGATCTTGAATACCGCTTCCTTCATGTTCGGGGCTTTGATCTCAACTGATGCTTTGACTACCATTATTTCTTCCCCCCAAGGCTTCCCCTATATCCACATGCTCTACATACGACAGACCCATCTTTCCGAAAGTAAATCGTCTTGCGTTTACAGATAGGACAAACGGGAATTTCTTTCCCTAGCAACCGTGTTGTCATAAAATAAGATTGGGTGTATTAGTATTTATATTTGTTTATTTGAACGTGAACGCCAATACCGCACCCGTCAAACTCAAATACATCAACGCCTGTCCAGCCGCTAGGAACTGTGACGGCAACCCAACCCCCAATCCCCCCGCCGATATAGTGAACAGCGAAAGACAAATCATACCAAACGAAGTTGCAGTCGCAGTTCCTCTTGTCCTCAACCACATACCTACAAACACCATTGCGAATAATAATCCATAGAATATGGTTTCTCCGTTTGATACATTAGGAATGAACGCCTGCATGGAATCCCATATTAATACCGGAAGGTTGGTTGCCGACGCTGTCATGTTATTGGCAATCGATCCGTAAGCCGGGATAGGAACTGGAGTCACTGCGGTTGTGATGAATGATGACTCTGCACCACACCCAGACGGATCACATGCTCTATAAAAGTATTGGGTGTTCCCAAACAACGGAGTCCCTGTAACTGTATAAGCAATCACCCCGGCATTCGCTGTAACATTCGGGAGATGTGCGTAGGCGAACCCGGTTTTCATACTCCACTGAAACCAACCAGTACCCCCTAGAACCCCATTACCATTCATAGTTACATTGTTATTCCCGATGAGGGTTGCCGGTTGAGTTGTTGGGATTGCAGAGACAGATGCACATATCAAGAGCAGTGCAATCAAAGCATAGAGGATTTTCATATCAGTCTCCGTATTGATAATCTACTCTTGCAATCGACATCACATAGAGGGAATACACCAGTGCGAACCACATCACGATTAGCATGGTGTAATACAGTGGGAATACCCACCAGATGATACCGGGATCTATCGGAGGAGTTGATGTGTATTCAAAGGAATAATACCATGTCAACAATGGTTGGAATACAGCAGATCCCCAGACTGCTGATATCAAGAGCACCATCGTATCAACTACGAGTGCTAATCCCGCCATGAGCATTTGCGCAGAACTCGCCATTTATACCCCCATGCTTGCTTCGGATTTGCTAACGATCCAATGATTCAATATCACTGCAATAATGTACAATATTCCAGATATACCATACGCAATACTAAAAATATAAACCGTATTCGCAGCGTCGGCAGACATACCCAAACCGTTGGCATATTGTATAACCTTCACAACTACCAATCCTCCAATCGCCCACACTGCTCCCACCACAATAAGATTTGTTAATGAACCTACCGTAGAACCTGCGCTCATGATTACCACCCCGGATCTAAACTGGGTTTGTAGAACAGCGTGAATGCAAACAGGAGATACATGCTCCATATTGCAAACTGCACTACAACCAGGAATGCAATCCCAATTGCACCAGCATCTACAATCCAAGGGAATATCTGAGATAGGATGATTGAGAACGCCGCTATACCGATCAGGCATTGTACCATTAGTTTCAGGGTTGCTAAAGCCATTTGTGTTGCAATTATCAGGATATCTACCACAGGTAGGTTTAATCCTCCTGCACTGTTTATGGTGCCGAATTGGGATTGTAGTTGTATGTTTGTATATGCCTGACTGCTCGCAGCGATTGGGCCTTCCATCGGGAAGATATGAGCAGTGTTCACGAATACTACAACACACTGGAGTATTATCAGGAACATGAAGATTTTTATAATTTTATTCCCCGGTCCTGCAATACCGAACTTCTCGTGCACAGTTTCCTGCATGTAAGTCATTATCGCTATGGCAGTACAGACAACCAATATCCCGAATCCAGTACCCATATCCGGATACTTCAACCACCCCGCAAACATACAGAATCCTGCCCATAATGGGAGGAGGATTGATATGAACTTTGCATCACGCTGACCCGCTACAACCCCGAGTAACATGATCGTGAATAGCGCGAAGTAATTATAGTATTGGGTTACGAGGGTGAGATCAGTTATGATACTCTCAATCCCCAGAGATATCAATACCCCCGCCGGACCCCCAAACAATGTTCCAATACCTGCTTCAACGAATACCATGATCACTCACTCCTCGTAGCATTATATCCCCACCATGTAGCAGTTCCTCGGAGATTAAGCATGTCATAACATTTTGTTACCAATGCTGCTCCCGGAGCAAACGTCTCTGAATGGAACATTGTATTGTTATTGGTGAAGTACCACTTATCCGTCACTGATGTTGTCAACCCCGTATCGTCTTTGTAATCTATACACATTGAAACATAAGATATATTCGGTTCTGTGAAATATACCCGGGTTTGGTTCAGCGCGGTGTATGTGTTGTTCTTGCTTGTCGGGACTGATGATGATTGTGAAGTTGGAATATGCAGGTTCACAATAGGATCTGAAGGGAATATGTCCGTGTGGAAATTTGATAACCCGTATGTTGCCGATGTCAGGTATAAATCGTACTTGAGAGATCCGAGCATTGTGAATGTGACAGTTCCGTCTCCCCCAGTTGTCCCAGACATGATTAAAGTTTTGTTGAAAAGATCTCCGGCTGGCCCCGCCTGGATACCATACATTTGTGTCACCCACGCTTGCGGCATAGCAGACTCGTTAAAGTTGGCATTGATGCGAACGTTAGGTAATTTAGTACCTTGTGTATCAAACAGATTCACTTGGACGCCATGGGGAGTCCACCATGTGTTCTGTTGGTTCTGATTGCTGCTGACGATGATATAGTTCATTTTTGTTATGGAACTTGAACCGAGAGTTAGATTGGCCGTATTGTTTACTGTGAGGGTTACTGTAAATTCTCCGAGATACGGGTACACGTGGCTGCTTGATCCGACAGTACTAGAATTTACTCCATCTCCGAATGCCCACTTATAGGATTTTTCTGCTGTAAGATTTCCCCATACGGTGGTATCAGCAAATGATACAAATACACCCGGAAGTCCAGATGTTGGTGTTGCTACAAAATCTGCGCTTACATACGTCGTATTATACACAGGCACAATATACCCAACCTTGGTAGTAGTGTTCCTCACTGAATTGTTCTGCCACAGATACGCCGTCAATGTAACCGTCTTTGGTGTCAGTCCGGCAGAGATGGGATAGATGTGGGTTTCAGACTGATTATAGGAGAGTAATGAAGTCCCATCCCCCCAGTTCCATAAGAACCGGTTTGCAGTGAAGTTATTCTCTACAATGAAATTAACAACACTCTCTCCAGTAACAGGCGCGGTATTGTTCGCGGTGAATCCAGAGAAAGTTACCCAATCAGCAAAACTCACATTCGTTGCAATGAAGTTATGTGCAGGATATACTACACCAGTTGTCCCGTTAGTGAAGAACCCGTTTGCGAAATACTGCACATCTGCATCGCCTTCACCGGATGGTTGTGTGTAATTGTAATACACCATTTTTATATCAGCAAAAGAACCTCTGCTATCAGTAAGTCCCGTTGTGCTGAACCCACCCGGTCTGGTTGCTGATAATGTTACCTGTCCCAGATCATTGTCGATACTGTAACTGATAATTGCCACGTTAGTGAAGTGTGTGGTATTTGCTGTTACTCCAGAAACAAACTGGTGCTTGGGTTTGAATAATACTGTTGTAGTTACATTGTTTGTAATGTTGATATTCTGCATCTGGACGGTTCGCTGTCTTCCGGTAAGGTTCGAGATAACCGCAAGAGATGGAACTGATGGATCGGTTTTGAATCTCAATGTGCTACCCGGATTAATCTGGATGAATGATGCAGAGATATTACCGGAGTACTCTGCAAATGGTGTTGAGAACGAACCCGTCCCTATCGCCCATCGTGAAGTGTTGGAGATACCTGTTTCATCCAGATAACCCCGAACAGAGTTTATCCCTGCACCCGCAGTTGGTTTGCCGTAGACTACTGCTCTGGGGGTATCGTAATTCCCTGCTGCTGCGAGTGGTGCGGTAACTGATACACCATCAACGTAGACATAAACAACACCATTGTATCTCTGGATTGCCAAGTGCGTCCATGTGTTTATCGGTAGAGTGAACTCTCCTGTCTGGACCGCCGTAGTCCCGAACCATGCAACCCATCCGGTTCCGGTATAGTAAACACCCCACCCATCTGCTTTCGTTGCACCACTTGCTGTTCTGGAGATGATAAAATCTCCTGATGCGAGTGATGTCGGGCGAACCCACTGCTCCATAGTGAAATCGCCCGTTCCGAAATCAAACATGGAACTGGTTGCAGTACTCAATCTGTCGCCACCGGCATTGAATAAAGCAGAAGCAGAACCAAACTTCTGTTGTGCGGTTTCTGTGGTTACTGATGTTGCTGTCCACGCATTACCCGCTTCATCAACAAATGTCGCTGCACCGGCTACCCCATTCATGTGCATACGGGATTTGAGTTGAGTGTCCTGATCTGAATAGAGGTTGATGTAATTAGTTCTCGTAGATGTGTTGGTTCCTACTGCGTCTTTCGCCATCATTGATACGGTGTAGGATTTTGCAACGGAGTAGAAATGCGTCACATTCATGTTTGCCGCAGTTGTGGTGTTATACCAATATGTATCCCCGAAACTCCAGTTCCACATTGTCTGTCCTGCGGGGTAACTGTTATTGAATACGACAGGCATACCATACCGATAGTTACTCGTCTGGTTGGCTACGAAGATGTTACCCGTTCCTATCACTACATAGTTCGGAACCGATTTTGTTGATACCCCATCTGCCCCTGTTGTCTGGAGGGATACTGTGAAACTCCCCGAAGTAACGTAAGTGTGGGTTGGGTTACGGAGGTTACTGGTTACACCATCTCCGAAGTTCCAACTCCATGCGTTCAAGTCTGCACCAGTAGAGAAATCGACGAAAGCAACATCTTGCGGGACGAATCCTGATAATGGTGTGCCTACAAAGTCTGCCGCTAACGTAGAGTTTACTTGAACATTATGCTGGACGGTACTGATAGATGGCGATTCGGTTATGTTCTGGACTGATAGAGTGACGTTGTAAATACCAACGGTTGTGAATGTCTGCACCAGATTAGTTGATGTGGTGTAGTTGTACCATGTTCTTGAAGTCCAGTCGGTATTATTGACAGACCAGTTCCAGACTTTTGGACGGTTGGTGGATGTATCGGTGAATAAGACTGCAAGTGGGGGTTGCCCGCTTGTTTTGTTTTGGGTGAAAGATGCTATTGGTGTTGTAACTGTTGAAACATTAATCCAAGTACTTTGTGAGATATTGCTTAATCCAGAATTGGTAGCGGTAAGGTTTACACTCCAGTTACCGTTTACAAAAGTTTGTGTAGGGTTCTGTGAAGTAGAGAATTGCTCCCACGTTGTTGCTGTAAGATTATTCCTCCCCCACTTCCAACTTGTTGGAGCATTTGTGGAACGGTCAGTAAATGTAACAGTTAATGGGGATTCTCCGCTAGTAACACTAGGAGTAAATAATGCAGTTCCTATTTCATATGTCTGCGGATATAATTGCGCGATGGGTATTGCCACGCCTTTCCATACTGCAACTTCATCAACATATCCTTCATGGAATGAAGCAGTTGGAGATCCTCCAGCAACAGTACCCAATGTCAGTATATCAATACCATTGAAATCTGTAGTATCCGTTTGGTTAGCCGCCGCTAATGCACCATCGACATAAAATGCAACCTCTCCACTCTGTCGCATTATTACTACATCATACCATTGATTAAGTGTGGGGGATGCCCCCGTATCAATTAAAACCCCTCCTACATATCCACAGAATTTATATGTGCCTGTCCTATATACCAAAGCGATTGGTAAAGACCCATCAGATGCTTTTGCCATTGAGAATGGATAGTGATGTGATGCGGTAATTGATGAAGCATTAAATTTTAATTTGACGGTAAAATCCCCAGTTCCAATCTGTGGAGATAATGCAACATTTACTCTGTCGGTTGTTCCATTTGTGTACAGGGATGCACTACCCAATACTTTTACTGCGGTATTGGTTGAGGGTTCTCCCGAATATGTAACCGTATGCCCTATCTCATCTGTGAATACCTTTCCACCATTTGCACCGTTCAAGTGCATGAGTACGACGAGAGAACTATTGTAATCGTTTACACTCGCGGAAACCCCCCCAACCAATAGGAGCATAATCACAATGCCTATAAGGTATAGGAACTTCATGGCAATGCCTCATACGCCGGTATCCCACTTATCCCATTCGCCTGTGCCAAAGTAATCTCACTCACCGTAACCGTTCTGGTTGCGAAGTCTGCTCGCACTACCTTACACATCGAGGCATCACACTTCTCCACCTTATAGTATTTACTCCAAGGTTGAGATATGGACTTCTGATAATCGTAATAAAGTTCCAGTTTCATATCTCCTTGAGTAGTCTGCTTTACTGTTTCAGCATTGTCTGACATCTCAAGTATTGCTTCCGGGTATTGCTGAACAACCTTCTCCTTTATTACTCCACGGTTATTATGTTTGACGAGCGAGGTAACAACCTGTTGGAGCGGGAGTTCTTTCGCTTCCACTTCTCGGTTTAATAAAAGTCCTGTGGAGAGGAAGGGGGTGATGTCGATTGTTATTGGGGATACTTCTTTGACTTCTGCCTTACTCTCTTCTTTCAAGTCAAAGGACTGTTCTGTAATTGGATCTCTTATCAGTTGGGTTTCGGTGGGGTAGATGGATGAACCTTCATTGATAGGAGTGTCTGCGAGTACCGGCGCAACCATAGCGATAAGCAAGATGAGGATAAGCAAGCGTTTCATATAACCCCCCTCCGTCTGAGATACGCTTCATAACTCTCACCCTTCGGTTTCTTCTTCCGTAGGGTTGCGAGTGCTTGTGAACTTAACTGGATAGTAGTAGCATTACGATTTTTAGATGACATAGAATACTATGTGTGAGGGGATATATAAAAAAGGATTGGTGGGTTTAGGCATCGGAGTAGATAATTCTTTCCACATGTACCATCAATCCAACCGGGATTATTAGTAATATCAGAAACACAATAAATAGAAATTCTGGTATCTCTCTCAATCGGTGCATATGATAATCCTCTTCGCAGAACTATTATCCATCTGCCTTTTTGCGACAATATATTCCGTCTGGTTGAATCTTACAGTCTCGTAGTTCCAATAAGAAGCGTTCATCTCATTCGCCGTTTTGCACATCACAGTATCCGCGAGGAGGATGTGATCGTAAGAACGTTCGGAATCCCAAATCTTCATGGTGGGGATTGTAAATGAGGCTGCAAAACCCCCAATCCCCACACCTATAACGATGCAGAGACCACAAACAAATCCGATTAAAATTATAGTGTCGTCTTGCATATGTCACCGGACAAGATCATTGATAAATCCAAACCCGTCCTTATCCTTTCTACCCCGTTTCCCAAAGTTGGAACACCCCTGACCGCACCACTCCAACTTCCCATCAGTGTACAACGGTTTCTTACATTCGGGACATTCTTCATCGAGGAACCATATTGAAACATCGCCTTCTTTAATACGACTTTGTTTCTCCATTAAGATTTCGTAAGCGGATTTTGGAGGACATGGCGTTTCCATTTCCCGCTTGTTCATCTTGTCAATCAACTCTTGTGGGTTTCCGTGGAATGAACATTTATCTGAAATCTTAATCAACTCCGTTACAAGCAATTTTATAAATTATATATGCTGCATCTTCTGATAGGTGGCTTCCCAAGTCTATCAGCACCCCAGTTACTTTTTTACTGAAGTGCATGTGTCCTTTCTTGTCGCATTCTGATATCATTACATCTTTCCCGTGACGTTTCGTTATAATATCGACAAGTGCGCAAAACTCTGATATAGGAGTTCCACCCCCGCCGATTCCAAGTTTCGCAGTAAAACTCATTTCACACCATCCCGGATTAAGGCGATTGCCAATTTAAGAGCATCGTCATAACCATTAGTCCAGACGTTCCCATTGATACGATTTTCTGATTTTGCTTTCTCCAACCCCGCAATCACATCCTTCATCAGGTGTTCCTTCAACTTCTTCACATCTTCAGCATCCAGATATAGACTACCCAATGCGGTTTTTATCTGGATTGCTTCGTGTCCTTCCCATGTAGTGATTTTGAATTTGTAGGTCATAACAATTTCCTCCATTCGGTGAAACATAAAAATCTCTGATAATGTAGTTCAAGCCCGATCAGCACTCCAAAGAGAAAGGAGATTATAATAAAGTGTGTGGTAAAGTCGGTCATGGTGTCCTCTCTCCATAAACGTATGGTGTCCCACCCCATTGTTCCGCATCCACAATAACATATCCAAGAAAAACCATTTTAGCGAATCGTTGATCTCTGATAATCTGTTTTATTTTTTCATATACATCGGAATCGGAATCCGTAACTAACTCTAAATTTATGGCTTCTTCGAGTTCCTTTTGATTAAACCTCATGGTTGCTCACTCCGCAGGGATTCTATAATTGAATGTAACGAATTTGACGCACCACACAACGGCACCTTTAATTCACCACCAGTATATTCCATATCGTCGGAACTGCCAGAAGCGATTTCATTACATTTCACCCATACCCTATCCAACATTTGATTGCGAATAATATTTTCTCGTTCTTTTGATGTTGGTAAAGATGGTAATCTCTCCACACATCCAACAAATTGACATGGAAACCCATTTTTTGCAGCCAGTTGTGATTTAAATCCACACTTGCCTTCTTTTACGCAATGAACACTGTTTGATATGTTAATTGTACGTAGTTCCTGTATAACACCCGCATTAAGATACTCTCTTGCATTGGGGTGAGATAGACATCCCGTTATTTTTACAGTGTCCGGTTCTATATTCTCACCAAGAAATTCGCAGTTCATACCATATCTTGAACGCATATTTTTGGGGTGTGAACAGTTCTCGCAGTTTGGCTTCTGTATGCTCATCGTTTCATTTTCCACAATCAGCACCTTTTAACCCAAGTTTTTTGAATCGTATCCCCAGTTTACAATCGTCACACCCGGCACCAGTGACTCTACACGAAATCCCTCTTGGGCGCATCATACATTTTGCAAACGTTCCATAAGAACCGTGTTGATCAGTCCTGTGATCATGCAAATCTAATGCACCATTCCAAAGTTTTCCGGGAATCGGACATGATGGATGCCCCTCTTGGTATGGGTATGCAACTTCAATTTTCTGTATGCCTTCACTCATGGTCATCCCCACATGATGGGTGGAATTCTCCAGTAAACGTACCGATACAAAAATTCGGCCAAGCCCAATAATCCCGACAGTTCCAGCACCATTTGAAAGTAACAGACGCAAATCGATAATACAACCATTTCCAAAAATGGGGTTCTGTCATCGTTGATAACCTCTTGGACAATAACCATCATAATCTCCGCAATATTCTGTTGGTATATTACAATATGGATTCGTGCACACATATTTGGTTGAACCGAATATTCCAGTCCACAACTTCCTATCCGGGCAATCCATAAACGTATAGATGCCCTTATGCTCGGTCATGGCAACCCATCTCCGTGTGTAAACCACTCAACGATTCTTAAATCATACCCTCGCATTTTGTAGTAGCACACCCATACCTTTGCTGTAATGATATTTGCACAAAGTTTGAACACCACTCCTTTGCAAGTTTCGAGTTTGTATCCTACGCAATAGAAAGTCATACCTTCCCTCCTTTGAGCAGGGAGATACATTCTTCCAAAGTACCCTTTCTTACATTAGATGATGCGTGTGCTGTCCTATCAGCATTTGATCTGCGTTCCAACTCCTGTATCACACCCGCATTAAGATACTCTCTTGCATTGGGATGACACGCCATCGGGCAATTACTGGTAACTCGACGTATCCCGTCAAAAATATCTGAATTGCCATGAGATTTATGAAGATCAATAGGACACTCATATGTGTGCTCTTTGGTGCAGTTCCCGCAGTTTGGCTTCTGTATGCCTTTGGTCATGGCATACACTCCTGCACTTCAAATTCTTCTCTATGTGCGTTGATATAATTTACCAGTTTCTTAATCCCCTGCCTGTTGAGAAATGCCGAGCAGGATATTCCGGTATCAATAGAGATGTATCCACCCTCCCACCTATGGATAATTGGGGTTGATGAACCATCACTCATGGTTGCTCACTCCGCAGGGATTCTACCCATTGCCACCAACAATCAACACAATTCATCTGGTCATTAATACAGAAATTGTGTGGACATTGTTCACCATTCGACATTGCGGTGACAATCTGCTTCAACACCCTCTCCCGCTCCTGCTTCATTGCTTCAGAGAGTGGGCGGGAACGGACAGACTTATAATGTTTGTCTGCTTCAACATCGTCCATGATGTGTTCCAGTTCATCGCTACTGATTACATAGTCAGTCATTTGTACACTCCTCTTTTGATTTGATGCCTAAACGGAAATTCTTGTAATCTGTCTACGTCCGGATAATCATTCTGCGGAAGATTATTTTTTATTTCTTGAATGGTTTTAATTATTATCCGTCCTTTTTCTGTATCGTTAAATCGCCAGTCTATTGCTTTCATAAACTCATTTAATGTGTTCTCCCTCTCCTGCTTCGCTACCTGTGCATCGTGGGCTTTCTGTGACTTCCAACAATTCTGATCTACCGATTGCCATACTGGACAGTCGGGAGAACGACAGGTTAAACACCCTCGTTTGTGTTCCAATATCCTATTCATTTTCTTCAATGCAGAGGATAGTGGGCGGGAACGGATTGTTTTATCCATATCATCTAACTTCATTGACAGATCGCCAACAGTTCTCACATTGTCAGTTGCACCATAAGCGACACACAATTTTGTGTGTTCTTTCAGTTCATCCTCACTGATTACATAGTCAGTCATGGTTTCCTCACAACTCCTATCCAAAGTCCATCCGCATTACCAGTTCGTTCTTTCATATGCTGTATATGACGCTGGCAATACCTGGGACGATTGACATCCTTTTTGGGATCGTATCCGATCCGTTCATAACACCCTACAAAAGCGCAGGTTGTATAGGAAGTCATGATCTACACACCACACACCTGTAATTAAATTCCCCGAAGATGAAACGATACCGGACTTTCAATCCGCATTTTGAGCAACGATCCACAACCAGTTTCTCTCCGCAAGTGTTTAGGGTCTTTCCACATGTTTGCGAGCCAATCATCTTCTCACACCCTCTGCAATCTTCCGGCAAGGTTCTGATGTCCGGCTGTCCACGATTCAACTTTGCTCGCATCCTTTCAGATCGTTTCTCTGATGGGGATGCGGATATCTTTTTGGATAGGGTTTTGACAGCGCGGGATTTGAGAGATTGCCGTAGGGTTTCGGATGGGGTTGTCATCGCGGGCACTCCCGGTTCTCATCCCTTTCATCTCTCATCCTATCAAAAGCAATATCTCCCAGTCGATCCAGTTCGTCCGATAAACATTTGCTCGGATCTTCTGTGCAGGGTTCGGTTTCACAACCGATACAGATTTTTGGTTCGTTCCAGTAGTTGCTCATCGTTTCACCACACTAACCGTATATCCAATCGGTTCGGTAGGTTCTGGTATCACCATCGACAGCACAACCTTATCCCGGATTACTGATTTCACATCCGCTTGCGATATGAAAGTTTCTGCCTTGTCAATATCCGCATTAATCTTGTCCTGGATTCTGCTTCTGATATTCGCAAGGATTTGCTTGTATCTGTCCGGCTCTAACTGTTGGAGTTTCTTTACATCCACTTTCTTTTTTGCATATACCGGGATCTCGACGATCTTGTATTTACCATCGTCTGTTATTGCCAGTTCCTTCGCTCGCATTAAAAGCGTGTTCCTGTCCAGTTCCATATCCCGGATTCTGGATTCCGTTAGTTCAAGTTGCTCTTTCATGATCAGAAGGTTGGAATCCAGTTCCGCTACTCTGGTCGGGATGATAAGGTCGATGTCTTGTTTGGGCAAGGTTTCTACCGCGTAGGGATTATCAAGCATGATTCGCCTCGTTAAAATTCGCATCCGTAATAACATCAATCAAAGCATCTCTTAGTTGCTCTGCATCTGCAATCGACAGATGACAGATGAATGTTGTATTTGTTGAATCAATCGACATCAGAAGTGGTGTCTGTTTGGATTTGAACAGCACCACATTCATTTTCCCACATTCGACATCGAAACGACGAGATGTAAGAATTTTTGATTCGGTTTCTTCGTTCATGATTTCTCCTTGGTATCTTTCTGTAATCCAACAACCACTACCTGCAACTCATCCCCGTAAGAATCGCTTGCGGACAATGCCATGACATTTACCATCTCGGATGGATGAGCAGATATGAATACGGGGTTGCTGTCGCCAAAATGTTCTATAATCTGTTCCACCCATTCTTTGAGATGGACTGGATCAAACTCGCAGATGAAATCTTTTGCCGGGTTCTCACCCTCGCAAAGCCCTACGGTTTTGGTTGGGTTGTGGGATAAGGCGGTTAGCATGTTCGATACCTCATTATTTCTTGCAATCTCTCATTCATCTTATCAGTAAGTCCATTTACCTTCTTCATCCCGGTCATAGCCCGGATACTCGAATGGCTCAACGCTTTGGAAGCCCGGACTTCTCCGATGCCGGGTACTGCGGTTAACATCCCAATAGCACATTCTTTCGTGCCATGATACTTCCTGTGCTTTGGATAGTGTTCCTTGCTCAGATACCCATGCATAGCAATCATCCAGTATAGTGATTGATTGAGATCCCTGGTGGTAACGACATCGACACCAGATTTCCGGATAGTTTCAAGGAAGCCATAGTATGAAGTTGCTTTGAAGTCAGTTTGTCGGTTATCATTCCGGTTGAACAGGTATCCGTCTTTGGAGATGCCGAAATTTTCCTCGCACAAAAATACCGGATTATCACTGAAATTCTTTAATGCCGGTATAATCTCATACATAATCTGGTCCAGTTCACTTATCATCTCGGATACTACCACCTTACGCTGGATTGCAAGCGAACCGTGAGTATTGGTGATGAAGTAGTCTGTTCCAGTTTCCGTAGGCCAGCAGATAATATCGGATTCGATACCGGCTTCTGTAAAGCGTTTTACTGCATGGGATCCGCTTCTTTCTCTAGAATCGACTAGGATAATAATACACCTCTCGCCAGCAACTCCGAGAACAACCCCTGCTTATCAACCCTCACAGCATCCTTGCCTTCAGACATCCAATCCTGGCATTTCTCGAATACCGCGTAATACCCTCTTCCCTTACTCCCATCCTTATCCAGTCTGACAATCACATCCGCCAGTTTCTTGACATTCAACTTAGCATCAATGACATATTTTCCTGTCAAATCCACAGACGCTTCCCCTTCTGAGTTCACGGACCTTACCCGTTCCTCTGTTATCGCGGTGATGGCGATGATACAGGTGTTGTGGATTTCAGACCAGTTCGCTAATCGTTCCAGTTCGCCGTACACGATCTCGTTCACCCTGCTCCATGCGGCGAGATTATCCTTACCGATCTTTGATAAGGTTGGTTTCTGGTTTGCCTTTCGAATCCGGTTAATCTCCTCGAGTACAACCGGCTGCGCCCACTTTCTCAGCAAAGTAATCTCGTCAATGATAACCAGTTTAATCACATTCTCCTTGATGATTTTAGATACCGTATCCTGAAAAGCATCCATAGTCAAATACGGATTGACTGTACTATCGGGATTGAACTTGAGAAGTTCCAGACTCTCTACCCCGGAATCTTGATAGAGTCTGCGGTTCTTAGTAGCGAAGGAGAGATGGATTGGGTTGTCATTGATTTCGGCTACGGATTTGGCTTGAACGGATTTGCCGGAACCATCCGCACCGTAAACAAGAACAAACATTACTCTCCTCCACGTGTGCGTTTGTAGTAGTTGTAATATGCCCCGATGAATCTAACCACATAATATGTGGGGCCTTGGTTGTTTTCACCAGCAAAAACCACAGCAACAGTAAAAGCAAAAGCAGCAACAGCAAAAGCAAAAGCAGCAACAGCAACAACGGTAACAGCAACAGCAACAGCAAAAGCAGCAACAGCAAAAGCAAAAGCAGCAACAGCAACAGTATCAGTAGCAGCAAAACTTTCCCAATCACATTGTTCTATATCCCGTTTCATACACCACAATAGCGAATACACCGGGATTGCTAACAACGCCAACGCCACGCAATAGATATACCACGGTATTGATGCGAGGATCTGATACACACTCACCAACGCATTAACCAACATTGGATATGTTGCTATGGATGCCATATACCCCATTCCTAATATACCAACGGAGCATATCACATATGACGTATACAATACCACTTTCGTAAACACACTGATGCTTTTCTTGATGGTGCATCTTATTAATGACGGATCTGTGTTTTCGTCAAATACAACGGGTTTCATTAGTTACTCTCCAATTCTTTCACTATCCGATGCAGTTCCTTCGTCATAACCACAATCTCCCTTTCCATCCCAAGTATCCCCCTGCTTACATTCTTTCCATACTTCAATGCGATTATAGCAGAGGGTTTTGATATGGCATATTTTTTAGATGGCATTATAATTTTCCTTCCCAGAGTATGGCAGCCATTTTCCCACCGTGTAATCTCCATATTGTGCCATCGAATGATGGTACAAGCCCAAGTTCCCATAGACGAATCGCCATTGCGAATGGATAGTCGGGGGTTTTGATATGTTCTGTATATTTCCATTCGGCTCTTGGAAGATTGAAAAATGATCCCAAATAAGCCCCGACAAAAGCCCAGACAGAATCCCAGACAGAAGCCCTGACATAAGCCCTGGCAGAAGCCCAGACAGAATCCCAGACAGAAGCCCTGACAGAATCCCTGACAGAATCCCTGACAGAAGCCCTGACAGAATCCCAGACAGAAGCCCAGACAGAAGCCCTGACAGAATCCCAGACAGAAGCCCCGACAGAATCCCTGACAGAAGCCCACTCTCTCAACAACGCAATATGTTCTTCGGTGATTGTGGTGGGTGGTGTTATATCAAACGGGTTTACAATCGGTTTTCTGATGAGAATTTTATCAAGTTCCGCAAGCCATTTGACTTGTGCATCCCAACATTTGTTTTCGTAAGAATCTGACCACCACGAAGGTTTTATTTTCTCATCTAGTCTGAACAGATAAATTGCATCCGGGTTGATATAATCATCATTCTTCGGTGAAATCTCTACCCTCGCAAACTGCAAGTCGTGAGCATCGGATTTGTCGTCTTTATACCCCGCGAGTTTAATGAGATCATCGTACGAGTCTACTCCAAACTTCCACGTAACGGTTTTGTTTTTGTGGATTAAGCAACTGAACGCTTTACACATACACATAGATATAGGGTGTCCCTTTATTTAAGGGTTACCCTTTAGGAGAGATTACTAAAAAGAGAATGGAGAAAAGGTTGAAAAGATTATGCTAAGATTTCCTTAGCAGACTTCATCTTGCTGATAGCATCAGAGTACTTTCCGAGCATAGCCGGATCTGAATCCTTGATTTCCTTCAGGTGAAGTTTTACCTTCTTGATAACTTCCACAGTCGTCTTGCATCCTTCTGCGAGGTCGATGATCGTCATCTTGATTTCCGGGTCGATGTCGGATTCTAATTTCTTCTGGGTTTCTGGTGCTGAACCATCAGATGATACCGGCTCAATGGTATCGACATCCAGAACCTCGCGTTCTTTATCCGAACCCTTCTGTCTTACCCTCAGTACCTCTGCCTGGATAGTTACACCCGGATGCAGGAAACTGAATGAGAACCGTTCCTTATTCGGAGTCCCATCCTTGTTCTTGGGTGCGGGTGGATTATACCCCATCTTCCGGGCGAGTTTGACGGATGGCGATTCCCATTCCGGATGCCCAGGATTAACACTGATCTTGTCGCCGGCATTCACTGACATGAAGATAAGGCGTTTCCCGCCACCATCGGTTTCATGTACCCATGCCATGTCCAGGATCTTGTTCAGGTATGGTTTGAACTTGTCAAAGTCCTTGCCGGGGATGAGTGCCTGCTGGCCGTTGATTTCGCCATTCTCGAAGATTTCAAATTGATCTGGATGCTTGTTGTATGCTTTGAAAAGATCTTCCGGGCATTTCTTAGACAGGACAAACAATCCACCTTTCGCGGCACCGTATTTCATGTACTTCCCAACCGGGGGTTTCTCAAGTTTGAACTGGTACATCTTGCCGGGTTCAAATCCCGTTCCCTCTACAACCTCTGCATCATAGTCATCAACATCAAACGTTGCCTGTAACTGTCTTGGTTCTTCACTCAATTATTTCACCTTCTTGATATCTGTACTCAGGAATGCCGCCCTGTCCGTCTTATCATCCCACTCTGCATAGGCGCGAGCCATTGCTTCGATCTGGTCACCGGCTTTTACGGTGATAACGTAGTCCGTTGCTTTCTGGTTGCTCGGCATCAGGACTTTGATGGTTACAATGTAACTGTGTCCTTTCAGATCGTTTGCTTCTGCATCAATGATTTCGTTCATGCTTTCTTCTCCGAGTATCCGAGTTTGCTGGATACTTTATCCACACAACCGTAGAAGAACTTCTTGGTGAGTTCATCCCCTGCGAATCCCGCGAGAGAGGATGTGTGCTGCTTGATGAAGTCAAGTTTGGACTGTACTGTTTTGTCTACCGAAATGGTAACGGTTCCCATTGGTTCATCACCATAGTTAGTGTTAGTGTTGTTGTTATATATAGGTTGCGGAAAAAAAGAGAGGTGGGGAGATTTGATGGGGATTATAAGGAGAGTTTTTCCAATTCCTCAATCTCATTATCCAGGATATAATTCTGGTCGAGCAAGCGTTTTATCTCATTAACATTATGTTCGATTCTATCCTTACGCATTTTGATTTTGAGATCATGATCCTTTACACCAATCAGAGTCATTTAAACCACCCACAAAACGAGCAATAGAACTTTTCAACCGGCCCGTTGTTCCCGATGATAAAACCATAGGAGTAGAGGTTCCAGGAACATTCCGGGCAGAAATGAAAGATGGGTTCTATCATTTCGGAGCAACCTCTGGATAATTACAGTGGACTTCATTCGCAAAGAGATGGATCTTATGCTGGCATTTGGAACACTCCTTTGATTCAATCAGATCCGAATCGGAGATTTCCGAGCACCAAGGGCATTGCACCATAAGTTTGATGGGGATTTTCTGGATCATTTCGCCACTTCCTTTTTACCGGCACTATCGCAAATATCGCATCTACGAACCTCGCAGTATCTCCCGCAGTGTTCCGGTTCTTCTGGGGGTTTCTTGGCAATACAACGATCGTCGCAATGGAAGCAAGCATCTTTCATATGGCATCCATAATATAGGAACAACATAACATCATTACTGAAGCACAAACAAAGTAACACCCCGTCATCAGAACACAATATTGTGTGGCTGTTACATCCCCATATATGATCATAGCGGTGTATAACAAAAATGCCGATGTCGAACCGGCTAACCAAATTTTTGATAATTCTCGCATACTGCTTGTCACTTCATCACCTACAATGATGGCATTTTGAACAGGTGATCGTATAAACCCCCTTGTTAAGATTCTGCAAGTCTTTTAGTGCCTCGTCCGGATCGTTCAGATCAAGTTCTGTTTTTTGTCCGGTTTTCCATAATGCTAACGGAGTACCCGTAAGAGAATTTATAACGAGTTGCCCGTTATGATCCCGCACGAAATCGTTTATTTTATCAAGTATGTTGAGATATTCTACATAGTTCATTTCTTCACCTCACATATCTTACCCGGATACCTACAGAAGAACAACACACACGAATACGAGTTATACACAATCTGTTCATCCGGGTTTGTTGATGTTTGTGATTGGCAAGCAGTTCGCCATCGTTTCAGATATTCGCAATCGCCAGGAATAAATGTGGTGTTCATGCTCTATGCCCCCTCTCACATTCACCCTCTAACAACTTCACATCCGGTTTCCCGGTTTCAATCTGCTGTAACGATTGCTGTGCATACTGCATGAGTTTCTTATCCTTACAGAGTTCGTCAAGCCTCGGAGGAATATCAACACCGAATTTCCTGAAGTCCAGAGAATAGAACTTCTCATAAGCACCACGGGCCTCTTCAAAGGTTCCAGCCATGACCAGGGCACGTATTGAAGATTCGCAAACATCTCGTAAAACCTTAGACGGGATTTCAAGATCGATGTTATCCCGGATATACTCAACAATCTCATATTCAAATTGTGAAGTAACCGGGATACCATAGAAGTTTGCGCCATCTGCTTTACCGTAGTCGTTTGCCTTTCCTCCAAGTTCTATAACTTGTTCGGAACGGAGATGTTCACTGTTTATGATACCTTCGATTTCATGTATGCGTTGGATGATTTGTTTCTTCTGGATATCTAGCGATTCTTTTTCTTTGATAAGTTTGTCCCACCCTTTTGTTTCGAGGACTTTGATTCTCGCAACCCCCCAGAAATCTTTTATCTGGGACATAAACCGGGAATTGATTGCTTTCAGGTCCGATACCAATATCTTCTCGAACCCTTCCCGTTCTCGCTCGGTTAGTTTCGGCATTTCAACTCCTATGTCCTCTCTCGCATTCGTTCATCACACCCGCTTTCCTTTCCATCTCCCCGATATGTTCCGGGCATTCCTCACATACAATCTCCTGGATAAGTACCGATTTATTTTTGAATACCCACACCATCAGATGCCGTAATTGATCTTCATTGAGATGACATTCCGGTTGGTTCATGAATTTCAAATATACAACATCTTTTATCCCATCCTTTCGTTCGTAAATCTGCATTCACATCCTCTCCCATAGCGACGTTCTATTCTTCGCCAACCAAGCAATCAAAGCCCTCACATCCTTCTCATCCAGGTATACCGCTTGTAATCCGGATTCAATCATGGTGATATCACCTATGGTTTTTATCTGCATTAGTAACACCTTGTATCTACTCTGGCACGATACCAATCCGGGTAACGATGCTTGTTCTTTGAGTAATCGTCCAAGCACTTTGAATCGAGCATTATTGTAACCCCGAAGGAATCATATCCGCGACAGTTCCGACCATTTGTCTGAATTATCTGAGTCCTCGCATCGGAATCATAGAAATCCTTAAACTCCGGTCCCATATTCCTTTCCAGGGTTCTCATCCGCTCATCCAATGCCGGATACGGAAATTTGAGAACGAATTGTAGTTTACACCAGTCCCAATCCCCGCCATGACTTGCAGCAGCAACAATCAGGTATCGTTTCTCTGATAGTAAATAGTCCGATATCGTTTCTGATAATTTGCCTGCTGTGTGCATTACACAGTTATCATCACCCAGACATTTACGGATGCCGTTTGCATGGAGTCCGAGGTTCCCCGCGTGGATAGGGACACGATCGTTGTCATACATCATTTGGAAATGATCCGATATCTCCTCTATTACTTTGGCAGCAGAGTTCATAAGATATGGATTCTGTGCTAACGACCGGCTCGTCATGTTCCCGACAGGTACAAAGTATGTTCCCGCTCGCTGGTGTATCTCTGCTGAGTAACTTGGCAGTTCAAAAGCACCAGGAGTAGCGGATACAATGATAACCCGTTTTCCTTTAAACAACTTCTGGGATAGGACGTTTGTATTACGGGGATCTATCTCGATATAGAAACTATCCTTTCGCTGGTACTTAAAGCATAAATCGTGGTTCGATAACATGAACTGACAATTATACAGGAGATTTTGCGCTTTATACCTCGCAGAAGCATTATCATCCTTAGCAACCTCTCTAAGTCCAGACACTTCCCTTGATAACAATTCCTTGATATCATCATTCGGGTATTTCTTAGGCAGACTATACCTAAGTTTCATCGGGGTTGATATACTCCTGAAGAATAAATCCGCCTCATCCACCACAACCATTTTTGCAGACTTTAGAAGACTCCAGAAGTTCCCGAAATTACATATCACAGTCTCATTCCCGGATAGAGTTCTCGCCGCATCCTTTTGAGCAGTCATGTAATCACAATCAGTACATGGATACTTCGCATACGTCGTTCCTACCGGGAACACCTTACATTCCTTGCTTAGACAGGTCTTGGTGGCGTTTGGACAGTCATCATGGTAAGTTGTGGTTGAACAGTCCACTTTGAGCAGACAAGGGGCTTGAGCAGCGTTTTGAGCGTATGCTGGTGCATGGGGGCAATGGTATCCGGATCTTCCGTATAGAACAAAGTCTTTGTAATACCCGATTGATGCTTGGTGCTGGAGATGCTTTCTACTTTCTATAACGATAGAGGGTATTCCACGCGTAAGCGAAAGAAAAACGGCTGTCTTGCCCCATCCGGTATGTGATGATAATACAAACGAATCTTCAGACTGCGCTTTCTCTAATATCTCACCCTGACTCAAATACATTGTTGGGAATGGGAAATTGTATTTGGCTGGAATAAGTTCTGGGGATTTATGATTTGCTTCCAACTTCGCTATATCAGCATACAGGTTTGTGTATCTTGTCACGGCAAATCACCTGTAGATTCCGGTGGTAACGGGCACCAGTGCGGTAGTAGGAACCCTGATTCATACCATCCGCGTTTACACGTAAATGGATTAAGAAAAAATGATGTAACCCACCAATATGAACGTTCAATAATTTTCCCCTCATGCGAACATCGCGCATTTCCAAAACCAAAGATGTGTGCGAATATCCCTCTGAAATATACACATCCTTCACAACGGGTTCTGGTTATCCTTCGTTCTGGAATTATAATAACCCTCGAATGTCCTGTCATGCAATCATCTCAACGCTTCCAGCATCGTCAGGACCGCTTTCTGACTGATAGGTTCTCGTTTCTTCGCCATCTTGATGTATGAATCAATCAGGTTGTTCCGGTTATCATTGCAATCCTCGCAGATGACAGATTCCCCGACATCATCCAGAACCCCGCATTTAGAACAGTGTGCCATCATTCCTCCACTCACATAAATCATTTCTTATTATATCCTCACACCAAGCCAAAACATTTATCATATTTATCAACAACTTACATCTATGGCAACTCTGCACAGACAGCCAAATAAGGCTGCACACTCGATGTCCCGCCCCAAGACCACCAGACAGCACTCTAAAGCAAAGGGCAAGCGTGTTCAATTCAGGGGTCCCCAAGGCGACTCTGCGTACTAACACATTTTTGTACATTCCAAACCACTCTCACATTTTCTAAACGATTTGCAAGTTTTACACATACATACTTTGCAGGAGTAATCAAAAGCGTTGTAGTTATCACAAACGGTTTTTGATGTATTGCTATACATGAAAAATCCACTTGCGGTACATATTGTCATTCCCACCCCTCTACCATTCCATTCCTTAACACATTCTCCTGTCTACCCATCCTTCTGAACGCATTGTTCACTCCACCGAATGCAATCGGTTTCCTTCCGATATTTGCAAACTTCTGACTGATGTTATGAGTCGGGAGCAGGACTGGGCGATTACAGGATGTGGGTTTAGTGAACTTCTTTTGGCAGGAGGGTTGGATGGGACAGGATTTGCAGGGGGTCATGGTGTGACACCAGACCCTTTTAATATCTGACATACATTATTATATATGCCATCTCGAAACACACCAATCCGAAGTAACACCGTAAAGCCATTTGCAAAACGCCGCTTACAACCCAACACCCACCGTAACAAATCTTCGACCGGGCGTGTCCGTTCTGATAAAAATGCACCAGAATGGTAATTTTCTTTTCTCATTTTAATTTCCCTCCCCATTGTTGAGCCATTGCATCTGCGATTCCCTGGTATGTGATTGCCCTATCTCTCGCTCTGGTTGGAGACGGACCCATCTTATGAATCCTTGTTTCTCTACCATCTACTATATTCGTTGGTTTGAGTTGGGGTAGGTTCTTTAACCATAGACAGGTCGCTTTAGTTTCACCATGCCCGAATTGCCACGGTTGGATTATCTGATTATATTTGGGAAGGTTTGAGTGTTTATGGGGAATTGGATTTTCCAAACATATCTTTGGAATCTTGCAGGTGATACCATCAAATAGCAAATTAAAAAATGCCGATGCGTGTGTCATTTTCCACCAACGGGTATGGTTGAGAGTCCCATCCTTATTGTATAACCATCTAACCCCAGAGTTCGCCAAGTATGTGCAATCTGGAAATCCAATCATCATATCCCAAAACGATTGATCTCCCGGTGCTGGTGTTCCATCAGGATATTTGAAAGACCGATAGTTCCCGGTTGCAAACAACAGGTTTCTGACATCATCCTGTATATGCCATTCCGGGTGTCCACCTCTTGTTGGTTTAATATCACAGGAGTATGCTTCGTGTCCCTTAGCACGAAACGCATTACAAACCGTTTGACTTTCTTCACAAGCAATCAAAACTTTCATTTTTTCCTCTTTTTAATAGGCTCATATGCCGATGTGGCGTTTATGCAAATATCAAACGCCTTCCGCAATGCCTCTTGCCCCTTTTGAAATCCATCCGGGTCTTTATCATTATAGTGAGATTCTTTTGCTCTCCCTATAAGAGATTGTAATTCTCCAATTACTATAAGTAATTCCCGTACCTTTCCTCTTGCTTTCATACCCCCACCTTCTCTTTCGGATTCTCATCCCTATACCTCATATACCCTTCCCACGGATACAACTTCCCCGCAAATGGACAACCATACCTAACATGCCCGTTTAATGTATCCGCATCCGCACACATCATATGGCAGACCGGGCATCTGTTCACGTTGCTGTTCTCGATTGACTGTCCACAGTCCGGGCATTTGAACCGTGTAAGAATAGTCTGGCACTCTACCTTATTCGCTTGCAGTTTATACCCGCAGTTAGAGCACCCCTTGACAATGACAACTCTGGATACCCCACCATGGATAACAATCCCCCGCTTTGCTTTATGCGAACCGGCACCGGGTGGATGCTTGTAAGTATTCTTGTTGGTATTCTCCCGGTTGGTCCTCGCGTTCCTCGCGTTCCTCGGTAATGATTTCTGTGTCATGGTTTTTCATCCTCGATACATTTGATGTCTGGGAAATATTTTGCGAATACACGCCAGAACACGATTGGGGCGAAGATGATCCACGTGCTTGCACAAAGCAGCAATGCAGTCTCTATCTCTGATACCATCGCCAGGCAATTTGGGTTGAACGTAGTATTCCGATAATTCAATATGAACAACCATGCGTGGATACTCCATACGAACCCCACGATCAACACGATAGCAAATTCCCACAATGCAACAGATTCCGCAGCATCGTTTACTTTCTTAACGGTGCTGCATTTGATTGGTAAGGTAATGGTTGTCATTTAAAATACTCCTTGGTTTTGCTTCTCCAGTATCCCGCGCTTGGTTGGGATAGGTTTGGTACAGCCATACTGCTTTTCCCGGTTAATGCCCGGAACATTTCTAAGTTCCGGTTTTTCCTTGTTTTGGAATCCATATGATATAGTTGTTGTTGGTGTTAATAACCGTTTCTGTTGTTGTTGTTAATAATCAAGTTCCTTAATTCTATTACGCGTAGCACTACGGTATCTAATAGTGTAAAAAATGGTATTTCTCGTGGAGAGGTTATTTAGTGTAATAGTGTAATAGTTATCGTTCCTCGTTAATATAGGATAAGAGATTTTCTATTCTTCTCCCATATATATCAATCTCCACATCAAAATAATGCAATACATCTGAGATATCTTGTCCCAACATACTGTCTATCATATCATTTGACATTGCATTTTGCATGGTAATACACCAACAACAATAACACAAATCGGTCATTGAGATGTTCAATGCGATGGATGTTGCTGCCAAGGCATCATAGAACCACTCATATACATTGGGGGTGAAATGTGTAGCCTCCCCAGACTTAACACCAGTGGCGGAGTTTAATGATATCTTTTGCTTGCTAATCTGCATGTACATGATTTTGCTGGGGGTGTCTGTTATCTTGCGCCCGATTGCTCGTTTGATTGAAACCGCACCATCATACTGTTCGTGATATTCAAACATGAATCGGATCAATCCCAATTCAATAGACGATACGAGAAACTTGGTTAACGAGATATTAAACTGATCTGCGAAATCGGCCGAACGCATTGCAGGAAAAAGAGGAAGATAAAAAGAGAGTCGTTTCTTTTCTGTGTCATCATACCGGATAAATTTTGTTCTGGATTTGATATATTCCTCCAGAGTCATATCATGTGCTGCATGTTTCGCAATTCCCTCACATACAAGAGTTTCTAGTGTGTCTATATCAAATCGGGCTTCTAATGGTGTGCTCATTAACCATATGTCATATTCTTCATCTGATAGGGTTCGCTGCGAGTAGTAGTTCTTGTCAGTCATAGTATCACCGTTGGACACAACACTGGAACAATAACGGTTACGCCGGGAGTTGAACCCGGTCATAATCGACAGTATGGGAATTTCACCCACCCCTGTAAGCGTCGTGTCCAGCGATGCAATTGAATATACGAGGTTAAGGGATATAAGGATTATGCAAAAATAGTTTGTATCCGGGTAAGTCGCACCCGGATTATATGAGGAGATGCTATGTCAAACAACTGGTATTGTTGAGGCTTGCATTTCATCCATTGGAATGATTAAGGAGTCCTGTATCTCGTACGGAGGAATTAACCGTAGTCATCGAGGATATCCTGGATAAGCATTGGGCATTATTGGGTTTATATTTTTGCAGAACTTTTACTTCATAGGCATACCGGGATAAAGGGTTTTGCAGAATGGATTGCCGGATTCTTTTAAACCGTTTCTCCTGGACAAAATCATACCCCCAGAATAAAGGCATCATGGGTTCACCGTATAGGCATCACCATAATGCCTACCATAACCCAAACCATCCCTTCTTAGGCAGATGCTTTTCATATAAGGCATTGAACTTTTGCAGGTCATCCTGGGTTGTGATGTCTGCCCGGATATCTACCCGGTTACCTTGTCGGTCCATAGATGTGATATCCAGATGGACTTTTAAGGTGGGTGATACAGGGACCGCCTGGATATCCGGGATCTCTTTTGTAGTATCAGGTTTTTGCAGAATAATTGGATCGGCTGGCTCCTGGGGGCCGTTGATTTTACTGTTTAAGATATCCCGGATGTTGATAGGTTTATAGGCCATAGATTATCATCTCCCTATAAAACAATCCTCTTTATCCGTGTCAATAGGATCGTTCACATAACCGGGCCACATGCGTTTAAAGCATTGCCATTTTTCTATCCAGTCGATGAGATCAGATAATTGTTCGTTGTTCATTATAATTTTCTCCAATAATCTCCGTTATCATCCTTAACGACGAGTTTGTCACTTATCCCGTCCTGAAGTATTTGGCAAATAATATCACCGGACCCGGTTATCCCAAAAACCCGATAATCAGACTCTTGAATATTCCCAAGATCAAAATTGTGCTCAATTAAATACCAGTCTCTTATCTCTTTTGAGATATTCCAGACATGTTGTACGGCTTCACTTTCTGTTAATTTTATCATCATTTTCCTTAACTCCTGCTGGTATAACCAGCATATGCCTAGGTACTGCTCGATGTACTATCCAGGCATTATTGTATAGAGGGTAATTAGAGGAGTGCAATAGTTGATGTTATTTTGTAGCCATAGTCACCCCTTCAGACAATTTAACTAGAACCCTATCCCTTGAACATATCGTTTTATAATTATACTCGCCTTCATTAATTCCAACAATTTCTGCATAATCTAATTTGAATTTGGACTGTACAAATTTTGCGAGATCAATCGTTGTGAATACATGTGCCCTGGATATTCCGGTTATCCATTGCATAGTATCCCCGGTTATGGTTTTTGGGTGATATCGGAAATATTTTCCGTTGTACATTATACCGTAATGGTGATCTATCACTACTCACCACTCCTTAACCACAAGATCATTAACGTGGTAGTATTTGCCGGATTTTTTCATCTGGTCTATTCTTGTTTGTGCGGATTCTTTTGTCTTAAATTTCTTCTTTAATAGATCTCCATTTTTGGGATTAAATACACGGTAATCAATCATCTTACCAGTCCCTTACAATAATCAAAATTATTATTCAATACCCCGTAAAATTCACCTGGTTTAAAACCAGATATTTTACACACCCCATAACTAAAGAAATGTGCTTTACGATCAATCTTAATACACTCATTAATGACTTCAGATAACCGGGATAAAGGATTATCTTCTTTAAATTCTGCAAATATTGCGCATTCTTCTTTAGTGGAAAATGGGCCTAAAAGATATGCTGTTTTAGTTCCATCTTTACAGGTTACGAAATAAGCATCGGTCATAGATACATTTCTCCTTTTTTCTTCTGGATATCATCAAAAGATGTTTTTATTTCATCTTCAGAAAAACCCATTTTTACGAGTTGATCTTTTACATTGCTTTTTAAATCCTCTATGATCTCAGCCAAATACTCTTCACTCCCGTCACTTTCTACAGATGATAGTGTGTCAAAAACACTATCAGATAAACCACTATCCGTATGAATGAATGTTTCACACTTGATAACCAGATATGACCAGTGTTGGTTATTGTAGTCGGTCATACGTTGATAATTTTCAAGCGCGTATTTTCGATAATCTGGAGTTCCCATTTCCTCACCATTATCAGACGGATAGAAGAATGAAAATTCGTGTCTCATTGCTTCAGGTTCATATTCATCATCATTGATATGATCTTCATAAAATGTTCCATCAGCGCGAATAATACATCCTTCTTGGTATTTGTTCCCATATGTTCCATAGATATCATCCATCGCCATATCATCATATTCCGATGATATGATAGTTTTTCCTAATGTGTATGTTGTACATTTTTTCATGATTCTTAACTCCTTAATTCCCCTGATTAATCAGGGATATCCCTTAACGGATTGAACCGGTATTGTCTGATAACAAAAAGGGATTATTCATTTTAACAAATTTCGTATTTCTTCTTTGATATTTTCCCTATTTCTGATTTTTATTCCTAAAGTCAGGTATAGGACCGATTCACTTAATCCAGATTCTTTAGTTGTTGTTGTTCGTCTGAATTGATAGTCTGACACATCGATCTTTTTATCATCCATATATTTGAAGATTTTATCAATGGGTTGCTCGGTGTCTTCCTTTGTAGGATATTTAAAAGCCAAAATATTGGATGATGATAACATTATAGAACCTCTTCATCATTATCTACCCTAAAAACCCTATAGGGTATTTTGTCATATTCAGACTCGCCAAAATACTCAGGGCCCAGACAATAGGTTTTATCATTTTCGTCCATTTCATTAATTTCTTCAATCTCTAGAGGGTTGTTTAAATCCCCTGCGCCGGGGGCACACGGCGAACATTTCCGGCAGTATGTATAATATGGACTCCTGATAACAAAAAGTCCGAAATTATCCGCGCTGTTATGGAGGGTATAATCTTTATCGGAATAGTCAAAAGTCCCGTCATTGCATGATTCATAATGATCTGCCATTTCTTGGATGAAATTATCCAGATCGATGTTATCAACATCTATTCCATAATTATTACATAAGGTACTGATATCCTCTATCAGTTCTTTTTTGGTTGATTCATAATTTGGATCTGTACCCTCTATAGAGATATCATTCAATACATCCTGATTTATTGCGTGTGGTGAAATTACACCATAAGCAATTCCGGTTTTTTCATCATAGTTTGTCATTGTTTTTTACACTCCTTAATTTTTCCCGTTTCGGGACTCCTCAATTCAGATCGAACTAAAAAACCCTAAAAGGTTATTGAGGTTAATCTACTTCTATGATATTGCTTTTTCCGGTCACTTTCCAGTTTCCTACAACATTACCGTTAATATCATGGACTATTCCACCAATACCCTTTATCTCCTCCTCATGGACATACTGTAGTTTATTTGCGATTGATAATAATGCATTGCTGATATCATAACCGTTGGACATTGCACTATTTCCCACTTCAATTTTTAAAAGAAATGTTGACATAATTTCACTCCTCCGTATATCCATCAAAATAAATCCCATCTTTCCGGGTTTTTGGGTCACTACAATGTTTTTGTGCTTCTTCAAGGGATAACCCGGTTATATTGCTTTTTGGCCCTGTTTTTCCGGGAGCGTAAAATCTGACAATCCTATAAGACATAATCAGATCCTCTCAATTTTTAGTGCACTCTGTTCAACATACACCATGTGGTCCATAATAGTCTTAATCACGCACCAACATTCGCCGGCAGTCATTGCGGTCCATGGTACTAGATGTGCGCTTATGGTGTG
>Ga0315273_10000925_pt1 | contig 32116 bp, 25 predicted proteins | sample YL17G02_0_MG_FD_205753 | JGI IMG/M metagenome (GOLD analysis project Ga0315273, IMG submission 205753) | Sediment microbial communities from Yellowstone Lake, YNP, Wyoming, USA - YL17G02_0 | ecosystem: Environmental > Aquatic > Freshwater > Lake > Sediment | place: USA: Wyoming | collected...
GCCGGGGTGAGCCGGGGGGGGGGCGGTTTTCGTTGGGGCCGCACGCGTCTCTCTGTGGTTGCACGCACGCTCGCACGCTCGTTCACACCTCGCCCGACGCCGCGCGCCGCGCGTCGCCCGCGCGCCCGGCGGCGACGGCGGCCACGAGCGCGGCGCGCGCGGCGCGCGCGTCGGCAGACCGCGCGAGCCGGACGACGGGGCCTTCCGCCTCGCGCCCCGGCCGAAACGGGGCCAGGATGACGACGCCGGGCACCGCCGCCGCCAGAGCCTCGAGCAGCGCCGACGGGTCGGCGGCACCCCCCCCCGCCGCGCGCGCGGCCGGCCCGCGCGCGAGCGCGGCCTCGACGTCGGCTCTCGGCCGCACGGCCGGCCCCGTCGTCCCAAACACGGCGCGCACCGCGTCGAGCGCCGCCGGCAGCCCTTCCCGCAGCGCCGCCTCGCCGCGCGCGGCGACCGCGGCCGGCCCCGCGAGCGCCGCCATCGCGGCCGCCGACACGTGCGCGTCCCGAATGGCGGCCATGGGCAGCATGCCGGCGGCGGCGGCGGCGGCGGCGGCGGGAGGGAGGGCGGCCAGGAGTTCGGCGTCGGTCGCGGACGCCGCGCGCGCCGCGGCCGCGTCGGCCGCCGCGCCAAAGTCCAGGCGCGCCTTGGCGCGCGGGTTGGTCGGGGGAGGGGCGGTGGACGGGGTCGGCGCGCCGCCGGGGGTCGCCGCCCCCCGCCGCGGCGTCGGGCTCGCCGCCGCGCGCCCGGCGGGCAGCGGCGGCGGCTCCGCCTCGGCAGGCTCGTCCGCGCTGGGCGGCGGCGGCGCCGCGCGCGGCCCGCGCACCGGCCGCCGCCCCGAGGCCGCGGGCGACCCCGCGCCCGCCGCGCGCGCGACCGCGCGCGCCGCCGCCTCGGCCGCCCGCCGCAGCCGCCGCGCAAACTCGGCGCGCAGCGACGCCGCGTCGCCGTCGGCCAGCCGAATGGCGAGCCAGGCGGGAGCGGCAGCGGCCGGGGACGCGGCGCCGGCGCCGGCGCTCCGCGGCGCGGCCGTCCCGGCGCCCGCGTCGCCGCCGCGCGGCGGGGGCACGTACTCCAGAGAGACGCCGTCCGGCCACACGCCCTTGATCTGCAGCACGTGCCGCACGAGGAAGGTGCGCCGCGTCGCGGCCTCGACCGCCGGGCGCGCCGCCTCGTACGTCACCCGCGTCCCGCGCGCCCGGCACAGCGCGGCCGCCGCCGCGAGCGCGGCAAACGCGTCGGCCAGGGTCGCGTATGCCGGCGGCAGGCCGTCGACGAGAGCGGCGACAACGGCGGTCGCGTCGCCGGAGACGGGCGGCGGCGCGCGCGACCGGGAACCGGCGGCCGACGGCAGGGGCGGCCGACCGGGCACCCGCCCACTGCCGGGCACCAGCGGAGGCTTGCGCGGCGTCGCGGCGGCCGCGGCGGCCCCTGCCGGCGTGCGAAGGCCACGCGCGGGCGTCGCGGCGGGCAGCGTGCCGCCCGCGGCCGCGACCAGGGACGCGCCCCGGCGCAGGCGGTCGATGGAGGGGGCCGGCGATGGGGCGGTGGGGGCTGGGAAAGGGAGGAGGGAGGCGGTCGGCGGCGCATCGCACGGCACGGCGCCCCGCCGCTCGCCTCCCACCCCTCTCTCCCGCACCATCGCCGCCCTCATCCGGACGCTGCTTCTTGGCCGACGGCATGCTGGGCGTGCCGGTGCGCTTGCGCGCCTGTGTGCGTGGGGGGAGGGTGTCGGCGGTGCCCGCGCGCCGCCATCCGGCCGCCCCGAGCGCGGCCCGGACCCTGCTCTCACCCGGAATGCGGATTGCATGCTGGAGCGCGACGCGGGGCGGGGCGAGGAGGGGAGGATGGGTCGGCGGGAGTGGGGCCGGCGCGCGGCGCCGCGAACCGCTCTCTCCCGCCGCTTTGCTCGTCTCCCGTCCCTGGCGCCCCCGCCTCCGCCCCCGCCCCCGCCCCACGCCGGCCGTGTGCGGTGTGGTGTCTCGCTCAACAGGCGGTGCCCCTCGTTCAACTCGCCCCCCCTTCAAAACCGTGTCATTTGCGCCACCCCCCCCCCCCCCCAAACCGTGTGCGTGCGTTGCCCCGCCGCTCACGCGGTCGGCGCCGCGACCGGGCGCGGTGCCACGGGCGCGGCGGCGGCCGCGGCGTGGCCGAGCGGCGTGTCGGGCGGCGCGGCGACCGGCGCGGCGGCCGCCTCTGCTTCGGCCGCAGCGGCGGCGCGGTCGTGCGCGGCCATGAGGCGGCCGAGCCGCGCGACGGCCACCAGCCACGCCCCCACCACGAGCGCGTACACGACCGCAAACGCGGGCAGCGCGGCTCGCATCGACCCCGCGGCGAGCAGGGCGGCCTGCGCGACCCACGACGCGCCCGACTTGCCGACCTGCGCGCCAACCAAGTCGACCGCCGGCTTGCCCGCGGCTTTCTCGTCGGCGTCCATCTCGATGTACACCATCTCTTTGGCGGGGTCGAACAGGGAGAACTTGGCGGCGCGCGCAAAGACTTGGGTGACCGCGCCCGCCGCGACGCCCGCGGCCGCCGGCGCGAGGCCGAGCACGGTCCACGGCGCGCCGCCGCCGGGGGCGCCGGCGGCCAGGCTCAACGTGAAGAACGCGCCCCCCGCCAGGGCCATGACCGCGGGCGTCGCCGCGGCAGCCGCGGTCCAGCCCGCGTACTGAAAGACGAGCCGGCCCGCGAGCATCGACCCGATCGTCACGTACCCGGTCGCGATGCTGACGTCGGCCAACACGCCCTGGCGCGGTGGGGGTGGGGGGCCGCGTTGGGGCCGGCCGCGGCCGCCTCCCCCCGCGCCCTCCCCCCCCTCCCCTCCCCCCCCCGCACCTGGTACGCCAGCGCCGACGGGTGCAGCGCGCGCAGCTGCGCCTTCCACGCGTACTCAAACAGGCGGTGGGAGACGCCGTAGCCGACGACGAGGGCGGCGAGGGAGGACACGGTGGGCGACGCGCGCAGCGCGGCGAGCGACGACGACAGGCCGCCGCCGCCCTTGGCCGCGCCGCCGCCCGCCGCCGCCGCCTTGGCCGCCTTTTTTGCCGCGTCTTTGGCCGCTTTCTTGGGGTCGGGCGGCGGCCGCGGCACGCGCGCGTCGATCCAGGCCTTGAGGCCGCACATGGCGGCCGCGCCCGCGGCGACCGTGCCGACCAGCGCGCGCAGGGCGGCCCCCTCCCCCCCCGCGCCCGCCGCCCACGCGTTGACCGCCTTGACAAACGTGCCCGCGAGGACGAGGGCGATGTTGGCGGCGACGCCCATCAACGGGTAGACCGTTTTCGCTTCATCGAGCGAGCACACCTCATTGGCCAGCCCCCAGAACAGCACCGCGATGGTGACACCGCCCCACAGTTCGGCGATGCAGTGAAACAGGGAAAATGTCCAGAATTCGGCGGCTTTCAGCAGGCCGTGGAGGCCGGCGGGCACGGTGGCGGCTAGGGATGCGGTGAGGCCGATCGGGTGCAGGGTGGCGGCGGCGGGGTAGAGGACCAGGGCGAAGAGGGCGTACGAGGCGACCAGGGGGGCGAGCGCGGCGTAAAAGGCGATCGCTTTGGGGAGCGCGCGGTAGTAGACGAAAAAGCCGACCGACGCGGGTAGCGCGCCCAGGGCCAGGTACGGCAACGCTTCCGCGCCGGCCGCGGTGACCAGGATCGCGTCCTTCAGATTCTGGAGGATGGTCAAGTTGAACGACGCGCAGAAAAAGAGCGCGCCGAGTGGCAACGCCTTGCCCCACAGCGACGCCGGCCCGCCGTCGGCGGCGAGCACCACCCGCTCCAGCGCCGCGAAATCGTCGCCGGGGACTTGGGGGAACCGGGGCGCGCCGCCGGGCGTGGTCCACCACTGGTTTTTCGCGCGGCGCGCGAGGTAGTGGTCGTTCGTCTTGGCGCCGGCCGCCGACAGCTCCAACGGCAGGGCGAGCAGCCAGCGGGCGGCCTTGGAGGGCGGCAGGCGGCGGGGCGGGGGTGGGGCGTCCGGCGGGGCGCTGGCGTCGTCGGCCGGTGGCGGTGCTGCGGCTGGGGGTCGCGCGGGGGCGGGTCGGCACGTGCAGGGGTGTGGCTGCCTCCCGCTTCCGGCTACGGCATAGGCGTCGCCCAAACTCCCGTCTGGGCCTTTCTCGGCCTGCGCCGGGCGGCGGGCGGCGCAGCGGCGGCGCGCGGCGTGCCGGCGGCGGCGCCAGCCATGCGTCGACGCCCGCCTCCAGCCCCGCTCTCCCGCCCCGTCTCCTCATCCGCACCTGGGCGCACGCGCCGGAGCGAGGGCGGCGGGCGCGCGACCGCGGGCGTCCGTGCGGGCGCGACGGCCGGCGCGGCGCGCGCGGGCGGCCGCGGCCCGGGCGGCATTGGCAGGCCGGGAGTGGGGAGCGCCAGAGGGGCGACCCTGTCGCGGGGCGGGCGGGGGAGTGGAGGGTTGGAGGCTTGGCCCGCGTCTACCAACGAAGTCACAACCCGCCCAGCGCGCGCCGTTGACCGCCTCTGCCCCGATGCCGCCCCTGCGGCGCGTCGCGCCGCCCGCGGCGACGCCCCCCGGCATCGCCCGCGCGCTCCCGGCGCGGCGTGGCGCCGCGCCGCGCGTGCGCCCCACCGCCCGCCCCCGCCTCCCCCCCCCGTGCGCCACCCCGGACGCCGCCGCCGACCTGGCCGCCGCATCCCTCCCCCCCGGCACCGTGGTGGACGAGCTCCCCCTCTTCCCGCTCTCCCTCGTCGCGTTCCCGTCGGCCGACGTCCCCCTGCACGTGTTTGAGGCCAGGTGGGCGGGATGAGGAGGCTGCGTCGGGGTGGAGGCGGGTTGCGGGAAGGAGGGGCGCGAATGGCGCGCGCCGCGCGCGTGGCCGACCCCCTCCCTTGCGCCTCGCCCCCTCCCGCCGCTCCCCCTCCCCCAGGTACCGCGTCCTGTTCAACACCCTGCTCTCCGGCGCGGACGACGTGGAGGACGGCCTGGTCGTGGGCGACGCGCCCTGGGCCGGGTCGCGCGCGTTCGGGCTCTGCTTCTCGGACGGCGCGGGCGGCGTCGCGGGCGTCGGCACCCGGCTCCTGGTGCGGGAGCACGCCCAGCTCGACGGCGGGCGCATGGCGGTGAATGCGAGGGGGTTGGAGCGGTTCCGCATCATCGGGGTCGTCGCGCGCGCGCCCGTCGTGACGGCGCGCGTCGAAATTCTGTCCGACGGCCCCGATGCGACCTCCCCCGAGGCCGCCGCCGCCGCCGACGCCGTCCGCGCTTCTTTCCGGGCCCTGCTGGCGCTCAACCAAAAGCTGGGCGTGCTCGACGCGGCGTCGCTGAAGGACAAGTGGCGCGCGCAGGACGCCGACCCGGCGTCGCTCGAACCCCCGGAACTCGCGGCCCTCGCCCCCGCCCCCCTGTCCTACTGGATCGCCACCTACATGGCCGACTCGCCCGCGCACCAGCAGGCGCTGCTGCAAGAAGATTCGACCGTCGCGCGGCTGGGGGCGGCGCTTGCCGTCTTGCAAGGCACGGTCTCCTTCCTGCGCGCCAAGGCCGCCGTCGAGGCGTTGAGCCTGGGGAGCGAGGGCGGGGGTGGCGAGGCGGCGCCGCCGCCGGGCGGGCCGGATTGAGCGAGGGGGAGGGGTTGGGGTTTCGGTGTCCCTGTCGCCGCGCGGGAGCGAGACCGCGCCGCCGAGCGACCCCGCATTGCTTCACACACGCCGCGCCACCGCCACGCCCCCCCCGCCGCCCCCTAGGGCAGTTGGCGGTCGTACGGCTTCCCCGCGCCGAGCGCCGCGCGCTCGTCGTTCTCCGCCGCCACCGCGTCCAGGCCCGGCTTCAGGTAGTGCGCCCACGGCACCTGCATGGCGCGGACGGGGGGCGGGAGGTAGTCCCGCTTCAGGGACAGGTCCATGGCCCGCTTCAGGCGCTGGTTGCGCGCGTCGTTGACGTCCGTCGGCAGGCGGTTGATCGCCTCGACGACGTCGCCCGAGTAGAGCGGGTCGTACAGGTCGTCATAGCTGGGAGGAGGAGGGAGGGGGTGCGAGGTCGAACGGCGAACCTGGCGCCCCCACGCTCCGACCCCAACCCTAACCGAACCCTAATCTCACCGCAGGCCGTACTTGGTCAGCTCCCGCCCGACCGCGGCCCGGTACCGGCGCGCAGCCCAGGCCGCGAGCGGCTCCAGAAAGGCGGGCACCTTCGTGGTCGCCATGAGGGCGGCTGGGGGAGGAGGGAGGAGGGCGCGTCGGCGGCGATGCGCGCGGCGCTCGGCTCTCGACCGCCCTTTCGGGTCGTGCGGTCGGATAACTTTGAAGACTGTTGTAAGTGAAGTCGCCAGCGGGGTGGCGGCGCCCGCCGCGGCGGCGCGGCGCGGCGGGCGCGGCGCGGGCGGCGCGCCGCCGCGCGCCGCGCCCGCCGCCGCCCGCCCGCGCGCGGTGGGCGCCCCCCTCGGTGCGTCACGGATCGTCGCTCCGCGCGGGGGAGTGGTGGCGGGGCGGGGCGGGAACGCGGCGCGGCGGCGGCGCGCGCCGCGGCGAGGGCCGCGGCGCGCAGCGCGCCGCGGACCGCGGCGCGCAGCCCGACCCGCCACGGGGGCGGCCCACCCGCCGCGGCGGCCGAGGGAGGGGGCGCACCTGGACCCGGGGCGACCGCGCAGAGTGGAGAGATGCGTCGATCGCGCGGCGCCGACCCCCCGCACTCCCGCCGGCCGGCCGCCCTCGAAGCGCCCGCCGCCGGCGCCCCACACCCACGCCAGCGCCCCCGCGGCGCCGCCGTAACCCCCCGGGATGGCCGACGCCTGGGACTCGGGCACGCGCGCCGCGGTGCAGCGCATCCCCCTGCTGACGGTGGGAGGGGGTCGGGTGGCGCGTGGTGGATAGAATGGAGGCGGGCGAGGCCTGCTCGGCCCCGCGCGCCCACCCACCCCCCGCCCTTTGATCCTTCAGGCCCTCGCCGGCCCCCGCGACAAGGCCGGCTGGGAAGCCCGCTTGAAGGAGGTGCGTCGTGGGGCGGAGGTGGGGCCGCCGAGGCAAAAGCGGGGCCAGAACCGGGCGCCAAACCCCAACCCCAACCCCAACCCCGCAAACCTAACCGGTCCCCTCCTCAGGAGCTCCACGCCCTCATCAAGTGCATCCAGGCCAACAAGGCGGCCGACGCCGACTGGTTCACGCTGGCGCCGACCGACAGGACGGGGCTGCTGTGGAAGGGGTCGTGCTGGTGAGGGGGGACGGGAGGAGACACCCTGGCCCCGACCCGAGACGCCATGACCCCACCCCCACCCCCACCCCCACCCCCACCCCCACCCCCAGGTATGTGCACGAGCTCCAGCGGTACGAGTTTCCGTTTGAGCTCGAAATTCCGGCCACCTACCCAACGACGGCGCCCGACATCCGCATCCCGTCGCTGGACGGCAAGGCGCGCGGCGAGCGAGGGGGGCGGTGGCGGGCTGCGCGGAGTCTGCGCGGCGCTCGCCCCGACACTGCGCTTCCCGCCCTCCCCCCTCCTCAGACGGCCAAGATGTATCGGGGGGGGTCCATTTGCCTGACGATCCACTTCAAACCCTTGTGGGCCAAAAACGCGCCCCACTTTGGCGCGGCGCACGCGCTCTGCCTCGGCCTCGGGCCCTGGCTCGCGGCCGAGGTGCCGCACCTGGTGGCGACGGGGGTCGTGGCGCCGCAGAAGTGACGGGGGGGGGTGGGGTGGGGTGGGGGGGACGGGCGGGGGGGGGTGCAGCGCGCGTCCCCCTCGCGCGCGCCGCGCGTCACCCCGGTTCACTCCACCCGCCGCTGCGCACGCGCACCCTGGGCACCGCCACGCCCAGCGCGGCCGCGGCGGCGGCCGCGGCCAAAAAGCCGCCGCACCCCGTGACGCTGCCGCCGGGGTGCGTCCCCGCGGACGCGCAAAACAGGCCGCCCACCCCCGGCACGGTGTGCGGGAAGCGGGCGTCCAGGGCCAGCGTGTTGGAGACGTGGTGGATGTGGGCGGACGCGATGCCGAAGTGGGACCGCACGTCGTCCGGCGTGAAGAGGACGGCCTCGTGCACGCAGCCCTCTATGCCCGGCGCAAACGAGGCCACGACGGACAGCAGCCGCTTCGTGTACTCGGCCTTGGCGGCCGGCGTCCAGCCGGCGGCGCCGGGGTCGAGCGCGCCGCGGCGCGGGGCGGCCGGCGCGAGTTGGACAAAGAGCGCGGCCGAATGGCGCCCCGCCGCGTCCCGCACCGTCGGATCGGCGTCCGAATGAAAGTAAAACTCGATGGGCGGGTGGTCGCCGGGCTCGCACGGCGCGTCGCCGGCCCTGGCCGCGGCCGCCGCGCGCGCGAGCGCGGCCATCGCCCCACTCGCCGCCCGCGGCTCCTGGGCCCCGACCAGCAGGTGGCTCGTGGTGCGGTGCTGCCCTCGGGGTTCAGGGAGGCAGGCAAAGGTGGGCAGAGAAGAGAGGCAGAGTTGGAGCTTGGCGGTCGTCGCGGGCGCGGTCGCCAGGCGCGCGCGGTCGAGCGACGCTTTCGCTGCGCCCTGCAAGCCTCCAGCGATGAGCCCGTCCAGCGTAAACGGGTCGCAGGCGGCCACGACGGCGCGCGCGGGGACGGACGTGCCACAGCAGAGAGTGACGCCCGTCGCCCGTAGTCCGGCCCCGACGTCGACCGCCGCCACGGGCCGCCCGGTCTCGATGCGCACGCCCGCTGCCCGCGCGACGCCCGCCAGCCGCGCGGTGAGGGTGCCCATGCCGCCTGGAGAGAGGGGGGGGTTGGGGGGGCGCGCGCCCGCCGCCGCGCGCGGCCGCGGCCGCGCCACCCCGCCCCACACACCCCACCACCCCACGAGCCGCACCTTGGAGCAGGGCCCACGCTCCCTGCGTCCCGGGGAGGCGCACCATGTTGTGCAGCAGGAAGTTGAAGCCCGTCCCCGGTTCGTCTGGCCCCGCGGTCACCCCGCTCAGGCCGTCGGTCGCGGCGTACATGGCGCGCACGAGGTCGCACCGAAAACCCCACCGGTCCAGGTAGGACGCGACCGAGCCGGTGGCCAGGGCGACAAACGCGCGGCGCAGCGCGGGCCGGACAAAGCGCGCCGCCGTCTCGCCGGGGGGCAGCGGCGGCGCCAGCATGGCGGGCGCGAAATCGGCCCTCATCTGGGCCAGCTCGGCCTGCATCGCGGCGTGCGCCCCCCAGTCGGCGGGCGTGAAGAGGGACAGGAACGAAGCGCGTGTCGCCGCTGCGTCCCGCCCAAACAGGGCCCACCCTCCGCCCAGCGCCCGGGCGGGCGTGGGCAGGAAGTAGTGCGGGTCCCGGGGGACGACGGGCAGGTCGGCGACGCCCAGGCTGGGGGGCGCGGCGGGGGCGGGGGGCGCAGGGCGGGGGTCGGCCACACCGCCCGCGCGCGCCTCCACCTCCACCTCGAGACCGCCTCTGCTTCTCCACACCATTCGAGCAGTTCCGGGGGCCAGGGCCCGAGCAGGTAGGCCCCCGTCGAGTGCGCGACGCCCGGCGCGGCCGGGAAAGGGTGCTCCGTCTTGCACGCGCCGCCGACCAAGCCCCCGGATTCAAACAGGCGCACGGACAGGCCGGTGCGGGCGAGCAGGGTGGCGGCGACGAGGCCGTTGTGGCCTCCACCGACGACCGCAACGTCGGTGGTGGCGGTTGGGGCCGCTCCCGTCGACGCGCGCCGCGCCAGCGCGCGCGCTGTGGCGGCCGCGTGCCGGGCCCGCATCGGGGCCACACGAGAGGCGGACGGAGGGCGAGCGCGGCTGTGTGGCCGGCTGCGATGGCGTCGACTCTCTTCCTCCTCACTCCCCTCGCGCGATGCGGCCGCCCCTGGCGGTCGCGGTGGCGACCGCCCTGCTGGCGTCCTTGCAATTTGGTGCGCGCGGGCGCCGGGCGCGCTGGACGCGGCGCCCTCGACCCCGCGGCCATTCCCCCCTCCCCGCCCGTCCCACCCCCCTCCGACACCCCCCTTTTGCAGGCTGGCACATGGCGGTCCTCAACCCGTCGCGCGCCGCGGTCGCGCGCGACCTGGGCTTCGACCCCGCGTCGCCCGTCCCGTCCTTTGCCCTCCTGGCCGGTGCCGCGGTCGGCGCGCTCGCGGCGGGCGCGGCGGCCGACGCGGCGGGCCCGGCCAGGGCGCTGTCGGCCGTCGGCGCCCTGTTCTTCGCCGGGTCGGCCGCGTGTGCCGCGGCGTCCTCCCTCCCCGCCCTCGCCGCCGGCCGCGCCCTGGCCGGCCTCGCCGTCGGCGGCGCCAGCGCCCTGCCGCCACGGTACCTGGCGGACGTGGGGGCCGCGGGCGCCCCCGCGTGGAGGGGCGCTCTGGGCGCCGCGCACCAAGTGGCAGTGTGCGCCGGCATCGTGGCCGCCATGCTGGCCGGCCTGCCATACGATGGAGGCGCGGATGGGGGGACCGCGTGGCGGCGGGCGCTTGCGGCGGGCGCGGTTCCGGGCGCCGTGCTCGCGCTGGCCGCGCTTGTCGCGCCAGAGAGCCCCGCCTGGCTGGCCGTCGCAGGGCGGGCTGACAAAGCGGCGGCGGCTAAGACGGCGCTGGGCGGGCGGGTCACGGTGGACGCGGGCGGTGACGGCGACGGCCTCGGCGCGGCGCGCACCCCGCTGCCCCCCGCGCTCCCGCCCCCCCTCGCCCGCCAACTCTCGGACACCCTCGCCCTCACCCCGCGCGCCGCAGCGCACGCGCGGGATACCGCGTCCCTACTGCCGTCTCTGGCGCCCCTTGTGTCGCCCCGGGGCGGGTCGCCCGCGCCGACCGGCGCCCCCTCCCCACTCGCACGCCGCTATCGCCCGCACCTCGCCCTCGCCCTCGGCCTCGCCCTCGCCCAGCAAGCGTCCGGCATCAACACCGTGATACTTTACTCGTCAGATGTGTTGGCGAGGGCGGGGTTGGCGCGGCCGGTGGCGGGCGGCGCGGCGGTCGCGGCGGTCAACGCCTGTGCCTCGGCCGCGGCCGCCGCCTGCGTCGACGCCGCGGGGCGGCGCACCCTGCTTGTGGGATCTTACGCCGCCATGAGCGTGTGTCTGGGCTGCTTGGCGGCGGCGGCGCGGGCGACGGCGGCGTGGGCGCCGCGCGCCGCGCTCGCGGCGCTTTTCGCGTACGTCGCCGCCTTTGCCGCCGGCGCCGGCCCTGTCACGTGGCTGTATTCCGCGGAAATCGCCCCCCCAGAGGTCGCGGGCGGGCTGCTGGGCGGCGCGGCGGCCCTGAACTGGTGCGCCGCGGCGGCTGTCGGCGCGACGTTCCCGCGCGCCGTCGCCCGGTTGGGGCTGCCGGCCGCGTATGGGGGCTATGCCATTCTCAACGCTGGTGCGGCTATTTGGGTTGCTGGCGCGGTCGTCGAGTCGGCGGGGCGGCCGCTGGGGGAGGTGCGCGCGGCGGTCGCGCGCGCGCGCGGCGGCCGCGCGTGAGAGGCGGGCGCGCGTGCGGACGCGGGCCGGCCTTCGCGCCGGCCGCGCGCACGCGCGCACCTTCGCCGTTGGGGGGGGTGATTCTGCAGGCGGGCCACGGAGAGACACGTGAAAGGCGCCCCCAGCAAGGGGGTCTGCCTCACTCCCCGCGGTGCGGCCGCCCGTCGCTCGACGGCCCGAATGGCGTCCCCGATGGCATGCCCTGCGGCCCTCCTAGCGTCCCTGTGGTGCGTGTGCGCCGGAAGAGGCGGCGTCAGCGGTGGCCGCAGCATCGGGCGACGCTGGAGGGCGTGAGCCGTGGCCGCTGTTGGCCACTGTCCGGACGCCTCCTGCCGCTGAAGCGGTGCATGGAGCCGATTGGGGCATACTGGGAAGCGCGAATTTGCGCGGCGGCGCGGCGTTAGCCTCCCGCGCCGCCGCGTGCGGCGAGGGCGCAGGCGCGCCGCCGACGATCCCCGCCCTCCCCCCTGCCAGGCATTTTGGCCCCGCCGCGCCCACAAGGCGATCAACCACAGAGTTTCCCGAGAATGGACGCTTCAAAGGGGCCGCATCCGCGCCCGGCGAGGCGTCCACGGCGGCGGTTGGCGCCTTCGCGCCCACTTCCCCGCGGGAAAGGCGCCGTCCCCCCACCGCCGACGCGGCCGCCTCGCCGAGCCCGGGCTCCATCCACATCGACTTTGCGCCGCCCGCGCGCGGCCCGCTCGGCTCGTGGTGCGCGGGCCCGTCGCCGGCGGCCTGGACCGCGGCGCTCACGCCCACCACCCGCACCCGCAATGTCCTTGCGACGCCCGCTGCGGCAATGGCGTCGTCGACCAAATCCGGCCCGCCCCGCCGCCAGTGCGCGGCGACGCCGCCGTCGGTGCTGCCGCCCGCGACGCCCGACCCCGCGGCCGACTCGTCGCGCCGCCAGTCGGGCTCCTGGGGCCCGACCGCGTCGCTGGAGGGCGGCGATGGCGCTGCAAGGGCGGCGGGCGGCGCGCGCGCTTCCAGCGCCCCGGCGGCCTCGACGCTCTTGCGCCGCGCGCCGCCGCCGTCGCCCGCGCCCGGCCTCGGCTCGTGGGCCGACCGCATTTTTGTCCACCCCACCCGGGGAGCGGCGGCGGCCTCCAGGCCGCCGCCCGCGCCGTCGCCCGCGTCCGCGCCGCGCGCGTCCCCCGCCGCCCCCGCCGCCGGCCCTTCCTGGGACGCCGCCTTTGTGCGGCGCTGGATCCGGGTCAAAGCCCTGGCCGAGCTGCAGGCGCGCGGGGTGGTGGTCGGGTCGCCGCGCGGCGGCGGCGGCGGCGGCGCCGCGGGCGCGCCCCGCGCCGACGTCTCCCTCTTGGTCGACGACCCCGCCGCCGCGGCGGGCCCCGCCGCTCCCACCCGCGCCCTGCACCACGACCCGTCGCTCGCCACGCTGCTGCTGGACGACGGCGAGGTGGCGTGAAGGGGGGAGGGGGGGGGGAGAGAGAGACATTGTCCGAGCGACACGCTCGGTGTTTGGTTGCCCGCCCCGCCCCCGCCCCCCGCCCCCCATTTTTCCCTCGAACCACGCGCCCGATGCGCTCTCGGCAGCCGACACGGGCCCTCGCGGGTGAGCGAGGGCCCGCGCGCGCCAGAACCACGGCCCCGACCCTTTGACTAGGGGCGGCGCCCCCGCCGCCCCGCTGTAACGCCACACGCGCGCACCAAGCGCCGGGACGGGTCACAGAGGGCGGGCGCGCTCTCTAATCCTCGAACTTGCCCCCCTTTTTGGCGCGCGGCGCGGGGTGGCCGTCGCCGCCTGCCTCTGCCGCGGCCCACCCGGCGTCGCCGTCGCCCCACGCGTCCCAATCGTCGGACGGGCGGGTGGCAGTGGGGCCGGCGGCCGCAAACGGGTTGGAAGAGGCGGCGGCGGGGACGGCGCCGTAAGACGCGCGCGGCGCGGCGAGCTCGACCGCACCGCCCGGCCGCGCAGACCCCGCGCGCGCCGGCGGCGGGCTGGCCGTCGCCCCGGCCGCCGCTGCTAGCCGCTGCCGGCGCCGTCGCCCAAGCCAGCAGGCCGCCAGGACGAGCGCGGCCAGTAGCGCGCCCCCCCCCCACACCACCCCCCCGCCCGGCAGCGCCCCACCTTCCGCCCCGCCCGCCCACCCGCCCCACGTGTCGCCCGCGGCGGCGGCCCAGCGGGCGGCCGCTTCGCGCGCGGCGGCAGCCTTGGCGGCGGCGGCGCGCGCTAGCGCCGCGGCGCGGGAAGCGTCGGGAGGCGGCGTCGGGGTCGGCTCGGGCAGCGCGGTGGCGAGCGGCGTGACGACAGCGACGGGCGGCGCCTCGGTGGCGACCGGCGTGGCGGCCGGCGTCGCCGTCGCCGCCGCGGTCGCCGCCGCGGTCGCCGCCGCGGTCGCCGCCGCGGTCGCGAGCGTCGTCGGCGCGGGCAGCGGCTCCCACCGCGGCGCCACAACATTCTCCTCGTCCATGTAATCTGATCCGGCCAGGCCAGCCAGGTCGGCGGGCAGCGGGCCGGGGTCGGCGCTGGTCGCCGCGCCGCCAACCCCCGACGCCGCCCGCGTCGGGTCGCGCTCTGCGCCGCCCGCCGCCACGCCGCTGGGCGGGTCGAACAGGGTGTCGTCGCCGGTGGCGGCCTGCGCGAGCGCGCGGCGCGGCGGGGTTGCGGCCGCGCTCACCGCGGCCGCCAGCGCCAGCGCGACCGCGATCGCCAGCGCGCGGCGGCGCGGCGCCGCCATGGCGGTGGCGGCGGCGGGTGTGATGGCGGGCAATCGACGCCTCGCCCCGCACCCACTCTCGCCCACCACGCCGCCCCCGCTCCGCACCTCCTTCTCCGCCGCCTGGTGCCTCCGCATCACCCAGGCTGCCCACACGTCGGCTGCCCTCCTGTCCCTCCTCGCCCTGCTGTCCGCGCTCGCGCCCCCCACCCTCGTCGCGCAGGCGACCGTTGGCGCGGCGGCCGCCCTGCTGCTGCTGGGTGTCGTGCTCGGGGAAGTGACGGGGCTGGGGCCGGGGGAGAGCGTCGAGTGGGGCGAGGCGCGTCGCCCTCCGCACGCCTAGATGCCCGCGCCCGCGCCCAGAGGCCGCCGGCCCTCGCAGGCGTCGACGGACAAGGGCGAGGATTGGCGCTACAAGTACGAGGCGGCCAACTGGTGAGAGAAGGGAGGAGGGGGGCGGGTCAAAGGGGCGCGCGCGCCCGCGCGCCGTCCTTCACACGCCCCGCCCCTCGGCCCTCTCCCTCAGGCTCGACTTTGGGTCCCCGCGCTCCGTCTACTGCGTCGCCTTCAACCGCGCCGACCCGGCCCTCGCGCGCGCGGCGGCCGCGGTGTGCGGGCGCCGCGCGGTGGTGCTCGAGTGCGGGGCCGGGGGCGGGCTCGAGGTGCGGCAGGCGTACGCGGACGCGGACGCGGGCGAGGAGCTGTACGCGTGCGCCTGGTCCCGGGATGAACAGGCGAGGGGCGGGCGGGAGGGCGCGGCGCGGGGCGCGACGCCTCGGCCCCACCCACCGACCCCCCCCCCCCCGCAGACCAACCACCCCCTCCTCCTCGTCGCCGGCAAATGCGGCGTCCTGCGCGTGCTGGACGCGTCGACGGGGACCCTGGTGTGGTCGGGCGTCGGCCACGGCGACGCGGTCAACGACGTCGCCGTCCACCCGGCCCGCCCGGCCCTCGCCCTGACCGCGTCCAAGGATCACGCCGTGCGCGTGTGGCGGCTGGACGCTCAACTGTGCGCGGGCGTCGCGGTCGGCGACGGGTCGCACCGGTCGGAAGTCCTCTCCGTCGACTGGCACCCCACGGACCCGTCCCTCTTCGCGTCCGCCGGCATGGACTCGGTCGTCAACGTGTGGCGGCTGGGCGCAGGCGGCGGCAGCGGCGGCGCCGGCCCCGTCTCGCCGCTCTGCGCGGTCCTCCCCGTCCCCGAGCTCACCGCCCGCGCCCTGCACGCCGGGTGCGTCATCGACTGCGTGCGCTGGGTGGGGCCGGCCGCGCTGGCGAGCAAGGGGACGGACGACCGGGTCGTGCTGTGGTCGGCGCCGGGCCTCGCGGCGCGCGCCGGCGCGCGGTTGCCCGCCGCGGCGGCCGCCGCCTCGGCCGCCGCGGCCGCCGCCCGCCCCGACCACGGCGCCGCCGCCTCGACCGCGGGCGCGCCGGGCGGCGCCGACGCGGACGCGCGCGTGCTGGCGCGCCTGGAGACGACGGGCGCGGCGGCCGTCTGGTTTGTGCGCTTCGCCCTCGACGCCGCCGCCACCGTGCTCGCCGCCGGCTCGACCGAGGGCGGCGTCCTCCTGTTCGACCCGCGGTCGACCGACGGCGCGCCGCGCGCGGCGCTCACGTGCGCGCCGCCCGACGGCGCGCCGGAGCCGGGCGGGACGGGGCCCGGGACCGTGCGCCAGACCGCGCTCTCGGCGGACGGCTCCATCCTGCTGGCCGGCTGCGACGGCGGCACGCTCTGGCGGTGGGACCGGGTGGCGGACGGCGCGTGACGTGGGGGGCGCCGAGGGGCGCGCCGCCGCCCCCGCCCGCGCTCCCTCCCCCACCAGGGGGGGCAGCGCACGTGTCACAAATCAGGGCGGGGCATTACAGAGGGATCTCGTGCGTCGCCGACGTGGCGCGCGCGCGCGGGTTGCCCCCGCTCCCACCACCCCCGCCCCCGCCATGTCCCTTGCCGCTGCCGCCGTAGTCCGAGTCCGAGTCGCCGAGGCCGAATCTGGCGTCGACCGGGGCGCCGGCCGGGGCGCGGGGCGCGTCGGAGCGCGCGGCGCCGGCAAAGAGCGGCGCGCGCGCGGCCACCACCCCGAGCTCCGTCGTCACCTCCCCGCCCCCCGCCTCTCCCACCATCAGGTACGGCGAGTCGGGGCGGGGGCGGAAGATCCAGGCGAGAGAGGCGAGGAAGAGCCAGCGCGCGGCGTCTTCAGCCAGGAGGACGCCGGTCACCCCCGCGTCCGCGTCCCCCGGATTGGACAGCACCAACAGCGGCACTAGGATGGCTGCCGCCCGCATGGCGACGTACAGGGTGACGCCGGCGATGAACGCGCGCAGCATGGCCAGTTTGGCGGCGCGCTCGACGACGTCGGCCGCGGATTTTCCTTCGTCCGCGCTCGCGTCCGTCGCCATGGGAGCGTACACGTCGGTCAAATCGGACCCGCGCTCGGCGGCGGCGGCTTCCACGTCCGGCGGGAGCGGGACGCGGTGGCCGCCACGCGCGCCCGCGTCGCCGCCCCCCCCGCTCCGCGCCCCCACAATCCCCTCCCCCGACCGCAGCAGCGCGTCCCGCTCCCGGGCCGACACGTCAAAGATGAAGACCCAGGCGAGGAGGAGGGCGACGAGGGCCGCGATTTGGCACCCGTTGAAAATGGCGGCCGCCGTCGCAGTCATCCCACCCGCGTCGACGTCCTGCCCTTTGATCGCCGCCACCTCCTCCGTCAGGTCGACGACGAGGGCGGTGCAAAAGTAGACGAGGGGGACGGCGACGACCTGTGCACGGGGACGGGGGTTGAAAGGGTTGGAAGGCGAGGCGGCGCGCGCGCGCGCGCGGGCCTCGCCTTTCCTCCCTCCCCTTTCCTCCATCCCACTCCTCACACCTTGGCCCGGTGCGGCCCCAGGTCGGGCCGGGAGATGGAGAAACCGCCCGCGATGGCGAGGAGGAGGCCGATGAAGGCCGCCTCGGCGGCGTCCTCGACGACGACGGAAGCGAGGTCGACGCCGTTGGCGTCTGGCGACAAAGAAAGCGCGACGAGGAGAATCGACTCGAGCGCGTACGCGGCGGCGACGACCGCGGTCCAGCGCTGCAGGGCGCGCCCGCGGCCGGTCACCTGAAGAGGAGGGTCGAGGTGAGTGTTTTTTCCTTCTTCTTTTTTGTTCTTTCTCCTCCCCCCGCCCTCCCTTGACTCACATGCCACTGTCTGGCCACCGCGATGCCGACTCCCAGCGCGAGCGCGGTCCACAGGACGGCCTCGGGCGCGGTGAAGTGCTGAAGAGGGAGGAGGGAGGGACAGCGGTGCGCGCGTTGGGTCGCTGCGTCGGTTGCGCGCCCGCCTCCGCGCCGCGCGTGCACAGCCGCGGCCGAGTCACGATTGGCCGCGACAGGCGGCATGCGCCGCCGAGCGTCGCCACCCTCTGCGCGCGCGCCGATGCCCCCGCGCGCCGATGCCCCCGCGTGCCGACCCCACGGCTTCCTCTCCCTCACCAGCGCCATCTCCGGCGACAGCGACGTGCCGGATGACATGGCGGGCGGGCGGTGAGGCGAAGGGCGTGTGAGACGAGTGGCGTCAACTGCGCTCGCGCACTCTCGATGCGCGCCCGGCCGCGCCCGCGCGGCGCCCGCCACACGCCAGGGCACCGCCGCGCCGCAGCCGCGGCCGCCGCATCCCCTCCCGGGGAGATAGCGCCGTCGCAGCTCGAGCGCTTTTTCGCGGCACACGAATTCAACTGCAGGCACGTCGCCGCCGCGTCCGACGTCCAACCATTAGCCTTGGCAGAGCTGCTAGCGCTGTCAGACCCGGACTCGAGGGCGCGGTATGAAAACCTCAGTCTCGCGTACGTCGACCCCGCCGGCTCCCCCGCCCTCCGCCACGCGGTCGCCACATCCCTGGGGCACGGTCCTCACGCCACGGCGGGCGACGTGTGCATCGGGGCGCCCCAAGAACTGGCGTACCTTCTCACCCGCGCGCTTTCGCTGACCCCGGGAGACCGCGTCGTCGCCCCCGCGCCAGTGTATGAAGGCCTCACCGCGGTCGCCGCCGCGGCCGGATGCGACCTGGTGCGGTGGGAGCCGCGGGGCGGGGAGGGAGGGCGGCCCACGTACGACCCCGCCGACCTCCCCTCCCTCCTCGGCCCGTCCGCCCGCCTCCTCATCCTCAACTTTCCGCACGCCCCCACGGGCGCCACCCTGACCCGGGACGGCCTGGACGCCGCGCTGCGGGCGGGGGAAAGGGCCGGGGCGGTCGTTCTGTCTGATGAGATGTATGGACCGCTCGCGCGCGCGCCCCTCCCCACCGCCGTCGCCGCCGCGGCGCTCCTCGGCGTCACCACCCCTGTCGTCTCCCTGGGCGGCCTGTCCAAGTGGGCGGGGTGCCCGGGGCTGAGGATCGGGTGGCTGGTGTTTGGGAGAGGGGGGGCGGGTGGGGCCGCCCTCGCCGCGCGCGTCAAGGAGCTGCGCGATTACACGACCGTGTGCCCGCCCGCCGTGTCTGACGCGCTGGCGCTGGCCGCCGTGCGCGCGGCGCCCCTGCTCGCCGCGCGCGGGCGGTCGCTCGTCGCCGCCGGCGCCGAGTCGGTCGCCGCCTTTGCCGCCGCGCACGCCTCCTACGTCCAGGCCGTGCCGGGAGATGCCGGGTCGACGCGCCTGCTGCGGTTGGTCACCGGGGAGGCGCCCGCCGCCTTTTGCGCGCGCGCGGTTCGCGAGGCGGGCGTGCTGCTCTTGCCCGCCTCTGCCTACCCCGGCCTCCCCTCCTCCCTGGCCGACACCGTGCGCGTCGGCCTGGGGCGCACGGATCTGCCCGCCGCGCTCGAGCGGGTGGGCGGGCTGCTGGCCGGGTCGCCGATGCGCGGCGCCGGCTAGTTTTTTGTTTTTTTTTCCTGGTTTCGTTCTTCTCCCGTTTCGCGGCCCGCGTGTCAGGATTGGCGCTTGATTTCTCGAGATTGGCACGCGGCGTGGCGTCGCCCGCAGCGCCCGTGCCTCTTTCGCCGCGCGCGCCGCGCCCGGGTCACAACCGCGGCCCGCCCCCGCGCGGCGCGATGGACCCCCCACCCCCCCGCCGCACGGCGAGCGGCGCCGCGCTCCCCCCGCCCCTCAACCTGCCGTCCGGCGGCTCCTCCTCGGCCGTTCTGGGCGCTTCGGACGACGACTGCCCGCGCTCGTCCCGCCTGCGCTCCACGCGCGGCCGGTCGCAGCCGTTTTTCATTGGCGTGGCAGGTGAGAGAGGATTGAGGGAGGGGCGTGGCGCGCACGCCACGGTCCCCCGCGCGCTGCCGCCGGCGTCCCCATTCCGCGCCCACCTCCCCCTCCCCTCCCCAGGCGGCACCGCGTCCGGTAAGACGACCGTGGTGGAAGACATTTGCCAGCGGCTGCACGACCAGTGTGTCGTGATGCTGGCCCAAGACTCGTTTTACCGGGGTCTGACCCCCGTCGAAGCCGCCAACGTGCACGAGTACAATTTCGATGCCCCCGACGCGTTCGACACGGACGCCATGGTGCGCTGCATGCGGGACCTGCGGGCGATGAAGGCGGTGGAGGTGCCGACGTACGATTTCGCGCGGCACTCGCGGTCGGCCGTCACGCGCCGCGTCGAACCCGCGGACGTCGTCGTGGTGGAGGGGATACTCGTGCTGCACATCCCCGAGGTTCGGGCCCTGCTGAACATGAAGGCACGAGAAAGGGCGGAAGGCCGAGACAATAGACCCGAATTTTGACAACCCTAATTTTCATCTCCAACCCTAAACAACAAAACCCCATGGCCTCCTCTCCTTCAGGTCTACGTTGACACCGACGACGACGTGAGGCTCGCCCGCCGCATCCAGCGCGATGTGGCGGTGCGCGGGCGGGACGTGGCGGGCGTCATTGCGCAAGTGAGAGCGGGTGGGGGGGGGGGGGGGGGGGGGGGGGGCCACGGCGTGGGACGGGCTGCTTCGCGCGCGCTCGCGCGCACCACCCCTCCCTCCCGCCCCCCCCCCCTCAGTACACCAAATTCGTCAAGCCCGCCTTTGACGCCTTTGTCGCCCCCTCGCGCAAGCACGCCGACGTCATCATTCCGTGGGGCCGCGACGAGTCCAACGTCGTCGCGATCGACCTCATCACCCAGCACATCCGCGGCAAACTCCAACAACCCGACCTCCGCCGCATCTACCACAATCTGGAGGTGATTCCGAGCAACTTCCAGGTGCGCGGCATGCACACGCTCATCCGCGACGCGCGCACGACGACGCCCGACTTTGTCTTCTACGCCGACCGCCTCCTCCGCCTCGTCGTGGAAGCCGGGCTGGGGTTTCTGCCGTTTGCGGAAAAGTGCGTGACGACGCCGACGGGGGCCACGTACGTGGGCGTCGATTTCGCCAAGAAGCTCTGCGGCGTCTCCATCATTCGGTCCGGGGAGTCGATGGAGAACGCGCTGCGCGCGTGCTGCAAGGGCATCAAAATTGGCAAGATTCTGGTGCACCGGTGAGGAGGAGAGAGGGGGAGAGGGGGTGGTGGCGGGGTTGTGGGCGGGTCGCCGTGCGCGCGCCAACCTGCCCGCCCCACCATTCTTGCAGCACCCACGCCCGGTCCCCGCGCCCGACCGCCGGCGGCGACGGCCGCCCCCCCTCCTCTGGCGAAGGCGGCACCTTGATCTATGAGAAACTGCCCGCCGACATCGCCGACAGGCACGTCCTGCTGATGGACCCCATCCTCGCCACCGGCAATTCGGCCGCCACCGCCGTCCAAGTCCTGCTCGACAAGGGGGTGTGCGAGGGGCGCATCCTGTTTCTGACGCTCGTCGCCGCGCCGGAAGGCGTGCGGCGCGTGTGCGGCGCGTTTCCGCGGTTGCGGCTGGTCACGTCCGAGATCGATGAAGGGCTGGATCCCGCGACGGGGCGGGTGACGCCGGGGGTGGGGGAATTCGGGGACCGCTACTTTTGCCAGTGAGGGAGGGCGGCTGCTTTTTGGGGGGGGGGGGCGGCGCGGGGTTGTGGCGACGCCCCCACTCCCCGGCTCCATTCCCCCACCATGGCCGACGCGCCCACCCCTCCCCGGTCCCGCCCCGCCCGGCACGCGGCGCACGTGGAAGGCCTGGCAGAGGTGTCGCTCGCCGGGCGTGCGGTGGCGGCCTTCACCCTGTCCGCGTCGGGCGCGTGCAAGTGCGGCGCGGGCGGGGGTAAACCGCACAGCGTGCAGGTGTGGGGAGCGGGGAGGGAGAGGGCGCGGGCGCGCGCCCGCGCGCATGCCGCGCGCACCCGCCCGCCCACCTCCCGCCTTCCGCGTCGCCCCGACCGCCGCTTGGCGGACCGGATGCCGTGACCGTGTTTTCAACGGGGGACGCGGAGCGGCCGGGCCACCGTGCACCCCGCCGCATGCCGCCGCGCGCGCTTGGCCTCGCGGGGCATCCGACCCTCCCCCGTTCCCAGGTCCTCGTCCGCACCGACGCCGCCGGCGTCGCGTCCCTGGACGTCGCGTGCGTCACGGCCGACGGCCGCCTGCTGGGGCGGCTGTCCGGGGCGCCGCGGGTGCCGACGGCGGCGGTCGCGCCGCCGGCGCCGCGCCGCTCGCGCGCGGCTGCGGCCGCCGCGCTCACGCTGCCCGACCGCGCGGCGGCGGCACTGAGGCGCACGTCTGAACGCGCGCGCTCTCGTTCCATTCTGGGCGCGTGGCGGTCGGCCGCCGTGCGCGCCGCGGCCGACCGCCGCGCGTCCGCGGCCGCTGCCGACGCGGCCGCCGCCACCGCCGACGCCGCCGCCGCGCGCGCGTCCGAGGCGGCCGCCGTCGCGGCTGCGGAACGCGACTGCGCGGACGCGGACGCGGTGGGGGCTCTGATGGCCGCCCTGCTGCGCGAGGCGCACCCCGCCGGGGGCGGCGGCGCGCTCGCGGCGCTGCTGTCGGGCGGGCGCCGCGCTGAAGCCGCGCGTGCGTTGAATGACGTGCGCGGCAGCCGGCTGGCCGGCGTGTTGAGGGAACACTTTGGGCAGGGGGTCGGCGGCGCCCCCGCGCGCGACGCGGCCGCGCTGCGGACCGCTGCCGCCCCGACCGCCGACCTCGTGCCCGCCCCCGTGCGCGCTTCCGGCCCTCCCCGGCGCGCGGCGCGCGCGCCGCTGCCGACTGGCGCCCTGCCGCGGTCCCGCCCCCCTCCCTCCTTCAAAGCCGCGGCCGGCTCGCCCGACCTCCCCCGCCGCCCCGTGGCCACCGTCGCCGCCTACGCCGGCATTCGCGGCCGCTGCCTGGCCGACGCCACCGCGCGCGCGGCGTCGCCCGACCGCGCGCGGCGCGACGCGGTCGCCGCGGCGGCGGAGGCCGCTCGCGCGGCGGCGGCCGGCCCGCCCCCGCCCGGATCCGCCGCCTCGACCGCCCGCCAGCGCGCGGCCGAGGACGCGTTTGAGATGTTGGCCGCCGCCCAGGAGCGGCGGATGGCTGAAGCTGCGGCGGCGGCGCGCGCGCCGGAGTCGGCCGACGGCGCCGCGCCCGCGTCCACGGCCGCGGGCACCAGTGACAGCGATGACCCGTACCCCGGTCGTGGCCGCGTCCTGTCCGACGGCGGCCTGGACTCGCCCGCGTCGCTCGGCGGCCTGCTGTCGCCCGTGGCGACCGCGGCCGACGGTGGGCCGTCGCCGGGGGGGGCATCCCTGTACAGCAACGCGTTGACCGCGTGAGAGAGGATGGTGTGTATGGGGCGTCTGTGGGGGGCCTGTGAGCCTGGTGCTGTCTCGCCGGGCAGACGGCCGGCGATGCTCTCACTCTCTCTCCCCCTCTCTCCCGCCGCCATGGACGCCGCCACCGCCGCCACCTGGGTCGCCCACGTGTCCGACCTGGAGGTGAGAAGGGGAGGGGCGGGCGGCGCGGGCTGCAGGCGCGCCCTCCGAGCGCCCCTTCCCTCCTCTGCAGGCCCGGCTCAACGCGTCCCTCGCCGACAAAGAGGCCGTTCTCGCGGATGCCGCGGTTGCCGCTGAATCCGAGGCGGCGTCACGTTCTCGGGCGGCCTCGGCGCGCCGCACCGCGCTCGCCGCCGTGGCACGCGCGGCGGCCGCCGAGGCGGACGCCGCCGACGCCGAGCGCGAGTGTCGGGAGGCGATGGAAGAGGAGAAGGAGGCGGCGCGCGGCATGGAAGGGTGAACGAGGGGTGAGGGCGGGCGACAGGAGGCGGGGAAAAGCGAGCAAGCAGCCGACCACTCTTCCTCCCTCTCAGCCCCGCGTCCGACCTCGCCGCCGCGGCCAAGCTTCAGGCGCGCATGGAAGCCACGGAGATGGCGTCCGAGGCGCGCTTGGCGCAGCTGCGGGCTGACGCGGCTGCCGCGCTTGCACCGGCGGTCGCCGCGCGCGACGTCGCCGCGGCCGCGCTGGCGGCGGCCCAAGCGCAGGCAAAAGCTGACAAAAATCAACTGGACGACCTGCACCGCCAGGTGGAGGCCGCTGAGAAAGCGGCCGCAGCCGCGGCCGCGGCCGCGGTGACGCTCGCCGCCGCCGCCGCCCAGGCTGCCGCCTCCGAGGCCGCCCTCCCCCCCGCGCGCGCCGCGCTGGGCCAGGCCGCCGCTGAGCGCGCGGAGGCGCGCGAGCGCGCTGGCGCGGCGGCCGCCGCCGCGGCGCGCGCGCGCGCGCTCGTCGAGGCAGCGCTCGGGTGAGAGACACGGCGCCACAGTGCAACAACAGGGCCCCCAAACAATGCTCCATTTCTCTCTCTTTCACGCGGCCAGCGGCGGCGGCAGGATGCGGAGCCGCGTCGACGCGCCCGCCCCCACCTCTTCCACCGCGCACCCTTCCGCCGCCGCCGCCGCCGCCTGCGCCGCGCGCGCCGCGCCGCCCGCCGGCGCCAGCTCGCACGGTTGGCGGCACGGCAGCACGACGGCGCGCAAGGCGGCGAGGGCCTCGGCGACCGCGCCGTCGCACGGGGGGGGTGGGGCGTCGGGCGGCGGCCGCGCGAGCGGAGTGTGCGCGCGCGGACCGCCTGCCCCACCCGCCCGCGCCTCTCCCCCCTCTTCGTCCCCACCAAACAGGCCGCCCGCGGTCGAGTCGATGCCCAGCAGCGCGCGCAGGGCGCGGGCGAGGGCGTCGGGGGACGCGGCCTTGACCGCGTACACGGGCAGCGCGGCCGCCGCGGCGTCCTCCCGCAGCCGCGGCGACGCCCGCGCGCGAGCGCGCAGCGCGAGCACGACGTCGGCCGCGTCCAGGCGGGGGGCGATGCTGATGTCCGAGGCCAGGCCGGCGGCGGCGGCGGCCGACGCAACGTCGGCGTCGGGCAAGCCGTACGCGTACACCCGCAGCGCGCCGCCGCCTCCTCCGTCGGCGCCGCCGCGGGCTTGCAGGCCGGGGCCGGGGGCGGTGTCGGGGAGTGCGGGCGGGAGGGCGGCCGGGAACGCGGCCGCGGCCGCCGCGCCCACGGCCGCCCCGGGCTGCGCGCCGGGGTCGTCCAGCCCGCCCGCCTCGCCCGGCGCCGGCCCGCCCGCCGCGACCGCGGCCGCGTCGGCCAGCGTGGCGTGCGGCGGCAGGGCGACCACGCGCCCGCCCGGCGCGCGCACGCGCAGCTCGCCGCGAGGGTCCTCCCCCCGGAGCACCGCGTCCGCGGCCGCCGCCAGGTCCATGTGCACCCGCCACACCGCGGTGTCGACCATCTCCACGGCGACGTCGAATGTGGGCGGCGACGCGCGCTCGCGCACGGATTTGCGGCCGCCGCGGCGGCGCGCTTCATCGTCGCCAAGCGTGACGGTTGCGACGCCCCCGACCAGGTCCGACAGCGCCGGATTGGCCACCAGGTTGTCCAGACAGCCGCCGTGCGCGGTGGCAATGAGCTGGACGCCGCGCTGCGCGATCGTCCGCGCGGCCGCCGCGTCGGCGTCGGTCCCGATTTCGTCCACCACCACCGTCTGCGGCATGTGGTTTTCCACCGCTTCAATCATCACCCGGTGCTGCGTCTCGTACCCGGCGACCATCATGCGGCGCGCGCCGCCGAGGGCGGGGTGCGGGACGTCGCCGTCGCCCCCGATTTCGTTCGACGTGTCGACAACGACGACGCGTCGCCCCGCTTCATCCGCCAGCAGCCGGGCCAGCTCCCTGATCGCGGTCGTCTTCCCGACGCCGGGCCGGCCGAGCAAGAGCACCGACGCGCCGGCGAGCGCGGCGTCGGCGACGGGCGCGGCCGAGCCGCGCACCGCGCGGCCGACGCGCGCGGTCAGGCCCACGACCCCGCCCGCCCGGTTGCGCAGGGCGGACACGCGGTGCAGGGTGCGGTCGACGCCGGCCCGGTTGTCCTCGCCAAAGTCGCCGAGGCGGGCGACCGCGGCGGCGAGGTCGGACGGCGTCACGCGCGCGGCCGACAACTCGACGTCCCCCGACGGCAGCCGCGCCAGCGGCGGCCGTCCCACGTCCATGATGACCTCCAGCACGGTGTCCAGGTCGGGGCGGGCGGCGAGGGTGGACGCGACGGCGGGGGGGAGGAGCGCGACGAGGGCGAGCACCTCGTTGCGCGCGTCTGCCGCGGAGGGGGGGGGGGGCGGCGGCGGCCGCGATGCCGCCTCCATCGCGCCACCCTCGTCCGTCAGGCGGGGCGGCGGCCGGGGCACGGGCGCGTCGGCGCGCGTGCGGAGCAGGCGCGCAATGCGGCCCGCCGGCCGGGGCGCCAGGTCGGGCGCATCCCCGGCGCGAGGGGCGGTAGGGGGGCGGCGCGCCCGTGGGAGCATGTTGGAGGGGGGCGCGGCCGCCTGGGCGGCGGATGGGGAGTGGGCGCCGTGGCTGCGGCCTGCGCCGACCCGCGCGAGCGGTGGTTGAAGGGCGTGCCGACCGCTGCCCGCCCTCCAACCGCGCCCTCGGCCGCCAGGCATGGAGCGCGCGATCAGGCAAGAGAGAGACTGCGAGCCGGCGTTTTGTGGGGGGCGGTGGCGTCGCACACGCGCGCGCGGCCGGCGCCGCCCCCTCTCTTGCCGTCTTCCCCTCCCTCCCCCCCGCCCGCGCACCCGGGCGGCCGCACCGGGGCGCGACCGCGCCGTGAGCGCTCCCCCAGATCGAATCGACCCCCACCGACCCCCCATCGCACCTCCCCCCCCTCACCCCTCCTCACGCCCGCCCCGCCGCCCGCGCCGCCGCCGTCCCCTCCAGCTTGGCCCGCAGCTGCTTGCCCAGCGCGGCCGCCAGCGGCACCGGCACCGCGTTGCCGACTTGGCGGTGCTTTTGGTGCACGTTGCCCCACAGCCGAAACGTGTCGGGAAACCCCTGCGCGCGCGCGCACTCGCGCACCGACACAATGCGGTCCTGGGCCGGGTGGAAGACTTGGCCCACCTTGCCCATGGGCTGGGGGTCGGTGGTCGAGGTGGGGAAGTGGCCGCCGGGGTCGAGCCGGCCAAAGAGGCCGCGCCACCCGTTGTGGCGGTCCTCGGTGTTGGGCAGGCACCACGGGATCAGGGCGCCGTGATCTTTGCCGCCCGCGACGACGTGGCCGCCGGGGTAGGTCCGGGACTTGCCGGCGGCGGCCGCCGCCTCGTCGTCGGCGATGACCTGCTTGAGCACGCGCCAGTCGGCGCCGGGCACGCCCTTGGGGATGCAGCGGCAGCGCGCCATGTTGAGGTCGTTCATGGTCTAAAGCGGAGGGGAGGAGTGTGTGCGGGTGTGTGGGTGGCGGTCCTTTCGCGCCGCGCGCGCGCGCAACCCCTCCCCTCCCTCCTCCCCCTCTCCCCTCCTCTCCCACCTTGCACACGTGGTCGTACAGCACGCCGTTGGCCCCCCGAATGGCCCGCTGGAACGCCGACTGCGCCGGCCCCGCGTACGGGCGCTCCGCGGCGTCCTCGCCGTTGGAGACAGGGGGGAGGTCGCCGATCGCGTCGCGCACCGTGACCGACCGCACCGGCGCGCCCACCGTCTGCCGCACCGCGGTGTAGGCCACCCCGCCGGGTAGGTTGATGGTCAGCTGCGGCGATTTGAACACGTGGCGCGGCGCCGGCCAGTCCGGCAGCGCGTCGCCCGGCGCGGCGGCCCAGATGAACGTGCGCTTGCGCGACTGGGACACACCAAAGTTGCCCGCGTTGAGGACGCCAAACCGGACGCTGTACCCCATCTCGAGCAACGACCGGAGCGTCAGGCGGAAGGTGAAGGATTTGTTGTGCGACACGAAGTTGCGCACATTTTCCAAAAGGAAATAGCGCGGCCGGTAGAAGTCGCAAAACGAGAGGTACGACATGACCATCGAGTTTTGCACCATCGACCAGTTGCCCTTGTTGAACCGGTTCATGCCGGAGTAGCCCTGGCAGGGGGGGCCGCCGCAGAGGAACTCGACGTCGCCGGGCGCGGGGAGCGAGGCAAAAGTGGATTTCTCCATCGCGTCGACCGCCTCCATGCACGAGTCGGAGGCTTCGCAGTCGTCCCCGCAGCCCGCCTTGCGCATGGCGGCGGCCAGGATGACGTTGCAGTTGTCGACAAAGGTGGTCGCGTCGGGGTTGTTCAGTTTGTAGGCTTCCGCCGCAGGCGCCTCGTACTCGATCGCCCACTTGGGGTGCGCCGCGCCCGCGAGGTGCATGCCCTCGGAGAGGCCACCGCACCCGGCGAAGATGTCCATGGTGGCGAGGGAGACGCCGTCGCCGGTGGATTTGGACGCGGGGCGCGCGGGGGGGGGCGCGCGGCGCGCGTCGCCGCCGACCGGCTCGCGCGCCAGGCCGGCGGGGGGCGCGGTGATGGCCTTGGTGGCGAGATCGACCGTGCCCCGGCACGCAAACACGTTGTCGCCGGGCACGGCGCCGTCGGGGGCCACAATCGACGCGCGGCCGACGACGGCCCCCGTCGCAACCGTCACGCTCTCCGCCGTGGCGTACACGTCCCACCAGTCGGCCGCGTACCCGACATCGTCCGACACGTCCTCGGGGCGGGCGTAGCGGGTGACCGTGATGGTAGCGGGGCCGGACCGGCCGCCGGACGAAGGGATCGCCGTCACGAGGCCGATCGCGTACGCGCGCAGGCCCACGTTGGCGCCGCCCTTGTGGAATTTGGAGCGGGAGCCGGGCTTGGCCTTGGCCTTGGGGGCGATGGGGGCGATGGGGGCGGCGGGCTCGTCTTCCTCGGAAAGGTCCGAGTCGGACGCCGCGCGCTTGCCGCGCTTTTTCGCGCCGCCCTTCTTCCCCGCGCCCGCGGGCGCGGCGCCGTCGAACGAGTCGGGCGGCAGGAAGACGGCGTCGCCGACGGCGATGACGACGCCGTCCTTGGAGAACGTGTTGGCGGCCGGCCCCGCGCGCACGCCGGCGGGCGCGGGCTCGACCTCGGGCAGCAGCTCGCCCGCGCGCAGCTCGCCCGTCTCGATGACGCGGAACATGCCGCGTTCGGGCTCGTAGAAAGAGCGGTAGAAGTGGGTGAGGGGGGTGCCGCCGGCGGCGGCGGCCGCGTTGGCCGCCGCGAGCGCCGTGTCTTCCGCCAGGTGCGCGCGCCGGTCGGCCGCGCGCCACGCGCGCACCCGACGGGACGCGACGAGCTTGTCCGAGACGTCGGCTAGGGGGCGGGTGACCAGGGAGGCCGTGACAAAGAGTTCGGCGTCCGACGCGGCGTCGCCGAGGACCGTGTCGGCGCCGCGCGCCGCGACGCGCGCCTGCACCCGCGGCGTGGACTCGCCGACGGCTGTGTAGAGCGCTTGGACGACGGCCAGGACGGGCTCGGGGGGGGACTCGTCGTCGCCGGAGTCGGCGGCGGCGTCGGCGGCGGGGGCCAGTTCGACGACGTCGCCGGGGGAGAGAGTGATCGCGCCCACCGTCGCGCCGCCGTACACAGTCGCCCCGTTGATGCCCTTGGAGCCGGCGCCGACGAGCGCGACCTTGCCCTTGGCCTTCTTGGGCGCGACCCCGCGCTTCTTGGCGGGCGCGGGCGAAGCGAGCGCGTCCTCCGCCGCGTCGTCGTCGCCGTCGTCCGCATTCACGTCGTCCTCCACCGCCGCTGCGTCCGCTTCGTCCTCTGGCCCGGGCGCGCCCGCGCCCTTGAAGTAGGACTGCCACACGAAGCGCACCATGGCGGTCGCGGTCGCCGTCATCGGCGCGGCCTTGCGCCCCGCGCGGTCTTTCAGCGGGTTGGCCCGCAGCCGCTTAGCCGCCGCCCCCTTCTTCGTGGGCTTGGCCGACCGGTAGAGGACGGTGTGGCGGCGCTCGGCGAGGCGGGCGAGGAGGGCGGTGGCGACGGGCGTCTTCGTGAGGCCCGCCACGCGCGCCGCGGTCTCGATCGCTTGGAGCTGGGTGAGCAGCAGTTGGCCGTGCACCGCCAGGAAGCGGGCGACCTCGGCCGGTTTGGCCGAGACAAAGGCCGCGTCACCGGCCGGCAGCGCGGCCAGCGCTTTGGCCGCGTCGTCCAGGGACAGCCGCGCCGCGCGCGCGCGCTCCCCGCCGCCGCCCTCGATCGCGCGCCACAGCGCCAGGGCGACCGCGCCCGCCTTGGCGACGACGGCCATGTAGGGGGCGTAGGCTTTGGAGGGGGTGACGAGGCGGTACCACGACACGTCGGTGCGGATGAGGACATCGACGCGGTCACCGCCAGCCTCCAGGACCCACTCCTGGATGGCCGAGAGCGCGAGATAGGGGCCGGACTGGGCGGCGGACGAGCCGGAGCCGGAGCCGCCGGCGCCCGCGGCGGCCGACGCGGCGAGCGCGGCGGCCTCGTCGTAACCGTCGCCACCCTCCAGCTGCGTCACCGCGCCCGTCGCAAACAGCTCCACGTCGGGCTGCACGCCCGACCACAGGGGGAGGAGTTCGAGGGATTTCAGGAAGCCTTCGGCGTCGTACACGGCAAAGTCTGTGAGCAGGCACGTCGGCAGCGCGTCGGGGCCCGCCGCCACGACGCCTTCATCCGCGAGCAGCAGCTCGTCCATCTGGTCGGCGGCCGGCGCGTCAAACACGGTGGGGGGGGGGTAGTCGTCCGCGATCTCGGTTTCCGAGATTTGATAATAGGCGCCAGACTTCGGCGCGCGCGGCGCAGACCCGCCGCCCGCCGCTTTTTCCACCTCCTTGACCCGCTGCTTGAGCTCGAGCTGGACCGAGAGGTCGGCGTCGGCGCGCTCGCGCAGGGCGGCGGGGGTGAGGGTGGGGAGCGGGGCGACGACGATGCCGGCCGCCGCCTTCCCTTTGCCCTTGGCCGCCGCCGCGGCCGCCTTGCCCTTGCCGGTCGCGGCCACGGGGTCGTCCTTGATGACGATGCCGGCCGCGCCGCCGGCGAGCTCGGCGCGGGCGCGCGCCACCGCGTCAACGAGCGCCGCGCCAAACGCGCCGGTCGCGAGCGACGTGCCCGCCGCGGCATCTGCCGCCGCGAGCGCGTCCCGCACAAAGTGGCCGCACGCGCCCAGCGCGCGGGACGCCGACCCGTAGGCCGCGACGGCGGCGGGGCGCTTGCGGGTGAGCCGCGCGCAGACCGCCGCGAAATCCGCGTCGGCGCCGAGGTCAGTCAGCGCCGCGCGCGCCTCGTGCGCGAGCTCGGCCTGCTCCGCCAGGTGGGTGTGAGCTTTCTTGTAGGACGCGGCCGGCTTGCGGAGGACGAAGGTGGCAGCGGCGGTGGAAAAGGTGAGCGTCGGCGCGCCGCCGCCGAGCAGCGCGGCGAAGGCGGTCACCGGCCCGATGGACGCGACCGCGTACCCGCCGGCGCGTTCAGTGGCCGACCGGGCGACGACGGCGGAGACGAAGATGGGGGGGTCGGCAAATGGGGCGGTGTGGAGGTGCGCTTTTTCGTTCGACCCCGCGGTGAACGCGACGACATCGAACGCGGCGTACGCGCCGCCGGGCTCGCCGCCCGCGCCAAGCAGGGTGAGCGCCGCGGCCTCGGACTCGGCGTGGGCGACGTCCTTGAGCGCCACGGTTTCGTCGCCCGCCGCGCCGAGCGCGGGCGCGTCTTCGTACACCGCGCCCTGCGCCGCCGCGCGCCCCGAGCCGACCGCGCCGCGGCGAGTGGGGGCGACAGTGTCTGCCTCGTCCATCGTGGCATCCGAGTCGGAGCCCGCGGCCGCTTTGGCCTTTTTGGGCGCGGGCGCCGCCTTGGGCGCCGCGCGCTTGGCGCGCGGCTTGGGGGCCGCCTTTTGCTTGGTGTCGACGACGGCGTCATCGGCTGAGGGAGAGACAGGCGGAGGAGGGGGGTGGACGGGTGGGCGGATTGAAAAAACGGCGCGATGCCGGCGCAGCGCGCGGGGCGCATCCGCGGGCCTGCCCGCCCTCCCGATGCGGCCGCGCCGGCCAACTGCGCCCATCGCGGGCACGACCGGGCGAGCGGGCGCCCGCGCGCGCCCGCGCTGACGCGGCCGGCCGACGCCGCGCGCCGGCACCGCCCGCGCCGCGGTCCGCACCCGCGCGGCCCGCGGGGGGCGAAAGCGCCGAGTCGCCGCCGCGGCCCATGGTTGTGCCGGGGCAGAGGGGGCGGGGGGGGTGTGCGCGGCGCGCGCCGATTTCGCTTGAATCGCCGCCGCTGCGCCGGCGCGCCGGGGAGGGCGCAGCGCCGCCGCCGGCCCCACAGCCGATGCCGCGCCACCTCCGCCGTGCACCCACCAACGGGCGCGGGCGCCTTGGTGCCCGCCTTGCCGCCCGCGCGCGCGCGGCCCGCGCGGCCGACCGCTTTGAGCGCGGCCACGTCGCCAGCGGACGACATGGTAGAGGGGGGTGGAGACGCCGCGGTGCCTCGGGCGGGGTTGGGGGGGAGCCGGGGTCCGGGGGGGCGGGGAGTGAGGGACGAGCGACGCGGTCCGCGCGCCGGCCGCGCGCTCGAACCCCTCGCCCGGCCGCCCTCCCGCCACCGCCCGCCCCTCCAACGGCGCCGCGACATCCGTTACCGCACGCGCGCAGGGCGCCGGTTGCACGCGCGGCTGCGCGGCCACCTCCCGCCACCCCCGCACACGCCCCGCACCCGCACGCCGCGCGCGGAGGGGGTCAGAGCTTGTTGAACGAGCAGATGTCGATCGACTGTCGGGGTGGTGGGGCGGGGTGGGCGGCTGCGAGGCGAGGCGCGTGTGCCGCGCGCGCGGGCAGACCAGACCCTCTCCTCCTCGCCCGCACCTGGATGTTGTCCGACTCGCCGTCGCGCACCAGCTCCTCCTCGATGATGGCGTCCATGGACTCGACCTTGGCGTCTGAAGGGGAGGAGAGAAAGAGGGAGGGTCGGGGTCGGCGCGCGAAAAAAAACAAAAAAGAGGGGAACAAACGCCCTTTCC
>Ga0315273_10000926_pt1 | contig 32115 bp, 27 predicted proteins | sample YL17G02_0_MG_FD_205753 | JGI IMG/M metagenome (GOLD analysis project Ga0315273, IMG submission 205753) | Sediment microbial communities from Yellowstone Lake, YNP, Wyoming, USA - YL17G02_0 | ecosystem: Environmental > Aquatic > Freshwater > Lake > Sediment | place: USA: Wyoming | collected...
TTTGCCACTCGAAGCGGGGCACGCCGAAGGGGCAGCTGACCATGCAGTAACGACAGCCCAGGCAGCGCTCGGCCCGATAGCCGATGGGCCCTTCGGCCGTTTGGTGCAGGGCAGAGACGGGACACGCCGAGGCGCACGCGGCATCGATGCAGTGCATGCATTGGCGCTTGACCCAACGCGTGTCGCCGCCTTCCAGGCTTACCCGCTGGACGAAAGTGAGGCTCTCCGTGCTCAGCCCCTGCTGCTGCTCGGTCGACGGATGGAGCCTGTTGGCCGCCCCACATGCGCGCTGGCACGCCCCGCAGCCGGCGCACCGGCTGATGTCGATCAACATCCCCGGCACGGCATCGCGCGGGATCCCTGTCGAGGCCGATGCGGCGCCGGCCATGGCGGCCGCAGCAGCGGCGCCGGCGGCTGCCGCCGATAGCCTGAGGAACTGGCGCCGCGTAAGCGGGCGGGCGGAGTCAGTCGGGCCGCTCATTGCGCACGGCTCCTGTGCCAGAGCGCCATTCCGCCGACGCCGATCAGCAGGCCAAGGAACCCTCCTAGGGCGAGCGCCAACCCCATGCTGACAACGCCGATGTTGCGCAGGGAGTTGAGGCGCGTCTGCATGTCTGTGACTTGCTGCTCCAATTCGGTCTCGCGCGCTGGCTTCTCCAGGGGGGGACTCTGGGCCGTGACCGCGACGGTTCTATTCAAGGAGGTCGTCGCGCCGCTGTGAATGGTGCTCTTGTGGCACTTATTGCAGACGTCTGCCGGCACCGTGAATGTATGGGTGCGGACGGGGATCTCCAGCCCAGCCTGTGTGGCGGCCGGCTTCATTTGCTCGGCCATATGGCAGCCTGAGCAGTCGACACCGTTGATGCCGTGGGTGGAGTGGGTCACCTGGGTCTGTTGGTCCGAATGGCAGGCGGAGCAAAGCGTCTCTTGGCTTCCGGTACGCAGGCCCTGGGTGTGCGCCAGGTGGCAATCGAAGCACTGGATGTTCTTTTCGGCGTGCTTGCTCGTCTCCCACTCGCCGAATGCGTTCTCGTGGCACATCCTGCACGTGCCCGACGCGAGCGGCAGCTGCATGGTCTGGCCGGCAGGATGGCCCTCTTTGTAGGGGCCATGGCATGCTTCGCAGGTCACTCCCTCCGACAGGAACTTCCCGCTGCCGGTGTCGAAGCCCGTCGTGTGGCACTGGAGACAGGCCTGCTTGTCGTGGCTCTTCGACAACTGCTCCTGGAAAACCGGATCGAGAGTCGCCTTCGCGTGCGTAGTGTTCTTCCAGGCCTCATATTCGTCCGGGTGGCAGCTCTGACAAAGGGGCTGCTGTTGCTGAAAGAGCAGCTGGCTCAACAGGACCCGCGCCTGAGGTGCCGCAATGGGGGCGGCGCTGCTGGTCTCGGTCAGAACGAGCACAGTCGCGACGATCAGCAGCGTAGGGACGATCACAAGCCAACCCTTGGGCGGCAACCGGTGCCTGACGTTCGGCCAGATGTGTTTCATCGACGATAGCCTCCTTTGCCTACATCAACGGATAGCGCTGAAAGACATCACAGTGCACGCAATCTTCGGCGATTTGGCCCTCGGCGCCGAATCGCGCCTGCCAGCAGTGCATCCCGGGATGTTGCGGAGCTGCGCATTGGGCTTTGGCGGTATCGCCGCATCCCTTGACGTCCCAGCAGTGTTGGGGGACTTGCACTGCCAGGCCTGCCGACGCCTGGGCCCAGCCCGTGGCCGGCACATTGGCTCTGCCGGGCGGGATGATGAAGGGCATAGGCGGAACCGGCGTCCGTGCGGGCACCGCGGGGCGCTCGGTGGGTGCGGGCACGGCCGGTCGCTGCGCGGGCTGTTCGACGCCCTTTGCGGCGCGCTGAGCGGCGCGCGCTTCTTCCTCCCAACCACGGTCCAGGCGCTTGAGCAGATAGACTATGCCGGCTGTGACGGCCAACGGCACGCCAACGCGCAGCACGAACAGCGCCAGGACCCCGAGGAAATCGGTGAAGTTCAACATGGAACACCTCCGAAGGCGGAGCCAGGTCGATGGGGTGAGTCAGATGCCTTCCGCCTGACTAGAGCTTACCACTAAGGCCATCGCGAATCTATCCGGTGGAATCACCATCTTTGCGTGGGGTGGTTTACCCATGTCCGAGGAGTGCGAAGAAGGACCTTGGGCGGAGAAGTGAGGTGGGGGGTGACGAGGCGCCGCGCCTGCCGTCTCTCAGACTTCGATCAGGCCTTTTTCGATCGCGTAGCGGACAAGCTCGACGCGGCTGTGCAGCTTGAGCTTGGCCATGATGTTTTCACGGTGCCGGTTGACCGTTTTTATGCTGATAACCAGTTCGCCGGCGATCTCCTGGTTGCTGCGCCCTTGCGCGATCCGTGTGAGCACCTCGCGCTCGCGCTCCGTCAGCACGTCAAACCCGCGCCCTGAAGTGCCGGTCTGCTCGGCCCGCTGAAGGTAATCGCTCACCAGCAGCCGTGCCACCGAGGGGAACAGGAAAACGCCGCCCCGCTGCACGGCGTGAATGGCCGAGATCAGATCGTTCGGCGCGGCCCGCTTCGGGACGTAGCCCGATGCGCCCGCGCCCAGCATTTCGAAGAAGTACTGGTCATCTTCGTGCATCGTCAGCGCCAGCACCGCCACGTCCGGGCAGAGTTCCTTGATACGGCGGGTGGCCTCGATCCCGTTCATGTCGGGCATCGAGATGTCCATCAGGACGACGTCAGGGGCCAGCTCTTGAGCCAGGCGCAGCCCTTCCGTTCCGTTCTCGGCCTCGCCCACGATTTCCAGCTCCGGGTCCGCGCTGAGCAGCATCCGCAGTCCCGCACGCACTACAGCGTGGTCGTCCACAAGCAGCACCTGTATCGGAGTCATTCTTCTCTCCCCTGCGCGTTCGGTTCTGCGACATCAGCGTGAGGCAGCTCGACCCGCAGGTGGGTTCCGCGTCCCCGCTGAGACTCGAGCGTCAATTTTCCCCCGGCCAGCGCCACGCGCTCGCGCATCCCAATCAAGCCCCATCCGCTCCCCTGGTCGAGGCGGGCTGGCGCACCGACATCGAACCCCATGCCGTTGTCACGAACTTCGAGCCAAACCTGTCCCGGCTGCTGGCACAGTGCGATGGTGACCTGTGTTGCACTGGCATGCTTGGACACGTTGCTGAGCGCCTCCTGCGCCACGCGGAAGAGGACCGTTTCGTATTCCGATGGCAGGCGGTGTGCAAAGCGATCGGCGGTCATGGTGATCGTCAATTCCGGGTGGCGCGCGGCATACTGTTGGACATACCAGCGCAGTGCAGGAACCAGCCCGAGGTCGTCGAGCTGGGATGGGCGCAGGTTGGCCATCACCTTTCGCAGCTCAGTGATGGCCTGGTCGCTCAGGTCGCGCAGGCCCCGGACCAGCGCGGCGGCGCGATCGGCATCCCCGCTGCCCATCTGGGTTTCGACCGCGGCAAGGCCCATTGCCAGGGCCGTCAGCTTCTGGCCCGTCTCGTCGTGAAGCTCGCGGGCGATGCGTTGGCGCTCGCTCTCCTGGGCATTAACCAGTTTGTGCACCAATTCCTCGAGTTGCGTCTCGCGCTCTTGTACGACCTGGTAAAGGCGGGCGTTCTCCACCGTCGCGGCGATCTGTTGTGCAAACGCGACCAGCAGGCCCATCTCGTCGGCACCGAAAGGCACTTCGTCTCCTTCCGATGCGAGCGCGACCGTGCCAAGCAGCTGTCCCTTGGCCTGCAAGGGCACCCCGAGGGTACGGTATCTGCGCCCACCGGCGAAACACTCGCCGGCGAGCACCTGAACGTCCTCACCCGGCGCCTCTCCCGCGGGCCGCAGCGCATCGAAGGCCGTAGAGGCGGTTGCGGTCAAAGGTGGAGGAGCGTACGGGAGCGCCGCGTCGGGGCGGCGGTACTCGCCCGCCAGCTCCAGCCCGCCGTCGGGCCGCTTGAGAAAGATGATCCCACAGCCGGCCCCATCGAAGCTTCGCACGATTTGGCCGAGCGCGTCGCTCAATAGGCGCTGCAAGTCCATCGTGGAGCTAAGTGTGAGGGACAACTCGACCATCGCCGACAGCTCACCCGTGGTCGCCTGCAGCTGAACATTGAGAGCCTCGACCTCCACCGTGCGCCTCGCTTGCGAATCCAGGGCGGACGCCTGTGCTTCGAGGCGCATCTTGTTGGCGCGTGCCAGGCGGACGCGGCTCTCCTGCTCGAAGGCCCGCAGCGCCCGGCCCAGGGTGATCGCAATGGCAATGGCTGCCAGGCCCCGCAGGAGCTGTATCGGTATTCCGAAGGTTCGCAGGAACAACGCCGTGTTGATCGTCTGGGAGGGCCAGACGAGGCTTGGCCGCGTGAAGGCCTGCCCCACCGCGCCGTAGACGAAGAGGGCCAACGCCGCCCACAGGAGGTCCCGGCCGTAGGCGGACATCCCGCGCAGATGGAAATCGCGCCGCTCACGGAGCAGCGCCCAGGCGGCGAGCAGTGCGCCAGGGATACCAAGGCTGTAGCGGGCCAGGACGTCCGCCGCCGACAACAACTCCGCCGTCGTCGGCCGGAAGTGCCACGCAACATAGAAAACGCCGGCCCCCCACAGCAATGCCAGTGCCAACACCTGCCAGAGGCTGGCACGGGGATGGCGCTCAGCATCGGGAAGCAGGCGTGTGCCGAAGCTCAGCAGGAACAAGAACGAGACCACCAACGTAATGAGACCGACCATCTCCTCGCCCGTGCCGGCCGTCTGACCGGCCCCGTGCGCAGCCAGGATTTGGTACATCTCGAACCATTCGTGGGCGCCGTGGACGAAGCCGAAGAGTGCGAGGGGGATGAGGGCGCGTGCGAAGCGAAATTCGGTGGCACGCCCTGATTCGAGCATAACCACAAGCCCAAGGGCGAAAAAGGCCAACCCATAGAAGAAATAGACGAAAACGATGTTCCGCATGAAGAACGCAGAGATCGTATCCATCAGCGAATTCGAATCTCCATGCGCCCGTCGAGAATTTGCACGCTCTCGACATACCATTGGGAGGTATACTGCTTCAAGGCTTGATTGGCCATCGAAGGGATCAAGGCAGCAACCAGTCCTTGCGGCGTGATAGATTCGGGGGCGAATTGCAGCGCCCCGTCCTGCGCCACGAGCGTGCCTACGATGACGAGATTTTGAACCTGGACTGGCCCGTAGGCCAGCTGGGCGGCAGATAGCCGCATCTTGCCGCTCCCGAAGCCTACCGACAGCCCATCCACCTGCAGATTGTCCTGCGTCCCCGCTCCCGCGGCAACCGCGCGCGCGACGTCTGCGGAAGTGATGACGACGACGTGCGGGTCAGCCGTGGCGCTAGCGTCGCGCGTCGCGGCAGGAGCCGGCGCGCGCGCAGTGATCGCTCTCGTGGGCGAAACGGAGATGATCGGCCGGGCAGTCGGACGCAATGTAGGGCCCTGCACTCGGGTTGGCGGCGCCGCCGCTTCGGCTGGCAGCGTGTCCTCCGGCGAGTCTGTGGCTGACGGCCGCGGCACATACCGCGTTCCCTCGTAAGGTGCAGGGGTCCAGGCGTCCGCGCGGTCCTGCCCAGGCAAGAACTGGATACCCACCAGGGTGATCCCGATCGCCACCGCGAGAACGAGCACGATGACGATTCTTCTTGACAACGACACCTCGAGGCTCCTCCGTGTGACGCAACCAGTATAGCATGAGGTACATCGCGGCGCGAATGGCTGACGCGGTGACGCGGCGCCGGGCGATGTGACGAAGCCGGTCGGAGTGGGAGTGGGGGTGATAAGCGCCCGGAGGCAGGGCGTCCCGGGTGACGCCGGGCAGCCTGCCTCCTTGGGACGCACGGAGCGCAGAATCGGAGCAGATCCTGGGCTGCGGAGATGGTATGGCGCCTAGCCCGCCCCCAGCAGTACGAGCTCCTGTTGCAGCGGCAGCGTAGTCACCTCGATGTCGCCATCCGCGACATAGCAGTCAATCTCGAGGCGGACACCGATGCCCTCCTCCGGCAGGTAGATACCCGGCTCCACCGAAAAGCCCACCCCGGGGATCAGCCGGCGAAGATCCTGGGTTTCGAGATTATCCAGGTTGACCCCGTTGCCGTGCACGCTGGTCCCGATGGAGTGGCCGGTCCGGTGGATGAAGTGTTTGCCGAAGCCGGCAGCTCGCACAACGTCCCGCACGGCATCGTCCACGTCGCACCCGGCAACTGCCTGCCCAGATCGCACGCGTTCGCGGGCGAAGTCTACGCCTGCGTCGCGAGCCGCACGCACAACCTCGAATACGCCTTTGATGCGGGGCGGCGGCTGGCTTCCGCAGTACCCCATCCAGGTGATGTCGGCGTAGACGGCATCCGGCTGCGGCTCACGAGCCCACATATCCAGCAGGAGCAGGTCACCCGGACGAATCGGGGTGTCCGCATCGCGGCGCGGCGCGTAGTGCGGATCGGCGGCGTGCGCATTGACGGCCACGATCGGTGGGTGATCCGTTTGGATGTCGCGACGCCGAAACTCCGCCAATATGAAGTCCTGGACCGAGATCTCGCCCAAGGGGAGGCCAGCGACCAGGTGCTCGCGGACGTGGGCAAATGCGGCGTTCGTAACTCCGATCAGGGCTTGTGCTGCGCGCCGGTGGCCCTCCAATTGAGCTGGCGACCAGACGGCATCGGCGATCTGAACCAAGTCGGCCGATGTCACCACCTCGACGGCCAGGCTGCGGACCAGGTCAACAGTCCCGGCATCCACCCGGCTGACGGTAGGGACAGCACCGCCGGGGGAAACCTCCATGGCCACCCGTCGAGCGCCTCCCATGAGTGCGCGCAATCCCTCTCGCCACTCCTGCCACGATACATAGGCGCACGCGCCAGGTGCGATGGCGCTAAGGCCTCCGACCTCGATTGCATGCACCAGCCAGGCCGGCTCGCCGTGTGCCGGGACGTAACAAGCCCACCGGCGCGTGAGCAGGGTGCCAACCGGCACGCCTGCAACCTGCCAGGCGATAGGGTTCATCCCGCGGAAGTCATACAGCAGCCACCCGTCCAATCCTCCGGATTGAATGGCGGCCTGGATCTCGGACAATCGTTGCATCTCGGACTCCTCTGCGGTCAGAATTGACGCACATCGTTCGGCCCACGCGGCCGCCGCACTCCCGGTGGAATTATGCCCGACCCGGGCGCTCAGCGCAACAACCGAATGCGCCTGATGGCAGAAGCCGATAAGACGCCAGGCGAGCAAAGAGTGTGGCTGATGAGATCCAGCCCCACCCCGTCATACGGCTGCTCCGGCGCCAGCGCGCCCACGAACCCTTGCGACGCTGCGCGTTCGAGGAGCTTCGGGGGCAGCGCCTCGTTACTGGTCAGCCTGGTCGGCTACCTTCGCGACTTCCTTCACTGCAAAGTCGCGAAACATCCTCTGGAACGTCTGTTGTTCGGGTGTCAGTGCGAAGTCCATCACCGCTCCTTCCCGCCCGAGCCGACCCGGCAGCCTCGCGGCAGGCAATCACTTCGGCGAGGAAAGCCCGGGTGTGCTCGATGCTCTGTGCCACGAGGTGGTCACCATTTCCCTCGAGCGGCGCCCGGAGTAACCCGCTCAGCTCGCGGAATGTGTGGCGGACCAGTCCCAGGTTCACGTCCGCGAGGCGAATGATGAGTTCCTCCCAGGCCTCGCCGACGCTCGAGTTCGAATGATTGTGGATGCGCCGCGCCACCTGGCAGGCAGGCGAACGGCCCAGGTTCGCCGGGACGGGCTGGCCGAACTGTCTGCCGGCGATGGCATAGAAGTAGCTCGACATCGGATTGACCAGCCGCTGAATGCGGGGCCAAACGCTGTCAGACTCCTGGGCCAGGCCAAAGAACGCCAGATAATACGGTACGGCCTCCGCGTAACTACCGGTGACGAAGGCGGCTCCGGCTTTTACCGAGCTATAGCTGGCAAGGTACCATTTTAGATCATCGAATCCGGCGCGGGACAATCCCGCCCTCAGGCTCTCCAGCTGGATGCGAGCCGCCTGGAGATAGCGCAGCGCGCTGCCAGCAAAGTCCTTCTGGCGCAGATCAGACGCTTCCCGGAACAGGTTCTCCGCCGTCGCCGGCGTTACCGGCTCGCCGGCCGGCAAAGGTACTCGCGCCAGGCTGGCCGCAACAGCGGTCAGTTCTTCACGTTCGAGCAACCGGTCAATCTGCTCGGGGGCTACGGCGTAACAGTCGCCCACCTCCACAATAAGCCCTCGCTCGACGAGCCTTTGGCACAGGGCGAGCACCTGACCCGGTTCGGCATCCGAATTGTAGAGTACTGGCGCCAGCTGATCGGGGAACACCGGCACGCCACCTTCCACCAGCCGCCAGGGATAGACGGCGTCGCAAGCCGATGCGAATGGCTCCGGCCTCGGCTCGCCGTATCGCCCCCACCGGACGGGCGCATAGCCGGACGCGTGTTCCCCGGCGAATGCCAGCGCGCGGCTCATGATGAGTAGCCGCATCACGTCGGACACCGCCAGCCTCCGCGTCAGTGCGTTTTCCGCATCGTAGCGGTCCTTCAACATGTCGGCGGCATCGTTGAGAGACAGAGGCTCGGGGTGCACCTCCATCAACGCCGCAAAATCGGACAAAACCTGGCTGCGGGTACTATGATCCACCACCCGCAGGCAGGCTTCCCTCAAGAAACTGCGATAGCGTTGGCTCAAATCGGCGACCGGTTTCGCCGTCAGCGGCGCCGAAATGACTGGGGTCAAGGAGGGATGCGCCGGGCTTACGTAGAGCTGCAGCCCATGCTCCTCGATGCTCACAAGGTCCGGATTTGCCTCAAGAAACGCGCGGAATTGCTGAAAGCCGTAGTTCGCCTCGTTGAAGGACGGATCGATGCCGAGCATAATCTGTTTGAGACGACCGGCGAAGACCGGCAGCTCTCCCTTCTGCTCCGCCGCTGCAACAGCGCTCGCCAGCAGGTCCCGAGAATCTGGCAGCTGCAGCTCATCGGCAATGTCGACGATCTCCTCTGTCACCAATGTCTCGTAGAAGACGAATTCGTCGCAGGCCCTGCGCAGCAGATCGCTCGTGGCCGCGCGCAGGCCCACGCCGATCGTATACTTGCCGTAATCCCGCAATTTGTGAACCAGCTCGGTGAAGTCGCTGTCGCCGGAGACGATGGCATAGATATCGATGTTCGGGCGGGTGAATACCGTCTCCAGGGCATCAATGGCCAGACGCACGTCGGCGCGGTTCTTTTGTTGGATCCCGACCGAGTAGAGCTGGATCAGATCGATGCCGTTTTCCAGCATCGGCCGGCGGTAGCGGTGAAAGCGCCCCCAGTCTCCGTAGGCTCGTCTGATGAGCAGGCGGCCGCGTGCGCGCAGCAGATCCAGCACGGCGCTCACGTCAAAATCCCCAAAATTGGCTTCTGCTGAGGTGGCCACATTCTCGAAGTCCATGAACACCGCGATTTGCGGACCATTCATTCGCGTATTCATTTGATCTGGCGTCCTGTCTGGCAGCGATGAGCGGCAGTGTTGCAGGCGGGCGGCGCATGCTGCCCGCAACGCACGCCGCGGCTAGCTATCGGTGAACTTCGGCTGGCGCTTCTGCAGGAATGCCGTAAGGCCCTCTGTCATATCTTGGCTGCCGCCCAGGGCGGTGAATTGCTCCGCTTCGCAGATCAGGCCATCCGCCAACGGCAGCTTCATGCCGCCGATCACGGCAGCGAGGGTAGCGCGGTTGGTCAGAGAACTCTTGGCAGCGATCTTCTTGGCAAGGCCCATTGCTTCGTGAAGAACTTGCCCGGCGGGCGCTATCCTGTCGGCCAGGCCCAGGCGGAAGGCCTCCTGGGCGTTGATCATGTCGGCCGTGAGGATCAGCTCCAGCGCCTTACCCGTGCCCACGATGCGCGGCAGGCGCTGCGTGCCCCCCCAGCCCGGAATGATCCCCAGGTTCGTTTCCGGCTGGCCCAGGCGCGCCCGGTCCGAGACTACCCGGATGTGGCAGGCCATCGCTAGCTCCAGGCCTCCCCCAAGAGCCACCGCGTTAATCGCCGCGATCACGGGCTTGGGGCAGGCTTCTATCTTGCTAAACAGCGCCTGTCCCTTGAGGATGAACGCGCGCGCTTTGTCGATCTGGTCTTTCACGGCCACGATCTCGCTGACATCGGCGCCGGCGGCGAAAGCAAACTGGCCTGCCCCTGTTATGATGATAACTTTGATCTGGTCGTTCGTCAGGAATTCGTCGAATGCGGCCTCCACGTCGGCCAAAGTCGCCCAATTGAACGTATTTGCGGGCGGATGATCGATCGTCAGGACCCCGACTCGCTCTTCGATGCTGATCTTCACGTTGATGTAGTCAGCCATTTGACCTACCTCTTCGCCACTGCGCTTATGCGTACTCGTGGAAACCCCGACGGACCCTGATGCCGAGGTGCCCGGCACGAACTTTCGTCCGCAGCAGGCGGGCAGGGCGGAAACGCTCGCCGTAAAGCCCGAAGAACTTCTCCAGCCCCGCCAGGACTACGTCGAGCCCAATTTCGTCCGCGATGGCGAGCGGGCCTTTGCGTTCGCCGTGATAGGTCATTCCCGTCCCGGCGATCATGGCCAGATCCACATCGCTTGCCGGCGCGATGTGCTCTTGCAGAGCCAGCACCGCCTCGTTGATCAGCGGATAGATGGCGCGCTCCACGCTGAACTCGCTCCCATGGGGCTCGCGGCCGGCCGCCGCAATCATCGCCTTGACAGGTTCGTCTGACTCTCCACCGTAGCCATAGAAACCCTTGCCGGTCTTCTCGCCCAACCGGCCGGCAGCAACGAGCTGGTCCAGCAGCTTCGCCGGTTCCAACCGGGGGCCGTATTCGTCGTACAGATAGTCGGCGACGTATTTGCACACATCAATGCCCAACATATCCATCAGGGTGAAGGGCCCCATCGGCATGCCGAATGAGGTCAGCGCTGCGTCGATCTCGGTCGCCGTCGCCGCGCCTTGCTGCAGGCAGAGTGCGGCCTCGTTGAAGTAGGGCATTAGGAGCCGGTTCACCAGGAAGCCCGGGCATTCCTGCACTACCACGGCGACTTTGCGCAATGACTCAGTGAACGTGACCACATCGTCAATCGTTTCCTGGGAGGTCTCCAACCCGGGGATGATCTCCACCAGCTTCATTACGTGGGCCGGGTTAAAGAAGTGCATGCCGATCACCTTGCCGGGTCGCGTGGTGGCTGAGGCCAGCTCGCTGATCGAGAGCGCCGACGTGTTGCTGGCGAAGATAGAAGTCTCGGGGACGACCTCTTCGAGCTCCTTCAGTACCAGTTTCTTGATCTCTATCTTCTCTGGCACAGCTTCGATGACGATATCCACATCCGCGAAGCTGTCGTAGCTTAGGGACGGCTCGACCAGCGAGAGCTTGTCCTCCAACTCGACTGCGCTCATCTTGCCTTTGTCGACACGGCCCTGGTAGATGCGGCGGATGGTGTCCATCCCCTTGTCGAGCATCTTACGGTCAACATCCTTCAGAACCACAGGCAGGCCGCTACAACTGATGACCTGGGCGATCTCGCCGCCCATGGTGCCGGCGCCCACTACCCCGGCCTTGAAGATATACATGTACGCCTCCTTGCCCGAAAATGCGGAGTCAGATCCGCTCCATAATCATGGCGGAACCTTGGCCGCCGCCCACGCAGAGTGTGGCCATGCCATAGCGGCTGCCGCGGCGTCTCATCTCATGAAGCAGCGTGACTACGATTCGCGCTCCCGAGGCGCCCACCGGGTGGCCCAACGCGATAGCGCCGCCGTTGACATTCGTCTTCTCCCAGTCCCAGCCGTAACCTTCCCGGGTCATCCGCGCTGCAACTGCGAGCGACTGGGCCGCAAATGCCTCGTTGATCTCAACCAGGTCGATCTGGTCGTATGTTAGGCCGGAGCGTTCCAGTGCCCGGGGCACGGCGACGGCCGGGCCTATACCCATGTAGGATGGGCTTACCCCGGCGAAGGCATAGGACAGAATGCGAGCCATAGGCGCCAGGCCTAGCCTCTCCGCGCGTTCGGCCGTCGAGACGAGCATGGCCGCGGCGCCATCGTTCATTGGGCAGGAATTCGCCGGGGTCACCGAACCTCCTTTCTTGAAGATGGCAGGGTAGAGCGCGGCCTTCTGCACGGTCAGGCCCGGGTTGATGCTCTCATCCTGCGTGATCGCTTCCTTGGCCACCTCCTGACCGGCCGCTTTCTTGACAACCTCGACCGGCACGATTTCATCCTTGAACTTGCCCATGCGGGTCGCCATGAACGCCCGCCTGTGGCTTTGCACGGCGAACTGGTCCTGCGCCTCGCGGCTGAGGTCGTACTCCTCGGCCAGGTTTTCGGCGGTCGCGCCCATGATCATGTTGCAGGTGGGATCGGTGAGCCCTTCCCACAGCGCATCAGTGAACTCCGTGTGGCGCAGCTTCAAACCCCAGCGCGCCCCCTTCACGACATAGGGGATGGCGCTCATGTTTTCTGTGCCGCCTGCCAGGAACAGTTCGCCATCTCCGGATTGTATGGACTGGAAGGCAGAAACGATCGCCTGCATCCCCGAGGCGCAGTTGCGCTGAACTGTGTAGGCGGTCACATGTTCGGGAATACCGGCGTAGATAGCGCTCACGCGGGCGATGTTGGCTGCCTCCGAAGGTTGGCCGATATTGCCGAACACGACTTCGTCAAGAGCGCCGGGTTCGATGCCCGAGCGGGCGATTGCCTGTTGCATGACCAGCTTCGCCAAATCGTAGGCGGGAATCGTCTTGAAGGCACCACCGAAGCTGCCGATCGGGGTGCGCAGTGGGTTGGATATCACTACTTCTCTCATGGCCGGGATCTCCTTCCGAGATGCATTCGCGTCACGCCGGGTTATTCACGTTAGCGCGACGTCGAACGACCACGCTTGAGGCCTTGCAGCAACAGACCTAGTGTAGCGTGACACAAACCGGGCTCGTCGGTGTCGAGCATGGTGCGGCGGATGGGGCGCGACAGCAGAGTAAGAGCACCGTTTTGAGCGCCCCAAAGCACGCTAGCAGCCAGGCGAGCATTGCCAGTGGCGAAGTACCGAGCGCCATGCCGTCTGCAATAGCCTCTGTAACCGGGTCCAGCGCGCGCATGCTCTCGATCAGGATCTGCTGCTGCCTGAGAGGCGAGATACCTCTGGGATAGCCGCCGTGGTTGAAGGCGCTTATCAGGCGGAAGTAGTCCGGCGCCTGGTGTGCAAAGGTGAGGTAGGCTTCGGTCATCGCGCGCAGGCGCCGCTCCAGATGTAGGACTGACTGGCCTTCGCCGGTCGCCTGAAGACGAGAACTCAGCTCGCGCGGCGCTTCCAGCACCAGCTCAGCCAGGATGGCTTCCTTGCTCTCGAAGTAGAGATAGATGGTGCCTTTGCCCATCTCAGCCCGTTGGGCGACTGCCGCGACCGTGGCGCGCCCGAATCCGTCCTGCGCGAGTAGCGCTCGCGCAGCCTGGAGGATGTCCTGCTTACGGCGGACTCGCTCCTGTTCCCGGCGATCGGTGGTGGTCACGCTCATGCTCCGAAGCGCAAAGAGACCAGATGGGGCCATTGTCGAGCGGGCACCGAAGATGGCAGCGAATGCGGGCCTGACCGGTGGTCAGTTACTGAACAGTTTCCATTGTAACGCAACGCGGTATAAGTGTCAATTATTGTGCGTTGGTTGTGCGAAGCACGACAAGGCCCCTGGAAGAGGCTGGTACCCCTATGAGAACTGCAGGCAAAGCGGACTTCGGCAGGCTCAGCCCTCGAATCGATGTGCTGGGGAGTGCGGTTTGTGGTAGAATCGGATCATGCCGATACACATCCTCGCACCAGAGGTTGCCAACCAGATTGCCGCCGGGGAGGTGGTGGAAAGGTCGGCTTCGGTGGTCAAGGAATTGATTGAAAACAGCCTGGACGCGGGAGCCGCCGAAATCCGCGTTGAGATCCGCGAGGGTGGACGGCGGCTGGTGCGGGTACAGGACGATGGGTGCGGCATCCCTGCGGCCGAGGCAGCTCTCGCTTTTGAGCGTCACGCCACCAGCAAGATCACCGCCGCGGATGACCTGAACCACCTGACGACACTCGGGTTCAGAGGGGAAGCGTTGGCAAGCATTGCGTCGGTGGCGCAGGTCTCACTCACGACCCGCTCTCGCGACGAGGAAGTCGGGGCGACGATCCAAATGGTGGACGGCCGTGAGCGCCGCCGCGAGCCGGTCGGAATGCCGCCGGGAACCATAGTGACCGTCGAGCATCTTTTCAGCAACGTCCCGGCGCGGTTGAAGTTCTTGAAGCAGCCTGCCACCGAGGCAGGCCATATCCAGCAGATCGTTACGCGATACGCGGTTGCCTACCCCGAACGACGGTTCAGCATGGTCAGCGACGGCAAGCCTGTCTTCCAGTCAAACGGCAGCGGCAAGCTCCTGGACGTTTTGCTCAAGATCTACGGGCCGGAGATCGCGCGGCAGATGTTGGTGTTGTGGCTGCCAGACGCCGAAACGGGCCGGCAAGACGACGAAGGAGGGGAGCCTGAACGCCCTCCGGCCATCTCGATCAGCGGATATGTCGGTGCTCCGTCCCTCAACCGGAGCAGCCGCAGCTACATCAGCCTGTTCGTGAACCGGCGCTGGTTCCAGGACACGTCTATCGCCTACAGTGTCGTACAGGCGTATCACACCATGTTGCCAGTCGGACGCTATCCGCTGGCCGTCGTCTTCATCGAGATGGATCCCGCCGATGTTGACGTGAACGTCCATCCCACCAAAGCCGAGGTTCGGTATCGCGACAGCCGTGCGGTCTTCAGCGCGGTACAGCGAGCAGTGCGCGGGACACTGCACAAGTATGCTCCGATGCCAGAAATTGGTTTGGGCGCTGCCCAACCCGGTGGGCCGGCAACCCGGCTCAACTGGGATCAGGCAGAGGCCTGGACAAGGCGACGCGATGCGCTTCTGGGAGCCGGCCGAGATCCGGGGGGGACCGCGTCGGCCGCCCGACATGACTTCGAGATGCCAGGGGCAGGGACTGGTCCGGAGGACAGGCAGGAGCCTTGGCTCTCGTCCGCTCCCGAGGGCGCCTCGGGAAGGTGGACGCCGCACAAGCTGCCCCTATTGCGCGTGCTCGGACAACTGGGCGCCACCTACATCGTGGCCGAAGGGCCGGACGGCATGTATCTCGTCGACCAGCACGCTGCTCACGAGCGCGTACTGTATGAGCAGCTGCTATCACAACATTCCGGGAGCGGTCCGGTCGTCCAGCGCCTGCTTGAGCCGCAGCTGGTAGATCTGAGCCCTGAGCAAGCCGCAGCCGTATCGGATGACCTCGAAACGCTAAACGCCCTCGGGGTGGCCATCGAGCCTTTCGGAGGTGGCAGCTACCTAGTGCGCAGCATCCCAGCCATTCTCAGCCGAGACGATCCGCAAAGCGCACTTATCGAGATCTTTGATGGGTTGGCGAGCGGCGCCGATCCGGTGGGTGGGAGCGAGGAGAATCGCCTCATCACGTTGATATGTAAGCGGGCGGCGGTCAAGGGCGGCCACGTTTTGAGTCTTGCGGAGATGCAGGAACTGGTGCGCCAACTCGAGGGGTGCGACGCTCCGCGCAGTTGCCCTCACGGCAGGCCGACGATGATCCACCTGAGCGCCACCCAGCTGGCCCACCAGTTTGGTAGGATTTGACCAGACACCCTCATCCTGTTTCTGAAAAGTTACCATTTGACTTATCATTGTCCGGAACGGCGTTTTGTGCTACAATATTGTGCCGTGGGGGGAGGAGTCCAGATGAGCAAGGGCGCGGATCAGACCATCCGGATCATGATCGTTGAAGACCACCCGTTGTTCCGCGAAGGGTTGCGCCGCGTAATCGATCTCGAGCCCGATCTTGAGGTGGTCGCAGTTCCGGGCGATGGGGAGGAAGCGGTCGCTCAGGCGTTGGCCCTGACCCCGGACGTCATCCTGATGGACGTCAACCTGCCGAAGCTTAACGGCCTCCAGGCGACACGTCAGATCATGACCACGTTGGAGGAAACCCGCGTCATCGTGCTGACCGCCTACCACGATGACGAGCAGTTGTTCCACGCCCTGCGTGCCGGAGCCGCCGCGTACTACCCGAAGAACGTCGATCCGCAGACGCTTATCATGGCCATCCGCGCGGTCACGAAAGGGAACTACGTCATCGGCGATGACGTGCTGGCCAAGCCCCAGGTGGCGGCCTGGCTGATTCGGCATTTTGAAGAGCTCGCAGTGTTCGACGAGAGCCCAGCCGAAATGTTCGCGCCGCTCTCAACACGCGAAATGGAGATCCTTCAACTGATCGCCCGAGGTGCCAGCAACAAAGAGATTGGCCGGGAGCTAAGCATCAGCCGCCAGACGGTCAAGAACCACATGAGCTCGATCCTGCGGAAGTTGGCGGTCAACGATCGCACCCAGGCGGCTGTGCTCGCGCTGCGGCGGGGCTGGATTCGTCTTGAAGACACCAAGCCGCTCGGGTGAATACGCAGCGCCAGCCGAATCGCCGGTTCGCCCCAGCGCCGCCATCACCAGGAGGCTTCGCAATCGAGATGCATAACCAGGGCTCCAGCGCCAGCCTGATCGAGCTGGCCCTCATTATTGTTCTCATCGCGATCATCGTGCTGGCAATCCTTCTGATTGTCGGAGATGATCTGCGTCTCTGGATAGTCACCACGGTTCAGGGGCTTATCGCCGGGCGATAATCCGCCGGAGCTGAAATGCCCGACACGTCGCCTGCGGCGCGCTCACAGGGCGCCAGTCCATGGGGCGGGCCGAAGCGGGCGGCGCAGGTATTGCTTGATATCCTGTTTCCGCCGCGCTGCGCTGGCTGTGGCCAGTTGGGCTCCGTCTTCTGCAGGTCCTGCCAGGCGCGGGTTATCCCGGTCCGGACGCCGGTTTGCGTGCGCTGCGGGCATCCCCTGGCGGCCTCTGCGGAGGCAACGCTCTGCGACTTCTGCCGGCGAACACGCTCGCCCATCGACGGTATCACGTCCACCGCAGTCTACGCCCCGCCGCTGCGCGAGGCAATCCACCACTTCAAGTATCGCAACGGCCGCGCCCTGGCTGCACCCCTCGCACAGCGCATGGTGACTTGCTGGCAGGATACGGGGCTCCGCGCCGACCTTATCGTGCCGGTGCCGCTGCATACCGCACGCCAGGTCGAGCGCGGCTACAACCAGGCGGTGCTGCTGGTCGGCGTGTTCGGCGCGGCCGCCGGCATAGACATAGACGAGCGGCTCCTCGTGCGCCAGCGAGCCACACTGCCGCAGGTCGACCTGGGGCGGGCGGAGCGCAAGCGCAACGTCAGTGGGGCCTTCGCGGCAACGCGACAGGTGCACGGTGTAAAGCTGTTATTGGTCGATGATGTCTGCACGACGGGGGCAACTTTGGAAGCCTGCGCTCAAGCGCTGCGCGATGCCGGGGCCGCCGGAGTGTGGGCGTTGACCGTGGCGCGGGCGCACTGGGGGCCCGAAGTGTCCGCGCCGGATGCCTCGGGTCTCGCCAGGATTTGACCGGTCCTCACTCTGCGCATTTTGATGTCTGCGTATTTTGGTTGACTTCTGCCTGCAACGCGGCTACAATGGGTGTACGCAAAGACAGCACCCCAGTCGCTTTGCATTGCGCTCGCCTTCCGTTCCATGCCCAGGGCGCGAGGCTCCTGGGGTTGCTACGTCAGACGGAAAGGAGCATGGAGCCATGCAACTCAGCATCACCGGCAAGAATCTCGAAGTCACCAATTCATTGCGTGAACACGTTGAAAAGAAGATCGGCCGGTTGGATCGCTACCTGCCCAACATCACCGATGCCCGAGTGGAGCTCTGCGTCGAAAACACACGAGCCGCCAAGGACTCGCAGATCGCCCAGGTCACGCTACGCACGAAGCAGGCCATCCTGCGCGCAGAGGAGGCCTCAGGCGACATGTTCGCCTCCATCGACGCAGTCGTAGAGAAAGTCCAACGCCAGGTCGACCGCTACAAGGGGAAAAGATGGTCCAAGCGAATCGCGGGCGAGGGAGGTGTCTCGTTTCGAGCCCTGAGCGAGGAAGAAACCCCGGTCGAGGAGCCATCGCGCATCACGCGCGTCAAGCGTTTCGCCATGGTCCCTATGGATGAAGAAGAGGCCGTGGACCAGATGGAGCTGCTCGGTCACGATTTCTACGTTTTTTTCAACGCCAACCAGAGCCAGATCAACGTGATCTACCGGCGCACAGGCGGGGATTACGGCTTGATCCAGCCGGACCTGGCTTGATCGCATAACGGCTCGGCTCCCGGCCCGCGGCCGGCGAGCCTGCCGCCATTCGGACAATTGAGATCCTTGTAGAGCGGGCCGGGGCAACCCGGCCCGTTGTTTGGAAAGACCAAACCGTGAAAACCATTGCCACTGTGTGTACTGCCAACATCTGTCGCTCTCCCATGGCCGCGGCGCTGCTCCGCCAGCGTTTGGACCGGGATGGACTAAGTCAAGAGGTGTCCGTCGTGTCCGCAGGCGTATGGGCCCAGGAGGGGCATCCGGCCAGCGACAATGCGGTCAAATGCCTTGCCGAGCGCGGCATCAACCTGGGCGGGCACCGCTCGCAACCGGTCACCCTCGCGCTGCTGGAGGAGGCCGATGTCGTACTGGTGATGGAGGAGGCCCACCGGCGATCGATCTTCTATCTGGCGCCTCAACACCTGGCCAAGGTGTATCTGCTGAGCGAGATGTCAGGGCTGTATGACGACGTCGGTGATCCGTATGGGGGGGAAGTCGCCGAGTACGAACGCACGATCGGGCGGCTGGAGAGGCTGATCGATGCCGGGATGCCAAGACTTCGGCAGCGGTTGGGGCTAGCGCCGTCCCCAGCGGCCGGTGACTCACGGCAGCTACAAAGCTGATTTTGCCGCCAAGCCGGTTGCGGGGCCGTAGAGCAGGTACCAGTGCGGCATGAAACCGTAGTAGAAGCCCAGCAAACTCGCCAGCTTCAGGCCGATCCAGCCGTCGCGGTAGCCCTGCAGGGTCACATAGCGGCGCCAGAACTCGCGCGCTGTCATGGTGACGAATTTGTGCGGCCAGGGCCGGATGCCTCTCTGGCGCAGAATCTGGCTCTCGATGCGCGCGTAGCGCCGTTGCTTGGTGTAGAACTGCGCCCAATCGTCGTAATTGTAGTGTATCATCAGGTTCTGCAGCCGGCCTGATGGCCCGTTGAGGAGGACCACCTCGTGCACGGGCCGCGCGGGATCGTAGCGCGCCCGGTTACGGCGGAGAAGGCGCAGCTGGTAGTCGGGATAGAATCCGCCGTGGCGCACGAGATGCCCGGCGATGTAGTTATGGCGCGGCACCCACCAGCCGACTTCCGGTCTCCCGGCGATTACCCGGCGCACTTCGGCGGCCAACTCGGCGGGTATGCGCTCGTCGGCGTCCACGAAGAAGATCCATTCCGAGTCCACGGCATCCATCGCGGCGTTGCGCTGGCCTGCGAAGTTGTCGAAGGGCCGTTGGACGACGGTTGCCCCTGCCGCCCATGCGATCTCCACCGTCCCGTCGTCGCTGTAAGAGTCGGATACTACGACCTGGTCGGCGAAGCCAAGCGTAGCGATGCAATCACCGATGTGCTGGACGGCGTTCTTGGTCAGGATCACGGCGGCAAGTTGGATCGACGGTGAATTACTGAAGGCGCTCATCGGTCCTCTGCAAACATATCGCTCACCTGTCGGGCTGCCTCGAGCCGTTCGGCCAGCTGCGCTGCAGAGATCTCTCCGCGGCCGGCGGCGGCTGAAGCCCGCCTTGCCTCACTTCGCATGCCCAGGAGGACGATGCCCGCCGCCAGGCTCCGCCGCCCCGGGCCGTAGAAGCGCGCGTAGAGCCGGTGCCTGCTACGCCACAGGTTGAGGAAGGAACGGGAGCGAAACTGGCCTGCGCTGGCCCCTCCTTGGTGGATGACCCTGGCCGCAGGCACGCAGTAGAATGGCCAACCGGCACGCCGCATGCGCCAGCACCAATCGACCTCTTCGGCATACATAAAGTAGCCCTCGTCAAGCAAACCCGCTGCAGCGATCGCCTCCCGCCGCACCATCAGCGCGGCGCCTAGGACGAAATCCACGGCAAAGGGATCGCCGGCTGCATAAAGCCGCCGTGGGTAGCGCCCGTTGAGTCGCGAATCCAGCAGCCGGCGCGGCCGAGGAGGAAAGAGATCGAGCCAGAGCTGCCATAGTCCTGGGAACCGGAAGGCGCCATGCTGGAAGCGCCCATCGGGGTAGATCAATTCGGCGCCCGCACCGCCGGCGGCAGGGTGCACGAGCAGGAAGCGCGCCATCTTGCCGACTGCGTCCTCCAATGGCTCGGCATCAGGGTTCAGAAGGAGCACGAGATCCGGCAGAAGACCGGCCTCGAATCCCAACACCCTGAGCGCATGGTTGTTGCCCCCCGCGAAGCCCACGTTGGCCGTGTTAGCGATCAGATGGACCTGGGGGAACTCGGCCGCCACCATCCCGGCGCTCCCGTCGGCGGAGGCGTTGTCCACCACCCAGACCTCCCCTTCAAGATCCGGACTGCGCCGCAGATTGGCATAAGTCGCCGCCAGGCAGGCGCGTAGGAGATCGCACACGTTGTAGCTTACCACGATGACGGCAAGCCGCATGGCCACTAGGGGGCGCCCACCGGGACGCTGATCCGGTCGATGTCATTATTGGCGATTTCGACGAACTCGTGGATCAGCCCGCCCCACCAGAAGTTCGTGCCGACCGGGGGAACCTGGTCAAACTCGATACACCCTCCCACCTGGCCGCGGTGGCCCGGCAGCAAGTAATACTGGGGCTGGCCGTCGATGATCCGCTCTTCCAGGTCTTCCTTGCGGCCGATGGCCCACCGGAAGGGGAAATCGACGCCGGTCGTGTCGTAGTTCACGCCGAAACGCCAGATGCCGGCCTGTTGATACCAGGATTTCTCGCCCAAGTTGGCGGCCAGCGTGTTGTAGTTTTCGCTGAACTTGTACTTCTGGCCGGGCCAGGGCCCGGCGGTGCGTATCGGTACCGGCCCGATGTTCGCCACGGTCGTGGTGAAGCACATGCTTTGACCCAAAGGAACGCTGACCACGCGATTGACCTCACCATGCCAGTCAATGTCACCGCCCGCGACCTCCGCCCGGGGCTTGCCGCCCTCACGGATCGTAAGGGTTGAGGATACGATCGCCCGGTTGCCGATCCTATCTTCCGCCTCGGCGTAGATGACGTAGTCGCCATCGGGCGGGGGCTCGGCATTCAGGTCCACACCACCGTCGTAGTCGTATCCGTGATAGCCCTGCTCCCCGGGCTCGACGTTGGACGCCGACGGGCGCTCGGCGATCGGGTATTTGAGTTTCGGCTGGCCAGGCTGGGTGTAGAGAGGTTCGAGGTAGACCTGCACGCGCTCGGCTTTCTTGGTCAAGTAGTACGCGATCGAAACGCGGTCGTGGATGCTGTCCTGGTTCGGAGTGAAGTCCTGCGGCACCACGGTGAAGTTGTGCAGCTCGGGGAGCGCTGTGTCGGCATTGGCCAGCGTGATGGTCCCTTCAACTTTCTGCGTGCGCCCGGCATCATCCCTGGCTTCCACTATCCAGGTGTAAACGCCATCAGAAAGCACATGGCTTTCGACCAGCATCGGGCCGCCCGCCACCTGGCGAAGCTGCGGGTCGTTGATCACGCCGCCCCAGTAGACGTCGTACCTACCAGACGACCTGCGTTGGTCTTTGCGGAAGTAATGCTGCTGGCCAGCGGCGTCGATAAGGGAGATGGAGACGTCGGCTGGCCGGCCGATGCGGTAGTTGATGTGAGTAACGTCCTCCTTACCATCGCCGTTGGGCGAGATGGCATTGGGCGCGACCTTGACTTCAGAGAGCAGCGGCGCGAACGTGCATCCACCTACCAAAAGTGCCGCCCCCAACAGGACAGGAATCAGCCACCGGGAATCAACCCGCATGAAACCTCCGAGGTACGCGGCCGGGCCAGATCGATCGCGGTCCGGAGCGCAGCACCAGTCTATCAAACAGCCGAAGCACCGTCAACTTGTCGCCTGAACCTGCCGCAACATCATTTCGCGACATTGAATGGGCCAAGTCTCACGCGTTTTCCCGCCGGATTGTCGGCCACGTCCATGATATCGAGGCCGGATGGCGCCGAGTCGTCGTACACAGCCAGTGTCACGTAGTATTCGCCCGCAGGCGCTCCGGCCGGCAGGGGCAGCGGATACCGGCCTACGAGCGCGTGCCCTGGGCTCCATCGATTCGTCGGAAAGCCGTATCCGGCGGGCCGGCCGTCCCAGCGGCCGACCTCGACGCCCCGCGCGTCCTCCAGAACCAACGAGATCTTGTAGTCGTCAGGCATGGTATTGAGTGCTTGCCAGTAGACCGCCATCTTCCCTCTACGCGGGTCATCCCAGCCCAGCAGCGCCAGCTTGTGACCGTAGTTCGCGCCGTCGACGTGGGCAGGCTGCGGCCTGGCCGGGTACGTTGCATCCGGCTGAAGCTGCCAGTGACGGAGCGCCAGCTGCCAGAACGGACGGGATACGCCATCCTCTGTACCAGCCCTGTCGAGGAAATATGACAGGAATCCGGCGGGGTCCACCGTGTCCGATTGCCATTCGACCACCCAGGCCCCAGTCTTGCCCCGCAGTGCCTGTCCGAGCACGGCGCCAGTGTCGAAACCCAGCGTCGCGTCGATATCGAGCACGTCAAGGTTGGGGAGTCGGACAACCGGTATATCGTGGGCATAGTAGTCCCAGGCGGGCCAGGCATGGCCCGAGACCAGCAGCAGTGCTTCGCCCGGCGTTATCTGGGCCCGCACGGTGGCTGCTGCCTCCCGCCATTGGGCCTTGGTGAAGGAGAGGGCACTGAACCAGTTGTGCAGGCCCCACGCTGAGGCCGCCCCGAGCGCGAGCAGGAGCAAGGCAGCCGCCACCCGGCGCGCGGTCAATCGGGCCTCTTGACTCCCCGATTGAAGGTCCGCCAGCGCGCCGATGCCGCCCGCCAGCAGCAGCCAGAGCGCGGGCGAAGCGAGCATCAAGTAGCGCGCATTGAACTTGGGGGTGCGGGAGGCGAGCGCCAGGACACCCACAACCGGCACAGCAAAGTAGAGCAGCAGGAACAGAAGGGTTGACCAGAAGGTCAGCCTCAGCCGGGGGAACTTGCGGGATTGCTCCTCGGCTGCCACTCCTTGCGGTGGCCGTCCCCACAATACGAGCGCTACGATCGCCGTTATCAGCGCCAGACCGAACAGAGGCAGCAGGCGTATGGCATCGCTCTCCAGCATGGTCTCCGGTGAACCTGTCGTGAACTTGGTGGCGACGTGGCGCAGCGCCTCGTCCAGTTTGAGCGCACCCTGCCAGTAGGATCGGTCCAGGCGGTAGCGTGCCAGCACGGCAGGCAACCAGGGAACATAGAGAAGTACAATCGCCGCTCCCGACGCACCGGCCAGGCCAAGCTGGGCCCAGGCCGGCGTTCGTTGCCGCGCCGACAAGATCCAGATCGCCAAGAAGAACAGCCCGTAGGCCAGCAGGAGGAACACGCCGAAATAGTGCGTGTAGAGCATGGCGGCCGAGACACCCGCAAAAGCTACCCACCAGCGAGCGGCGTCCGCCGCACGAACCGCCTCCATGGCGCGCAGCAGCGCGTAGCCCGCCAGGATGCCGAGGAAGGTCAGCAGAGCGTACATGCGTGCTTCCTGGGCATAGTAGACATAGAGCGGCGAGATCGCGGCGAGCGCGCCCGCGATGAGGGCCGCCGTGCGGCTGACAGCGGTATGTGCGAACAACCGGCTGGCAAGAGCGTATAACGCCGCTGCGATCAGCGTTCCGAATACAGCGGAGGGGAAGCGAAGCGCCCATTCGCCGCTGCCGGCGAGACAGGTCCAACCTGCAACCGCGTAATAGTAGAGTGGCGGCTGGATGTCGTCCGCGGTCCATCGGGTGAGTTCGGCGATGCCCTGGGATCCGACGTGAGCTGTGACCGCCTCGTCATACCATAGGCTCTGGGCGCCCAGGTGATGCATGCGCACGGCAAATGCCAGGAGAAGCACGGCCAGCAACAACAGGCGCCGGAGGTGCATCCCCGGCCGCGCTTCGCCTTCTCGGCGTTCGATTTCATGCGTCATATCGCCTGGTCTCATGGCTCTTGTGAAGCGCAGGACTGCGGCACGAGGAGGCAGCTCAAATCCGCCGCGGGCGCCGCACGAGGATCCACTGTCAACACACCCAGAACGACCTCATCGCCGGCTGGGTTCCCCGCGGCATCGACCCGCGGCAGCCGGTCGCCGGTCACCCAATAGTACCAACCTGCCACGAGCCTGTAATCTCCTGCTGGCAGGTCGGGCGGCAGCACAAGCTCGTGAGTATCCCAACTCACAAAGGGCGCCCCACCCTTCGCCTGCCAGCCGCTTGTCGGCCGGGCCGTGAACCAGATAGGAGTGGCGTCGGCGTTGGCGACCGTCTCCCCGGCGGCATTCTGCAGGTGCACGAAGACCGTATACTCTCGCTGAGGCGGTTCCAGCGCCTTCGACCGCCACTGAAGAGAAACCGGCAGCGCCCCACCCGGGGCAGCGGATTTCGCCATCGAAATACCGTCCAACTGGACACTCCAGCCATCACCGGCGAACTTAGCAGCGGCAGGCAGGATGGTCTGTGGCGCATCGAAGGCCTTCAGAACACCGCCCTTGCGCTGCCATGCCTGCAGACGAGCCGACCCCTCAGGGGAGATGTCCACGACTCCCTCTGGGTTTCCCGGCCCCGTGGCCGCAGGTAGTACTTGTCCTGCAGTCGAAACGGTGATCAGCGGGGCCCAGGTGCCTGGCATGTACCACGGCTTGCTCTCGGTTACGACGATTTCCCCCGGCTGCCAACGTTCGGGCGGATACCAGGTCAGCGCGGGCATGGGCCGTTGAGCCGTATCATCAATAACCGTGCCGTCCGGAGTCACGACCTGCACGGAAAGCCTGGTATCGCCGGTCATTGGCGACCTGGCCCGCCAATAGTAGCGCAAGCCAGTCCGCCGCCACTTCGGGTCGTCGAGAACATCGTAGCCGATCAGCTCCACTGCGTCATCGAATGTTATGTCGAGACGGTATTGCGGCTGCGCTGCAGGCGCGCGGGCGAAGTCATAGAACGCATTTGGGATTTCCCGCTGCCCTCGGCCCTTCGCCAGTAGGAGGTAACCGTCCGCCGCGTCCACCACGCCCCAGCCGTTCGCAAGCCACTTCTGCACCGTCGCCAAGACGTCTGCCGGATGCCGGTCTGTGGTACCGGACACGTCGACGAGGGCCAATGTGGCCTGGCCCTGCCAGGGAAAGAGATACATCAACTCCCGGTGGCTCAAGTGCGGATAGAGATCTGCGGTGGCGCTTACAGCGGCATCGTGCGGGATTTGGGTCACGAAGCGCGCCAGCAAGCGATCGTGGGGCGTGATCTGCGGCATCCCGCCAGGCACGAGACGCCAGAACTCACGCCCCAGCGGCGTGTAACCGGCGTATGCCTGGTTGCCGATCGCCCCGGCAAGAACGAGGGCCAACCCCGCCGCCAGCAGCGTCCGGCGCAGGCTGGCTTTCCTGATCATCCTCAGCAGTCGGGCCAGCCCGATCGCCCCAGCGGCGACGAAGTACGGCACAAGCGGAGCCGAGTAGTGCAGCTGGCCCGAGTACTGGAACGCAAAGGTGCTCAACAGGTTCGCCAGCAACAAGGGGGCGCTCAGTAGCAGGATTTCCGGGGCGAGCAGCGCCAGGAATGCCACCGGGGTGAGAAGACCCACCAGGTACCCGAACCGCAGCGGCTCCAGGATAATCCGCAACACCAGGCGCGGACGAGTAAGGATGGCCTTGATCACGTCGCCGAAGGAGTCCCCCAATTCCCCATAGCGGGCGGCGTACGGCGACTGTCCGATATTATAAGCCTGGGCGGCAAAATGGGGGATGATCACGAACGTGGCCACATAGAACCAGGCCAGCCCTAGCAGCAATATCCCAGCACCGACCGCCAAACCGAGCCAATCGACCGGGCCGGGTCGTGTCGTTCTACCGCCGAGCAAACCGAGCGATCGCATCCGCTCCCATGGTAGAAACCTGAGAAGCACATACAGGCCCATGACCGCGGCCAGTAGGGCTGTTCCCTCTTGCACGCTCATCAGTAGGATGGCTGCGAGGGCGAACCTACCCCACCGGCGCGTTTCGACAGCGTACAGCGACCAGCCGATGAGCGGCGCGGCGAACGGCATGGCGTGGAAGTCACTCACGGCGGCGGCCTGCAGCGCGCCCGCCAGGAGGTATGCGGCCGCGAAGGCGAGTCCGCCCACCTCCGCCTCCAGGCCAAAGCCAACGCCGCGAAGACGGCGGCGGGCCAGTAAAAAGATCGGCCAGGCGCCCAGCGCCAGCACTGCAGCCTGAAGCACGAGGAGGGCGCGGACGTCATCCCAGAGCCAGAATACGAGCGAAATGGGTAAGAAGATAGGTTCCGCATGATCGGTCAGGCGCGTGCTGGCTTGATCGTTCTTGACCTCGTAAAGCGGGCGTCCGTGGGTCGTATTCCAGATCGCCAGATCCATCTGGCCGAGATCCGCCTTGTGGGTCAAATGCGCATCGTGGAGCCGCATACTGTAGACCGAAAACCAGAGGGTGAAGGCCAGCATCAGAGCTGCGAGGATCAGGAACGGCACGCGGTCGGAGGCCGCGTGAGGAGCGGTTTCTCTGCTGCCGGCAGTTAGGGGCGTCTGGTGGGCCATCTCTCGAACAGAACAATCCCTCCGGCGCCCAGCAGCTCACCAACCACCATCCAGATGCGCGCAACGATCGCAATCACCGCCGCGACGGGCACGGGCACGATGGCCGCCAGCAATAGAACCATCACGCCCTCGCGCACACCCAATCCCGATGGCGTCAGCAGGCTCAGGAAGCCGGCGACATAGGCCGCGGCCCATGTGGCGATCAAGTAGGGCACTTCGGCCCAGCTCACCGGCGTAATCGCCCGCACGAGTGCGGCGAAGCTTAGCCCCATCGCGAGCCACACCAACAGATAGCGGAGCAGCAGCAGCCAGATTTGCCGCCAAGTCAATGTCACCTGCACAGCTGGGCGATGGAGCCGGGCCAGGGCCCAATTGAGGAACCGCTCTAGGAGCCGTGGCTGCAGCAGCAACAATCCCAAGGGCACCAGCCAGAGGAGCGGCCGAAGCCGAGGCAACCAGTCGCCTCCCAGCCGGTGCGCGGCGCCCGTCCCGCTGAAGGCGGCGAAGTAGGCGGCTGCCAGCGCCAGGCCTGCTGCAATGGAGAGGACCTGGTGCAGAACGATGCTGGTCAGCGTGACAAGGCGGGGGACTCCGTCCTGGGCCGCCAGCTCAGCCATTCCAAGGTACTGCCAGATGTTCCCGGGGATGTAGCGCAGGATGTTGCTCAGAAACCAGGCGCGGGCCGCGCGGTGGTAGGGCAGTGTGCCTCCCAGGCCGCGCAAAATAGATCGCCAGACGTCCACCTCGTAGAGCCATGTCAACTCCAGCCCGGCCAGCGCCAGCACTCCCCACGACGGCGTAAGGCGCCAGGTATGGGATGTGAGCGACGCCCATTGGCCTCGTACCAGGAGGGCGAGGAATCCCAGCGCGAGCAGTAACACCACTGCCTGGGCCAATCGCCGCCATGAGACCTGTCTGGCACGCGCAAGCTGCAAAACTTACTTCCTGTTCCAGGGCCCAGTGGACATGTCCACGGGCAAGCCGGTTCTTGCCGATTCATACATGGCCAGCACGAGAGCGAGTGACCGTATGGCCTCGTCGCCGTTGGTGTGGGGTTCCCTATCCCCCGTGACTGCCGAAACCATGTCGGCAATCACAGCCTGGTGGCTGCCCCCATAGACTGTGGGCGGATCGACCTGATCGCGAGTCAGCAGCTCCTTTTCATGCTCCAGCTCGTCGCGGACTTTCCAGATCACCTTTCGATTGAGCGCTGTCCCGCCCACTTTCAACGATCCGTGTTCCCCGAAAACCGCAATCGAGCCTTCCAGGTTCTCGGGATAGGTGATTGTCGAGCCCTCGACCACACCCAGCGTGCCGCCCTGGAAGCGAATCACCGCAACGCCGGTATCCTCTGCCTCGAGACGGTGCGCCAGGGTAGCCGTGTAGGCGAAGACGCTCTCCGGCCGCCCCATCAGCCACTGCAGCGCGTCGATATGGTGAATGGACTGGTTCATCAGCGCGCCGCCATCCATCGCCCAGGTGCCGTGCCACCCATCCTCGTAGTACTCCTGAGGGCGGTACCAGCGCACCGTCGCGTTGCCCATTAGGAGCCTTCCGAGGCGACCGCTGCTTACGACCCTTTTCAGATCCTGCATGGGCGGGTTGTATCGGTTCTGAAGAACGACACAAAGCTTGAGCCGCGACGCCTCGGCCGCCGCGATCATGCGGTCGGCATCTTCGAGGGAGAGCGCGATCGGCTTCTCTACGATGACGTGTTTGCCGGCCTGCATGGCTTCGAGAGCCATCTGCGAGTGCAGGCCGCTCGGCGCGCAGATACTGACCACGTCCACATCGGGGCGTTCAAGCAGGCGTCGATAGTCCGTAAATGGGTCTGCAGCATACTCCCTGGCGAATCGTAGGGCGCGCGACTCCTTAATATCGGCCACAGCCACCAGGCAGGCGTCCGGCATCTCGCCGAGCGACTGCGCGTGCCGTGGAGCCACACGGCCGCACCCAATCAGCCCAAATCGAAGCATGTCTTAGATGATCTCCCTGTCTGCTAGCCGAATGTCAGACGCAGACCTTCCTCGAAGGATAGTTCCGGCGACCACTGCAGCAGCAGCCGCGCCTTCTCGATGTCCAGGATGTTGGCAGGCACGTCGGAGCGGCGGCCCGGGCCCCATCGCACTTGGATCTTCTGGCCGGTCAATCGTTGGATCGTTTCAATCACGTCGCGCAGCGAGCGCCCGACCCCCGAGCCGATATTATAGACGGTGCGGCTGTGGGAGGTAGTTCCGGCCAGCAGCGAGGCACGGACGAGGTCGCTCACGTGGAAGTAGTCTCGCACGACGGCGCCGTCACCCCAAACCTCGAATGGCTCTCCCGAGGCCAGACGGGACTGAAGTGCGGCGATGACGCCCTGTCCGCTCGCCGGGTCCTGGTACCGGCCGAACGGATTGCCCGGGCGCAGGACTATGTAGTCCAGGCCATGGATTTGTTCGAACAGCGCAAGGTACTTCTCTACAGCAAGCTTTAGGATCGCATGAGAGCTGCGCGGTTCGGTCGGATGGGACTCCGCAATCGGCAAGTGCTGGGCTGGCCCATACACCGTTCCGCCGGAGGAGTAGAAGATCACCCGTCCTACGCCGGCCGCCGCACAGGACTCCAGCACGCGAATGGCGCCGAGCAGATTGGTCTCAATGTCGAGGGCCATGCGCCGATTCGAGTCGGCATGTGTGAAGCGCCAGGCGAGGTAGAAGACCAGGTCGGAGTTCCGGAGCGTTTCGGCCAGGTCTGCTGAGTCCGGCGCCGCCAGGTCGCCGGACACATAGCGCACGCCCTCCCACTGTGGGGAGAGTGCAGGCAGGATACGGTCGAAGACGATGACGGTATGACCTTCGCCGGCTAATGCCTTTGAGAGGTGCGCGCCAATGAACCCGCTCCCGCCAAGCAGCACGGCCTTCACAGCCGTAGGTCCCCGGCCAGACGCTTGAAATGCGTGATGTATCTGGCGGCCAGCTGCGGCCAGCCTAGCTCCGTTTCGATCATGTGGCGGCCGGCCGCTCCCATCCGTGAGCGCAAAGCCGGATTGACGACCAGCGTCCGGATGGCTGCGGCGAGAGCACCCAGATCGCCCTCGGGCACAACAAACCCGTTCACCCCATCGCGGATCGCCAAGCGGTTGCCGGCGGCATCGGAGCCAACTACCGGTTTGCCACAGGACATGGCGTCCAGCACCGAGACCGCCAGACCGGTGGGCGGCCGGTTGGCCGCGGGCATCACGGCCACGTCCGCCGCATTGTAGTAGACGCCCATCCGGTCAGTCGGCACATCGCCTACCCAGTGTATCCTCGACCCCAATCCCAGGTCTCGCCCTAGCACCTGCCACTCATCCCGGAGATCGCCGGTTCCCACCATGACCAGGTGTACGGTGGGCGCGCCATCTCCGGTGAGGTCCAGCGCGTTGGCGGCGCGCAGCAATTGGTCGAAGCCCTTCTTGTACACCATCCTCCCAACAGCCAGCAAAACAATGGCATCGCCCGGGATTCCCAGTCCGGCACGAAGTGCCTCTGTACCTGTTGCGTCGGAGCGCATGGCGTTCGGGTCAACCCCGTAAGGGATCAACTCGAACTTGGCCGGGTCCGCCCCGAGATCACTTACTGCTACGTCACGCAGGCACTCGGCGTTGGCGGTGATGAGCCCGGCCTGATCGAATGCGACCCGAGCCATCTTGCGAAAGATAGGATTCTGCCCGGCTACTGTCGCATCCGAGCCGGGAATGGAGACCACCAGCGGGATGCCGTGACGGCGAGCAGCGAAAGCGCCCATATAGCCATTCGGCAGCGCCCAGTGAGCGTGCAACACGTCAGGGCGCTCGCTCCCGGCCCACCGCATGATCGCGTACGCACCCGAAAGGAACAGGCCTGGTGCCATCAGGTACGTCCCGCCTCGCAAAGCGACATCAGCGCGCATCGTGCGCATGTAGCCTAGCCGATGCCAGGCAGCACGCGGCGCATAGCGGTAGAGCACCAGCTTCACCCGGTGGTCGGACGGGTCGCGCGCATATGCGGCATCCCAGGGCGCCAACACGGTGACCTGATGGCCTTGAGCCACCAGCTCTTCGCTCAACGCCTCGACAAAGCGCCCCGAGAAATCACCGCGGAAGCGCGGGTAGTTGTGTGTAAGAACACCGATCTTCAAGCAGGGGTCTTTCGAATCTGGGACGGCTACGGCTCGCGGTCATCCAGGTGGCCTGGGGCGGCCTGCGCCTTGAGCCGCCGTTCCACTTCGATAATCCGCTCACCCTGGCTGACGATCAACTCGGCCAGAAAGCCGAATAGAAAGAGCAGTAGCCCGGCAATTGCCAGGGCGCCCGCCGCCCAGAAGATCGGCCGCCTCTGCGTTGCCGAGCTCAGCCAGAGCCACAGCAGATAGAGCCCCGTCAGCGCGCTGACGACCAGGGAGGCGAGGCCAAGTCCGCCAAAGAAACGCATCGGCGCTCGGCTGAAAGTCAAGAGAAACCAGACCACCAGCACGTCGAGCAGCGAGACAGGTATCCGGCCCAACCCAAAGTGAGACCGCCCCGCACGCCGGCGGTACCATGGAGTCGGTACTTCACCGATGCTGTAGCCCTGGTAGGCAGCGATGTGTAGAAGAAATCGATGCCAGTCGGAGCGGAGCGGCGGCAGCGACTCGACCACCTCCCGCCGGAAGCCCTTGATCCAGTTCATGTCATGGGCGGTCACGCCGAACAGCAACCGCGACACGGTGTTGTAGATTCCGGACGCGAAGACCTTGCCCTCTTTCCGGCCCTGGCGCCAGCCCGCCACAACGTCGTATCCCTCATCCAGCTTGCCGAGCAGAAGTGGGACATCCGTCTCGGGGTCCGATTCGAGATCGGCGGGCAGGAAGAGCACAACATCACCGCGAACGACCCGAAAACCCGTGCGGAGTGCTGCCGTCAAGCCAAGGTTGCGGCGGTGATGGACCACGCGCAGGAAGGGATACTGCTCGGCCAGCCCATCCGCGATCGCGCCTGTGCCGTCGGTGGAGCCGTCCACGACGAGGACCATCTCGCCCGCCCCGTCCCGCAGCCCGAGTGCGTTGAAGGTCCTGTCCACCCGCGCAACCAGCTCCGGCACATTCTCGGCCTCATTGCGGGCCGGCACCAGCACTGAGACGCTCGGAGGTCGTAGAAGGGAGTGGGTTCCCCCGGTCACATCTTGCCAGCCGGCGGTCAATTGATTGACCACCCCACGTTGCTCAGCCAAGTGGCACCAATTGATCGGCGAAGGCTTCGATTAACGCAGCCACACGCTCCTGCTGCTCTTCGGTGATTTCGGCATACATCGGCAGCGAAACGATCTCATTGGCTGCTGCTTCGGCCACCGGAAAAGAGCCGAGCCGCAGTCCCATGCCCCGGTAGACCGGCTGGAGGTGCAGCGGAAGTGGGTAATGGACTACAACGCCTATCCCTTCTCGCGTTAGATGCTCGACCAATGCATCGCGCCTCCGGGAACGT